>Ga0105099_10001943_pt1 | contig 12510 bp, 9 predicted proteins | sample PPLLak3cmMay2015_2_FD_79138 | JGI IMG/M metagenome (GOLD analysis project Ga0105099, IMG submission 79138) | Freshwater sediment microbial communities from Prairie Pothole Lake near Jamestown, North Dakota, USA - PPLs Lake P8 Core (1) Depth... | ecosystem: Environmental > Aquatic > Freshwater >...
AAAACATCAGTCTTAACTTACCCTTAGACGAAAGAAATGATTGACTTTATCAGCATATTCAACTGTGGGATTGATGCAGAGACGATAATGAATAATCCCTTCCTAAGATTCCGTTCCTCGGTGGACCGAGGTAGCGGAGAAGTAAGTAGAAGGGCTGTATCAGACCCATATCGGGGACTGAAATTCACAATCACCTCTCATGGCAAGGTTCAACTTTCAGGTAGTCTGCACAAATACTTCAACAATGAGCAAATGAACTACGACGACTTTACATATTCAAACCTGGTATCCACGATCTATGATCTCTATAAGAATTTTGGTATAAATCCTCAGTGCGTTTTCTTGAATAATCTTGAATTTGGGGTCAACCTGATTTTGCCTTATAATCCCAGCCTGGTAATTGACAGCCTGGTAACCCATAATTACAAGTCATTTAACACGGAGAAAGAATGGAATATCAACTACTCCCAGGCAAAATACGATCAGTATATGACCAAGCTATACGATAAAGGACTACAGTATAATCTGCCTGAGAAAATCCTTAGGTATGAAATGAAGGTAACAAGAATGGCGTACCTTAATAAAACTGGAATCAAGACATTGTGGGACCTGACTGATCCAAGTAAATTGAGTTCTTTAAAGAAGGTGCTTCTTGAAAATTTCAATGATATTTTATTCTGGGATAAAACCATTAAGACCTCATCTCTTAACGAAACAGAGGAGACAATACTGACAAAAGGGTGCAATCCTAAATTCTGGCAAGAGCATCTTAGAATTAGTGGCTCTAATGCTGCAAAGAAAAAGAGAAGATACCAAGAGTTGGTAAGGAGGTATGGCACTAATCATTATCACAAGATTGCTGATCTAATAACTGACAAGTGGGATAACCTGATGATAACGGATGATTCTACTTTACGACTTTTAACCGATTTACAAAGGGAACTCAATAGTGAAAGTTTACGACTTTTAACTGATTCCAGAGAGATTCAATCCAGAGAAAGTTTACGAGATTTAACTGGATTGAACCAAATACCGGTAAATACTGATGTCACAAATTTCGGTATTAACACTGCCGACAATGATACGACTTATAACAGTTTAAGTATAGAGTTAAATCCCGTACCACCTGTAAGTGAACAAAGGAGGTGTCTTGTTACTGGGTTGGATATATCCATGCAGAAGGCATCAAGTAGATTCCTTGGAAAGAATGGGATTAAGTTTATATACTCCAATCAGCCAGAAGTGTTCATTCAATTAAGAAAACGGTTGTCCTCAAAATGGGATGATGCCCCCAGTGAAAAACAGATTGAGGAGATAGCTCATTCAATACGGAACGAGTATCATAATCAGAGGATATACTACAAAGGGGCTATTGAGAGAGTCAACAGTATTCCCTCGCTATTTGATAATTATGACCTGATAAGTACAAGAAAAAGAGTTTTAGCCACACAAGTTTAAACGATAAACTTCACTTTTCAGATTGATTGATAGTATTTCATAACCTTAAATCAGACAGTCATGTCAATGAAGATAAAACATGGAAACAAATCTTACGGAAATAAAAATCCTGACCTACATCATCCAATGCCATGTCCAAAGTATCCTACAAGGGAATCCTGTAAGGGTTGTTTATGGCTCAGTGATATTAAGAATTACCTTGATCCTATATGTCAAATAACTGATGCCAAAGGGAGAAAAACAGGTCCTTGTTTAGACCGGTATGGCAAGCTTATGACTTGGGAGGAGGCTCATGGTTATAAAGGTAAGAAACACCAATCCTGGACAGAAGAAGATATTTAACAATACTATTCATCAAATATACACTATAAGCCTATTATGAACCAGAAACGCTATACTTATCAGGCAAAAATCCTCACTTTGCGCATCCTGGAGCAAAATGACTTTATCTTTCTTCGGACAGAAAAGATGACCGGAATACGGCGGCAGACAATCAAAGTCTGGGCTGAGATATATGGGAATGAAGTATTCTCTGGTAAAAGTCCGGTAGAACAAGCCCTTGAAGTGATAGACAGGGAACTAAAACAGAATGACCTTGAAATCCTTATTACCGCAAGTACAGCATTAATGGTAACTATGCAGAGGATAATCACTATTGTTGATTCTGAGAAGAACCTTGTGAGGCTTGCAAAGGTGCTCAAGATTCTGCATGAAATCACTAATGATATGGAGCAGTCCGGCAGGTATAACTTTAAGCATCCTGATTATTGCAGTGGATTGACCCCTACCAATGACTTTAATGTGGCTATGCGACCCAGGTAACACAATTAATAACTCCGCCTTTCTCTGCAAGTTTACTGGCTATAATAGGGATGACCCTCCTGTTATAAACTTTCTCTAAAGTCTGTTGAGCGAAATGATCATTTTTCTTATCACCATAGGCAGGCATAAGTACGCATCTTTCAAGGAGAAGGAAGTTCATATAGATTCCGATAGCAGATTCGTCCTTTTCATTCCTCTCCACGGTGCATGGCAATGGAATCTGTTTCAACCTGGCATTGATGAGAGATGCCTTAAAATTGGAACTCCAGTTAAGGTAAACCTCTTTGATCAGGTGGTGCATACGAGCCATCTTTTTGTCAAGCCCAGACAGGTCATTAACGAGCACATGGTTATCATCAATAAAACGAACCATACCATCCACATGACCTGTGAAGTCCCAGGGGTCAGCAGGCACAACAATCAACTCATCCAGTTTCAGTAATGACTTTATCTGGTTAAACAATTCAGGGCATCCATCTTTCCAACTGGTCGTATTCTCACTCAACACTCTGTCAGAGATGATTGCCTTTCTTCCATAAATTTCTATTGCTCCGCCATCAAGAATAATCCTGGACGTACCAACTTTAAGTTTCAATTCCTGGTACAGTTTCGTTTGATTGGGTATTGTTTTACGATGAGTCGGGAATTCTCTGAGATAGGATGGATTATACCTGAACAGGATTAACCTATCATCAGCTCCCTTAATAGGCATATAATCCCTGCACCATTCGTTCTTGGAATTGACAGAATTGGGGATTTCAATAACCTCAAAGTTCAAATCAGGGTCAGACGACAAGGAGTGTATTTGCCTGGTAATGTCACGCCCCCGATCAGTACCGCCAAGGTATTCTGATATGTAAAGTCTTTGTTTCATACTGGAATTAAGTAATAAGACAGAGCTAAATTAAGAGAGCAACCCAAACAGGTTACCTGGTTAATTAATCCTTGATGCAGCGGATGGAAGTACCAGTTCTCTTATCTGGCGTTGCAGATTCAACAATAAGAGACCCTGAATTGGAGTATAATACAATAATTTGAAAGTCATGTGATACATAAAATACAGCCTTAAACCCAAATTCAATGAAATTACCATCAGTTCCTCTTCTGCCTGCAGGAATAGCGGAAAAACCCACACTATTTTCAGCACCAATATTTGGACTATCCCAATGTTCTAACCCTTCCTCTTTAAGTTTACCCCCAGCAATACTTGATCCTCCTAAGAAATTAATAAGTTCTTGCCAGTCTGATGGTATCGGTATATGCCATCCATTTGGACATATCTTTTTATCACCATTATAGACCAATTCTATTGCATATCTATTATATAAGGCCCCATAAATATTTTTATTATTGAGTATATCGTTGCCGACCCAACAATATCCAGGTGAAGTAAGATTTAACCAGGCTGAGTTGTCAGTTATATTAGGTATTGAATTTCCATCATTATATTTTGAGGTTTTTAAGTTTTCTTTCATCCATATCTGCGATCCGATAGTTATAGTATGGTATCCGTTCCCATCTATATCAGTAATATTAAATGTAATAAAGACATAGTCACTACCATAAACCGTACCTAAGGAATTGACCGACTTCACCCTGAAATGATAAGTTGTTCCAGGACTTAGATCGGAAATCGCAGCACTTACTGCTGTATTGTCATGACCAGAAACAGGGTTTTGAGTTGCTGTGGCTGTACTGCCATAATCGGTGGTTGTCCCATACTCAAAGGTGACTGTCGTACTCAGATCATTAGCATTAACTGTACCATTCAGTATTGCTCCGGTTGTTGTGATTACACTTGCTGCTTGTGTAGAAGTGGTTGGCTTCAATCCAGTAAAGGACAGAAAATCATTAATATATTCTTCAAACCCAGGGATTGTGGCGTTAATTCCAAGTTCCTCGTATCGTGTTTCAAGATTTGACCTGATTTCCGCAAGGTCTAATAACAAGGTTGTACTTCTGAGTTGAGATAAAATTGTAGCACCATTCAGTTTTCCATCCTGCTTCATGTCGGTGGTGATATTGGCAAGAAGCTCTGTCAAATCTCCAACACTTCTGTTTCCCTGTAATATCAACGAGATTGCCAGAAGAATTGCATTCTCATCTTTGTTTACGGCTATGTCAAGCATCTCAGAATTATCCATTTCCGGGAGCTCATACCCAAATATCGCCAGTACTTCCTTCTGAGCTGTATCCTTAGCTTCGGAGAAGGACTTCCCGTAGTCAACAAGATAATCTACTCTGCCTTTTTCAAGGTGAGTGAGAATATTTACATTGACTGTTGTGAGGTCAGTTATATCTGACAGTGCATATAATGACAACTCAGATGGAGAAATATCACCAGTGATCTCATTAAAATAATAACCACTTGCCGAAAATTCAACGAACTCAGAAGAGAGTTGTACCTCGCTTATTTCAAATGAGCCTCGGTTATTGATAATCTGGGTGCTGAAAACCTTACCTGTCTGATTCAGTGATGAGTTCAACTCGTACATCTGTATGGAGGTTCCATTGATGTAGGGTCCCTTCTGAACATAGCCCGATAACTTGTTCTTCTTGATCTTGATGTTATCATCTTCTTTTTGGCATGAATTTACAAGAATAAGTACAAGGCATACTGCTGAAACCAGGTATATTCTGTTGAGATTTATCATGAGGTTATAAATTTGAGATCATGAATCTTAGAAAGTAGAATCAAAGTTACGAAATACTTGAAATCAAGTCAATTAATCTGCCCAAGAATTAGCTCGGTTAGATGATAAGAGAGCGATCAAGACAGCTATTTATCCGGCTAATTAGTCCTTGATGCAACGGACAGAAAGACCTATTTCTTTTGCAATGCCATTTCTTGTCATATTGCTTTGGTTATAGTACAATGTTCGGTGCCAACCACCATACGTATGAGTTTGGGTAGAACTCCAAATGTAGCATGTTGTACCACTATTAACGAAAGCCCCGTTGGAACTCCTCGCCCCAGCTGGTTGTGCTGTAAATCCGGTAATATTTATTTTAGTAGGATAGTCTGAATTACCAATCACACCAATATTAATACTGGGATTCCAGCCAGTTGTTGATCCTAAAGATTTAGCAATCTTATTACCTTCAATAGTGCCGTCATAATTGTACCCGTTAGTTATTAAATATGTCTCTAACTCTGTCCATTCATCATCACTTGGCAGATGCCATCCAATCGGACAGACACCTTGTACATTGCTCGGATTGGATGAACTACTAATTGCACCGTTCATTGCCGCAGCCCAAGTATATAATGCCCCCAAGGAGGATTTATTAGCTACATCATTGTTGTACCAACAATAGGCTTTATCTGTCTCAATGAGAGCTTCCCAAACAATATTATCAGATATGTAGGGAATAGGGCTACCATTAGAATATTGGGTTGTTTTTAGATTCTCTACCATCCAAACTTGGTTGCCAATTTTAACTGCTCCATAGGTATTTCCATCAATATCTGTTACAGATAAAGTAAATGTACTTAGAGTGAAGTCATCACCATATACTGTGCCAAGAGAGTTTATTGATATTAATCGGAAATGATATGTCGTACCCGGATTCAATCCTATGATTGGTGCACTTACAGCTGTTTCTGAATGACCTATCACTGGACTTTGAGATGCTGTCACACTATTGCCATAGTCCGTTGTGGTTCCATACTCAAAAGTGACAGTTGTACTTAAATAATTGGCATTTACTTTTCCATTCAGAGTAGCTCCTGTTGTTGTTATATTAGTTGCTGCCTGAGTCGTAACTGTAGGAACTTGCCCTGATGCAGTGAATGTTAAATCGTTCCCGGTTGTTGTCCCAAGGGAATTGACTGATTTGACTCTGAAATAATAAGCCGTTCCTGGACTAAGATCAGAAATCGTTGCGCTCACTGTCGTGTTGTCATGTCCAGTTACAGGACTCTGGGACGCTGTGGCTGAACTTCCATAATCAGTTGTTGTACCATATTCAAATGTAACTATAGTGCTAAGATCATTGGCATTAACCGTGCCGTTTAATGTTGCACTTGCGGTATCTATGACTGTTGCCGCCAGAGTCGTAGCTGTTGGAACTTGTCCTAATGACGTAAATGTCATATCGTTACCAAATGTTGTCCCTATCTCATTAACGGCTTTCACTCTGAAATGGTATGTAGTCCCTGGGGACAAATCTGTAATTCCCTTTGATACATCTGCATTTGCATTCCCCATAATAGGACTTTGTGTTGCAGTTAGAGTTTGTCCATAACTTGTTGTCGTACCATATTCAAATAAGACTGCTGTAGAGAGATAATTAGCGTTCACAGTACCATTTAATGTTGCACTGGTTATTGTAATATCAGATGCATCAAGTGTTGAAGTACCAGGGAGTGCTCCAAGAGTAGTAAAACTCATGTCTGCTCCGTAACCTGTTCCTTCACTGTTAGTAGCATAGGCTCTTACGTGGTAGGTAGTGGCTCCAGAAAGCCCTGTTAGACTGCTTGAAAATACACCTCCGCCTGTTCCGTCAGAAGTTATACCATCCTCAATAGTCGGATTTTCTTCTGTACTCCAACACACTCCCCTTGATATTACAGCACTTGATCCTTCATCAGTAATTATTCCTCCACAAGTTGCAGTAGTGCCAGTAATATCCTCAATTTCATCTGTAAGAATAGTTGGAGCTTCTTTCTTTTCACAAGCATATAGGATGCAAATTGACGTCAGAATGGAGTAAAGAACTGTCCTTTTCATTGGTCAGATATTTACCTTAAAGTTATGAAAATTAAATAGATTAGTATATATTTGATATGCTGTATTAACAGCAGAATTCTTTGCATTGAAGTATATATTACTGAGGCGGTACTCTCCTTTTAGTACGAGGATGCAGCGATATTAAAGAGTGCCGCCTCTTTTCTTTTTTAAGTTCATCTTAATTTCTTAATTTTAGTCTCTCAAAGTCAATAATCTATATCTGACCATGCCTGATAACAACAAGCTTGAAACCACCCTCTGGAAAACTGCTGATAAGCTCCGAAATAACATGGATGCAGCCGAGTATAAACACGTTGTACTTGGACTGATCTTCCTTAAATACATCTCGGATTCATTTGATAGCATTGAACATATTTTAATTGAGGAGATTGGTTCTGAATGGGAAACCCAAGTAAATGCGATTAAAGACATATGCCTATCTGAGCGAGTATTTTATGTACCTCCTCAGGCAAGATGGTCCTGGCTCCAGAACATGGCTAAACAACCGACAATAGGCAAAGATATTGACGATGCAATGGATGCCATTGAGAAAGACAATCCCTCACTCAAGGGAGTACTTCCCAAGGACTATGCCAGACCGGCTCTTGACAAACAGCGTCTCGGCGAGTTGATTGATCTAATGGGTTCCATTACTCTCAACGGCGAAGGAGGGGGAAAAGGGAAGGATGTCCTTGGATTTGTGTTTGAATATTTCCTCGGACAGTTTGCTGATGCAGAAGGGAAGAAAGGGGGACAATTCTATACGCCACAAAGTATTGTCAGGCTTCTGGTTGAAATGCTCTCTCCTGAGGCTGAAAAGAGGGTCTATGACGGTTGCTGCGGCAGCGGGGGTATGTTTGTCCAGAGTGAAAGGTTCATAGAGCTGCATGAGCACAGAAAAGGTAAAATCAGCATATACGGTCAGGAGAGCAATCCGACAACTTACAAGCTTGCAAGAATGAACCTCGCCATAAGAGGTATTGAGGCAAAGATTGAACTTGGAGACACGCTGCTCAACGATAAGCTTCCTGAGGTTAAGGTAGATTATATCCTGGCAAATCCTCCATTCAACGTCAGCGACTATCAGATTCAGAAAGATGACCACCGGTGGAAGTATGGAGTGCCACCATCCGGCAATGCCAACTTTGCCTGGTTGCAGCATTTCATAAGCAAGCTTGCACCTGGTGGAACGGCAGGAATAGTTCTTGCTAATGGCAGCATGAGCAGCGATACCTCAACCGAGGGCGAGATTAGAAAGAATCTGATTGAAAATGATCTCGTTGATTGTATGGTATCCCTGCCAACACAACTTTTCTACAACACACAGATACCTGCCTGTCTCTGGTTTCTTGCAAGGAATAAGACCAACGGGAAGTTTCGTAACAGGGCAAATGAGGTACTTTTCATTGATGCCAGGGAGTTAGGGACAATGATCAGCCGGAGACAGAAAGAACTGACTCAGGAGGATATAGTCAGGATTGGCGAAATTTATCACACCTGGAGAAGCAAAGATTGGGAGAAAAAGTACAAAGATGTTCCTGGATTGTGCAAGTCCGTCAGTATTGATGAGATTCGGAAGAATAATCACATACTTACTCCTGGTAGATATATAGAATTCAAAGAGGAAGAAGATGATGGTGTCGCATTTGAAGAAAAGATGAAGAAACTGACTTTGGAACTCAAAGAGCAAATGACCAAGGCTAAAGAGCTTGATGATGAGATAAAAAGGAATTTATTCTCTATTGGTTATAAACTGTAATCATATAAAGGATGATACCGGAAGGATGGAAGTTATATAAACTTTCTGAAATAGTTGCTGATGTAGCAATGGGACCATTTGGTTCAAATCTTAAAGTAGATAACTTCATCAGTAAAGGTGTTCCAGTAATTAGGGGGTCCAATCTAAACCAAGGAGGTCTTAATGTTGATGACTTTGTTTTTGTCTCAGAAGAAAAGGCGAATTCTTTAAAGAGAAGTCTCGCCTACCCTAATGATTTGGTTTTCACACATAGGGGAACTATCGGTCAAGTTGGAATTATCCCACATAACAAATATCCATATTATCTCGTCTCACAAAGTCAAATGAGGCTTTCAGTTAAAAAGGAATACCTTGATTCAAAGTTTCTATATTACTTTTTTCTTAGTCCTTTTGGACAAAGGGAGCTCTTAAAAAATGCATCTCAAGTTGGAGTGCCTGCAATAGCTAATCCCACTAAGTCACTAAAGGATGTAAATGTTTTAGTGCCTCCCTTAGCAGAGCAATCCCACATTGCCTCCATACTCTCCTCCCTTGACGACAAGATTGAACTCAACCTGCAGATGAATAAAACTCTTGAAGCCATTGCTCAGGCAATCTTTAAGGAATGGTTTGTTGACTTCCGGTTTCCTGGGTTTGATGGCGAGTTGGTGGATGGGTTGCCGAAGGGGTGGAGAAAGACTGAAATCAAGGAAATTATTTATGTTCAAAATGGTTATGCGTTTAAGAGTTCTTATTTCAAAGACTTAGGCACTAATGGGATTATTAAAATCAAGAATATATCAGGTAATCTTGTTGATATTGATAATGTCCAAAATATAGAAGAAAGTACGGCATTAGGGATAGATCAACGTTTCAAGGTATCAAGTTATGATTTACTTATCGCAATGACAGGTGCTGAAGTTGGTAAAATTGGATTTGTTCCTAAAACTCACAAGAATCTGTGGTTGAATCAGCGTGTTGGTATGTTCAAAGAGAAGGTCAAATACTCTAAATGGTTTGCTTATCTCATCCTTTCCAGACCAGATTATCAGAGTATATTATTTAGTACAGCAGTGGGAAGTGCACAACCAAATATAAGTGCTACCCAAATAGAAAGCATTGAAACAATTATTCCCCCCAAAGACCTTATTGAAACATTTGGAGAACTGATTAATCCAATGATGACTAAAATCTGTGATAACTACTTTGAGAACTATCTCCTAAGGGAAATTAGGGATAACCTCCTTCCGAAATTAATGACCGGTAAAATAAGAGTTGCATAAAACACTTACCCATGAATCAGATACCCAACAATCAGAATATATGTTTTAAAAAGGTTGATTATGACCTATCTGGTCTGCTACATTACATAGATATCGGAGATATTGGACTTCCCGATATACAGCGTCCTTTTATCTGGTCAAACACAAAGGTCCGGGACCTCTTTGATAGTATGTACCGGGGATTCCCGGTAGGTTATCTACTCTTTTGGTCTAATGCCGGAATAGCAAACACTAAAGCTATAGGTACAGAGGATAAAAGACACGATGTTCCAAATCTCCTTATTGTTGACGGGCAACAAAGGCTGACTTCCTTGTATGCTGTATTCAGGGGCAAAACTATTCTTGACAGCGATTACAAAGAACGAAAAATTGAAATAGCTTTTAATCCTCTTGAAGGTAAATTTGAAGTGACTGATGCTGCTATCAGGAAGGATGTCAGCTGGGTACCAAACATTTCTGATCTTTGGGCATTTCATTCAACGAGCTACTCAGCAATAAAAGCCTTCATGCAGCGACTTGAATCAAATCGTGTTATTACTCCAGCTGATGAGAAAAAAATTGCAGGCAACATTGACCGGTTATTTGATGTACAAAAATATCCGTTTACAGCACTTGAAATATCCGCTGCTGTTGAGGAAGAAGCTGTCTCAGACATTTTTGTAAGAATAAACAGTCTTGGTGCAAAACTTAATCAGGCAGACTTCATACTTACACTATTATCGGTCTTTTGGGAGGACGGCAGAAAACAGCTTGAATCATTCTGCCGGGATTCATATTTTCCTCCTAAAACAAGTGATAAACCATCATCATTTAATTACTTTATTCAACCACATCCGGATGTACTGCTGCGTGTATCCATTGCAATAGGATTCTACCGGGGAAGGTTAAAGAGCGTTTATCATATACTTCGTGGGAAAGACCCTGATACTGATGAGATCACACCTCAGATGAGAGATAGGCAGTTCACCATTTTAAGGGAAGCTCAGGAAATAGTCCTTAATCTTACAAACTGGCATTCCTTCTTTAAATGCCTTGTGGCAGCAGGATACAGAGGTTCAGAAATGATCAACTCAGACATAACCCTGATTTATGCGTATGCCATGTTCCTAATAGGAAAAACCAGATTCGGACTCTCTTATTATGATCTTGAAAGGCTGATCGGCAGGTGGTTTATAGCTACAAGTATTTCTTCAAGGTATATCGGATCGTTTGAAAGTGAAGTTGATGCCGACCTCAGAAAACTAAAGGACCTTACAGGAAAAGATGACTATATCAGAACACTTGAAAATATTATCGCAACCACTCTGACATCAGACTTCTGGACGATTAACCTTCCTGAAAGACTGGAAAGCTCGTCTGCTGTTAATCCTCAGTATTTTGCATATCTGGCAGCTCAGAATAAACTCAATGCCCCAATTCTTTTTTCAGATAAGAAGATACACGAACTGCTTGACCCAGTACTTCATCCAAATAAGAAACCTTTGGAGAAGCATCATATCTTTCCAAGAGCATGTCTTGAAAGGCAGGGTATCAAAGAAATTAACCGCATCAACCAGATTGCCAACTTCGCTTTGCTTGACTGGTCAGATAACATTGACATCAGCGATTCACCACCCTCAGAATACGTACCAATATTGAAGCAGAGATTTTCTGATGAGAATTGGAAGCAAATGTGCGATCTCCACGCCCTGCCGGAAGGATGGGAAAATATGACTTATGATAACTTTCTTGAAGAAAGAAGAAAATTGATGGCGAATATCATTAAAAGAGGATATGATGCTTTATAACAGTTGTTTACATAGTCATGACCGATGAAGCACATTTTAACAGAGAACGAAACTGAATATATCTGCATTAAGTATCTGGAGGAACTTGGTTATGATCATAAACTTGGTCCCGACATTTCCCCTGATGGTTTATTCGCTGAAAGGCTATACAATGAGGTCATACTGAAAGAACGGCTCAAATCAGCAATAAATAAGCTCAATCCTTCCATCTCAGACGAGGGCAAGGCTGATGCTCTTAAAAAGGTTCTGCGTACCGACAGTCCAAATCTTATCATCAACAATGAAACATTTCACAAGTATCTTACTGAGGGAATTGATATAGAGTATCGCAAAGATGGGAGCATCCGGGGGGATAAGGTTCACCTTGTTGATTTCAGGAATCCTGATAAGAATGAATTTCTTGCGGTCAATCAGTTTACTGTTATTGAGGAAGGAAATAACAAACGTCCTGATATTGTCTTATTTGTCAATGGACTTCCTCTTGTTGTAATTGAGTTGAAGAATCCGACTGATGAGGCGGCAACTACAAAAACTGCCTTCAATCAGTTACAGACTTACAAGCAAATCATCCCTTCACTTTTCACCTACAATGCCCTGCTCATCGCTTCGGATGGATGGGAAGCCAGATGTGGCACAATTACAAGTGACTGGAACAGGTTTGTTCCCTGGAAATCAAAAGACGGCAGGAC
>Ga0105099_10001945_pt1 | contig 12505 bp, 11 predicted proteins | sample PPLLak3cmMay2015_2_FD_79138 | JGI IMG/M metagenome (GOLD analysis project Ga0105099, IMG submission 79138) | Freshwater sediment microbial communities from Prairie Pothole Lake near Jamestown, North Dakota, USA - PPLs Lake P8 Core (1) Depth... | ecosystem: Environmental > Aquatic > Freshwater >...
ATTGCTCAGCAGTTTTAACAACGTCCGGATCCTCACACTTCTTACCCAATTCTATGGCTTTGTTGGCGTATTTCAATGCTTCAGGCTGATTAAAAGTTTCGGCAGAACGAATACCGTAAGCGTTGGCCAAAATCAATGTAACCCGGGCTTCAGCGCCAGGATCAATTTCACCCAGTTTCATGCCCAAAACTTTTTTGGCCAAATCCACCGTTTCCTTATATTTTTTGGCCTCAAAAAGATTGACCGCCAACTGATAGTTAGCCAAAACAACAAACTTGTTCTGTTGATCGGTATAGGTCTTGAGATAATTCTGGAAAGCGAGTATGCGGGTATCGGCGGTTTTGTTGTCATACATTGCTTTGGTATAGTCCATACCAGCATTGTTGTAATCCTGAGCGATGGCTGGCATGAGTAGTGCCATAGCCACGAGCATAAATAATACAGTTTTCATCATCCTCAACTCCTTTGAAGTAACATTATTAAATAACTTATCCAAAGAGTCTGACATAACCATTTTGAAATTTCAAGCGGCTATTGAGTTTTTAGTCTGTAGAATTTACAATGACACTCGTTGATAAAATGCGAAATAATCCTTCATTGCATAAAAAACCAGGGCAGTCTGGCCTTGTAATTAAGATAAAAAAGGGGCCAGAGGATCAGTTAAAGGGACTAAAGATCACTTTTAAAACTGGTCAACTGACACGAATTTGCTGCGAAGGGCCGGGGGGAAGGAGCCTGTTGCTGGAAACTTTGCTGGCTATGACTGAGGCTGAATCCAAGTCAATGTTATCCGTCTGTTGGCCACAGATGTCGATCAACCTCGAGAAAAAAATCGAATTGTATGGTAGTGCTCTTTGTTATTTTGCTCCTCAAAACCGGTTTTTCATTGAAGAAAAAAGGACTTTGAACCAGCTTTTCCAACTTGAGTCTATGGTAATGGAATACATGAAGAATCAGGAACAGAGTCGGGGTTGTCCGGTATGTCGGGGAAAGTTGAAGATATTGGAATTGAATGAATTTGCGAAACGGTATCTTGAACTGTCTCAAGCATCTCTGGCTATATATATTTCGGCTCCTGTCATTCATCTGAAGAAGCGCCAGCTTCAAGAACTTCTGACTTCAGGCTTTACCCGATTCTGGATACAAGAGAAACTGGTAGACAGTGATAATATCAAAGAAAGTGGCCTGTGGAATCGGGTTGATGCGGTTGTTATAGATATTATCCGGCCCCATGCAAATGCAGTTGATCGAATTATTGAAGCGTTAATGTTGGTCAGAGAGCTAGGTCATGAGACGGTACTGATAAAGAGTGATTTCCTTGATCTGGCTCTTAAGTTGGATGGGTTGATTTGTCTCGACTGCCTTACTTCTCAAGTAAATGATGATGATGCTTTGAATAATGCAATCTGTCCCGATATGAAACAGCTTTTGACTTGGTATGAAGAAACTGTAGTGAGTGATGTAAAAGGCGATTCAATCAAAATGAATCTTCTTTTCTCTTTTCTGGATATTTTTTCTCTTTCAGATCTGCCCCTTTCAACATCCCTGGATAAACTGGGCTGGATTAAACAGGGATTGATTTTGATGATTGAAAAAATGATGCAAGGTGGTCCTGGCCGTTTTGTGATTATTGATTCACCATTTTGGGGAATGAATGTCAATCAGATTACTACAGTTAAAGAATTAATTGTTAAAACCCGATCTGAAGGCTGGGGGTGGATTGTTGCAGGTGATGAAAATCATCTGCTGGATATACAGGATCAGTTGATTGATTTGAAAGCCAACTGTGTGAAAATGTCAGATGATTGTAACAGAAATTTCACACAACATAACCATGAGACAGAAACGTGGAACCCCTGGAAAGGGGAGTTGCTTTTTATGGATGATATAAAAATAAAGGTAGAGGGTGGTCAATGGAGATCGGTACCCACCACTGAAAAATTGGAGAAAAGTTGGACAACCCAGGATTGGAAGTTAATACCTGAAGATAAGTCAGATAGAAACCATGTCGTTCTGGCTGTGGCGTCACGTCATCAAGCGGTACGGTTATCAAAAAGTCATCGACGCACTCTGGCTGGCTTTCTGGGTTGGGAACGCTTGCTTGCAGAAAGGATGGCGTTGCTCCCCGATAGCAGGACTCGGGGAGTGACGACCCAAAAACTGTTGGGAAGGCGTAAGTTGGACCTTTGTTTGGTTTGCAGAGGATTGGGGGTTATCGAAGATCTTGAAATGGGCCGGATGGTCAGTATCTGCCCAAGTTGCTCTGGGGTGGGTGTGAGGTTTGATGCTTCAGCCCCCCGTTACCACCACTTAACCCTCTATGATATAATGTTGTTGACCGTCAAGGAGTTTGCGGAACAAATAACTTTTTCATCGCGAATAGTTTTTTCTGCAAGAAATGCTCTGCGAATGGGGTTTGGAGGTATGAGTGTCAGTCGCCGGCTCTGGACTTTGTCGACATCTGAAGCATGGTTGTCACTGATTTTGTCCCAATTATTGCAGCTGCGGCACGGCGGTGTATGGATCGTTGAACAGCCTTTTTTAGCTTTATCGGCTGAACAAAAAGACGCATTGAAGGCCATTTTATCTGATTTTGTGGCAAAGGGTGGTTTTCTGCTGACTATCGATCCTGAGAATAACGTCGACATGAGGACAGAACATGAAATTTGATACTCTTTTAGGAAACCAGCATTTGATTTACAGACTGCGTCGCTATCTTGAGGAATCACGCCTGCCTGACAGTATGATCTTTTCCGGACCCCCTTCAGCTGCGCCACTTCAGTTTGCACAGGCTTGGGCCCAAGGGTGTAATTGCCTACATTATGAAAATGACAGTTGTGGAAAATGTCGTCCTTGCCTGGAAATTGAATCCGGAATATTCCCAGATTTGACTGTTTTACAGCCAGATGGCCAGTTCTATAAAAAAGAACAAATTGTTGACTTAATTGAATCCAATTCATTTCGCCCTGTCATTGGACGACGTAAAGTGACTGTCCTTTGTGATGCTCATCGGATGAACGACAGTGCGGCCAACGCTTTTTTGAAAGTTTTGGAAGAACCTTCAAAAGACCATAGCTTCATCCTGATTTGTACCAATCTACATGGGCTGTTACCCACTATCCGATCCCGATGTCATATCCTGACCTTCTCTTCTTTGGCTCAAGTGGAAGTTGAACGAATTTTGGTGAAAAAGGGTTTTTCTGCAGATCAGGCAACATTGCTTTCGTTCGTTAATCCTGATGGCGCTGTGAGTTTTCAAAAAACTCAGCTTAATAAATTTATGGAACGTCGCCAAACATCTTTAGATCTGTTGGTTTCTTTAATGTTGGACAAGGGTTCTGAACAGGCGATAGTGTCTCTTGAAGCACTGTCAGCCAATAGGCAGAAGTTTATCGAGTACTTCACAGAACAGATCAATTTGATTTCTCTCTTTCTCCGCGATATAATGGTTATCCAGATCGATTTGGAAAGTCAGTTTGTGGTGAACATAGATTTGCGCGAGACACTTACTAAAATGGCTCATCGAGCAGCGCCCGATCGTGTTCTGGTTTTGATCCGGGCTATGGAGCGCCTTCTGAGGGATGTCATGCGCAATCTCAATACCCGGGTGTTGATTCAGGAACTGATCCGGACCGTTTCCTGGGGTGAGGTAATGCATGGGTAAAGTGATTACAGTCAAGATTGAGTCCCGAAAGGATGTTCATCATTACCGTACGGATGATGAATCAGTCAAGCCAAGTCATTATGTTATTGTCAAATGCCTGACAGGAGAAGAGATGGGGCAGGTGATGAAAACTTTTGGTTCTTTGTTTGACCATATCAAAAACATTGATACAATTCCAGATATTCTTCGTAAAGCAAATGAACGGGATTTAGAGACTTTCCAAAAGAAAAAAGAAGATGAACAAAGGGCATTCGAGTTTTGTGTTAAAAAAATCAGTGAACGGGAAGTGCCTATAAAATTGGTCAAGGTGACATATTTTACTACTGAACGTAAAGCAATTTTTTATTTTTCTTCCGAAGGCCGTATCGACTTCCGGGATTTGGTCAAGGATTTGGCAAAACGATTTAAAATGCGTATAGAGATGCGTCAGATTGGAATTCGTGACGAAGCCAAGATGATCGGTGGTCTGGGTGTTTGTGGGCGTCAGTTGTGCTGTAAAACATTTCTTAACAATATTGAACCAATTACTTTGCAGATGGCCAAACGTCAGAATGTCAATATGAATCCCGTCAAAATTTCCGGTCAATGTGGGCGGTTAATGTGCTGTCTTTCTTATGAGGAAGACAGTGGTGGTCGGGTCTTTCTCGAGGATCAGGATGAACTGATCGGTTATGATGAAGAAGGGCAACTCAATACAGATGAGTCATGATTAGAAAAGGGATCATCTGTGTATTGATGTTTTTATTTTCTAACAGTATTTCTCTCTTAGCACAATATGAAACTCTTTTGATCCGGTTTTCTCCAAATGCATCACCCCTTTCTGTGGCCTTGGGGGGGCTTGGTACGACACTTTACAACCGACCTGACGGTCTTTTCTACAACCCCTCGTTGGCTGCGACTCTTAAAACAAGTACCATGCAACTTTTTCTTGGAAATGATGTTTTAGCTGGTCATTGGCCAACTCAGGTTGAATTGGATTCCCAGCGCGAGGTTGTTTTTGATCTCAGTGGCACCCAGCGGGGGGGGCGTTCTGTAAACGCATCAATTCCCTGGCAGCTGCAGAATTTGACCCTTGCTATCTCAGGTGGCTGGATGCGCTATCTGCCTTATGGCATGAGTGGGCATGGGAGTGATTCGTGGTTTCATCTACAAGGTGAGTTGATTGGATCATCCGGCATTCGCTTTCAAGGATTGGGTGCTCAGGACTGTTTTTGGCTGGGAGCCGCAGTGGCTGATCAGGAATATTGGGGAATAGGCGTATCGGTCAATTTTTGGATGGGTGAGGGGCAATGGCTTCGTCAATATGAGTCGAATATGGATGATGGCGAATGGACTACTCATCGAAGAGAAAAGATAGGTGGAGGTTTTTGGACAGTTGGTGCCTTTTTTAAACCCATTGATATGGTTCTTATTACGGCCTCTCTTCAGAGCCGTACCAGCCATGATCTTCTGTATTCCATGAAAGGTGATAACCTACCTGCTGAGATGATCAGCGAGGAGGAATACAGTGTTCCTGTTAAAATACCGGAAACACTGATATTTGGTTTGTGTCTGGGTCCAATCTTTCGGACCAGTTTGCATGCGGAGTATTATACTAAGTTTTGGAGTCAAGCTACGTTGATCGGCCATCCAATGGGAGCTCTTTTTCCTTCAATGGAGTTGGGGCTTAACAGCCAACAGAATGCTGTCCTTTTTTCAGTAGGTGTCAGCCACCAGGTGGACATCAGTTCGATTCTAAACTGTACCCTGGCTGCCGGATTGGGCTGGGAGCAGCCTATCTTCAGTGCTGAAAGTGGAGAAGCTCTGGTGTTGCATCGTTTGAGTCTGGGTGCTACGATGCAAGTAGGCTCTTACATATGCTTTTCGGCAGCCTATCGGTCAGCCGTGACGGATTGGTTCATGGATGGGCGATTTAATCCTGAAAAGCAATATCTTTTTTCTTTTACAAGGGCAACGTTCATGCTGGGACTTGATTTTTATCCGACTGGGAAAAAATAAGACGAAACCAGATCCAACCATACATTTTGCGTAAGATATATCTGATTGGCATACTTGTAATGGGGGCATTGAGTCTGAAAGAGGTAAAATTAAGCAAGAAAAGTGATGAAAAGTAAGTTTGTCTGAGGAATTTACTGATATTTCCGATATCATGTGGATCAGTTAAAAAAAATATTTGTAAATAAAAGTTGACAAAATTTCGAAAAGGCATCAACTTTGTAACCGGCGATGAAAAGGCTTATCGGTCGCCAAAAGAAGGCGTACGGATCCCCGATCTGGATTTGGTGAATCTGGAATTCGGGCGTTTCTTAATCATGATGAATGAGGAGGATGACCATGCGCTTAGGAGTATTTTCAGACGGGGCATGTAGCCCAAGTGGTTCTTATCAGTTACTCTTTCAGGGAGAAATGATATCTGGAAGGGCTTCGCTGGATACGGAAAATAAGGGGCACGATACTTGGAAATCTTTGAAAAGTGTAATTGAACGCCTGCGTCCGGGTCAATTCTCAGTTCTGGCTCAGGATCTGGATTTCAATGTCGCTAAAAAACACATGAAACAACTGATTTCTTTAGGAATTGTTACCTACATTGAACCCATGGGTAACAGTCTGGTAAACACAAGGTTGATTTTCTAGCTTCTCCCTCCCTGTATTTGTGGATCGGGGCATACGTTGCCCCGTCCCTATTTATTTTTTTTTATTTCGCCTCTTGACCTCCAGCCACAATTTGGTAAAATAAGACTTCACATTCCATTGTGAGGATGGAACCCCAATGATGAACAAAACCAACACAACATCTTTCGTTTATAGGCTCTATTTTTTTCTGTTGAAAGTCTTTGTTATCGAAACCATTGGCATGGTTATCGTCTGGGTTGTCAGGCACCCTGAGGTGTTAACCCGGGGGCGTCAATTACTTATGTCCAACGATTGGGGCGTACAACTTTTACTGCTGGCATTGGTTTTTGCCGCTTTTCATATCTTTCTGCTAGGATGGCGTTTGATACTTTTTCTTCGTTACAGACATGTGGAATCGGTTACGGATTTGGAGCTTCCCAATGTAACGGTCGTAGTACCGGCTTACAATGAAGGACATCACGTTTATAAGACATTGCAGAGTCTCTTGCAATCAAATTATCCCTGTAATAAGGTTACATTGGTCGCTGTGGATGATGGCAGTAAGGATGATACTTGGAACTGGATTGAAAAAGCATATCAGGAGAATCCGGAACGTATTCTTCCTCTTCGCCAGATAAGAAACAGGGGGAAAAGACATGCACTTTACCGTGGGTTTCGGTCAGCTCCAGCCGACGTGTTTGTTACAGTTGACAGTGATTCATTGGTTGAGCCCGATACTTTGCGAAATCTGGTGTCTCCTTTTGTAACTGATCATCGTGTGGGCGCAGTGGCTGGGAATGTGAGGGTGTCAAACAGTCGCAGCGGCGCTATCCCTATGATGATGGATACTGCCTTTGTGTATAGTTTTGAATTTATCAGGGCAGGGCAGAGTGTTATAAATACTGTCATGTGTACACCTGGCGCTCTCTCTGCTTATCGTGGTGAAGTGTTGATGAAGGTGTTGAACGAATGGTTGAAACAAACATTTTTTGGCAAGCGGGCCAATATTGGTGAAGACAGAGCCATGACCAATCTGATTCTTAAAGAAGGGTATCTGACACGGTTTCAAAAATCTGCACTGGTTTTTACAGAAATACCCAATAAATATAGAACTCTATATAAAATGCTGCTGCGATGGGCAAGAAGTAATGTACGCGAAACTATCGCTATGAGTCGCTTTGTTTTTAAAGATTTTCGTAAAGAGGGAAAAGTTGGTGCGCGCATAAATTTCATTGTCAACGGTTTGTTACTATCCAAAGGTCAGATATTGTGGCTGGCTTCCATTGGTTATCTGATTTTTGATCCAACAGGACTTGGAGTAAATTTTATACTGGGATTACTTATAGGTGCCACCATACCCGCATTTTTTTATATTCTTCTTTATCGATCAAGTAACGGATTGTATATTTATTTGTATACAATCTATTGGTTTTTTTCACTTTCATGGATTACACCTTTTGCCTTGTTGACCCCACACGTTTCTGGCTGGTTGACCCGGCAGAATCCTTCACCGGTAAAAAAAAGGGTGAATATCTTTCATCGCTCAGTTCTTGAGAAATCTTCGTAAAGAAAGAAGTGAAGAGAATAAACCAATCAGTGTTCCCAGAATGATCATTTTTAAATAAAGAGTTGGAGCTATCCGGGTTAAATCAATCATGTTTTTGACTGCGTCAAAAATGATAGAAGCAGTCATTGGGAAAACTTTGAATAATAAAAACAGCAGGAAACATGCCATGATGCTACCCAAAAAACCCATGATGGCTCCTTCAATGATAAACGGGATGCGTATATAGGCATCTGAGGCACCGATTAATCTGAATAGAATAATTTCATCTTTTCTGTAAACAATGTTGATTTTAATGGTGTTGAAGATGATGAATATAGAGATGACAATCAGAATTGTACTTAAAAACCAACCGACTGCATTGATAAATCTGTTGACTGCTGTAAGTTTTTCGGCCCATTCCAGGTTGATTTGTTTGCTTTCAACGATGGACAATGAAAGGACATCGTTGATCAGGGAAGTGATCTTTTCATGATTTTCAGGTTGAACCGGGTGAAAAATAACTTGTAGCGATGCAGGAAAAGGGGATTGCTCAAACTCAGCCAGAATGTATTTCAAATCAGGATATTGATTGTTGAAATCCCTGAGTGCTTGATCTTGGGATATAAAGGTGATTTCTTTAACAAGAGCGTTTCCTTTCAAGCGATCTGCCAATTGTTGAATCTCTTTAAAATTCGCCTGATCTTTAAGATAAAAAATGGCTTCAACATTCTTTGAAAAGTTATTGATATAAGAATCGATCTGGTGGTTAACAAAATCGAAGACACCAAAAATCAGCAATGCGAAGGCAATGACACTCAGGGAGAGAAGACTAACCAGCCGATTGCGAAGGATGTGTGTGAATCCGTTACGAAGCGCCCCTCTAATCATCTTGAATGCCCCCTCCCTCACGGTCCAATACAACTTTGCCCTGATCCAGTGAAATAATCCGTTTCGGGAACATGTTTAACAGATGACGGTCGTGTGTAGCCAGAATAATGGTTATCCCGTTGGCGTTTATCCGTTCAAAAATATGAAATATTTCAATAGATAGTTCAGTATCCAGATTGCCTGTTGGTTCATCAGCTATGAGAATTTTGGGGTTGGCAACAATAGCCCGGGCAATGGCTGCTCTTTGTTGTTCTCCACCAGAAACATGCATGGGATAGTAATTACGTCGATGGCTGAGCCCAACCAAAGACAGTGAAGAATTCACCCGCTTATCAATCAGACTTTTACGCTCGCCACGAATCAATAAGGGTAGGGCCACATTTTCATATATTGTTCGGTTACTCAGGAGCTTGAAGTCCTGAAAGATGATTCCGATTTCCCTGCGGAGTTTATAAACATCTCCTCTTCCGATCAGGCTTATATTGCTGGAATCAATAAGGATTTGCCCTTTGGTGGGGATCTCATCCTTATAGATCATTTTCAGCAATGTCGTTTTTCCAGCCCCGGAAACTCCGGTCAGGAACACAAACTCACCTTTTTTAATTGAAAACGTTATATCGTTGAGTACCCAGACATTTTTAACATATTGTTTGGATACGTGGTAAAATTCTATCACCGGATGTTCAGTATTGATCGTGCTTCTGCTACGATATGGTCGGTGTTTAACCCGAAGTGGTCATAAAGAGCTTCTGAGCTTCCTGAACGTCCGAATTGTTCTTTCATTCCCATTATTTTTATTGGCAGGGGATAGTTCTGGGCAGCCCATTCGGCAACTGCTCCACCAAGACCACCGTTGACTGAATGATCTTCAACGGTAACAAATCCCTTACTTTTGAGAGCGTACCGCATCAACAAGTCGCCGTCAAGTGGTTTGATGGCACTCATATTTATAACCGCAGCAGGAATATGATGTTCTTTTTCCAGGACTTCAGCGGCAGCGAGGGCAACGTGAACCATTGATCCCATGGCAATCAGGGATATCCCATTGCCATCTCGAATAACAGACCCTTTTCCCAGAGCAAATTGATGGTCTGGAGAATGTAGGTCAGGGAGATCCTGACGGGTCAGGCGGACAAAAAATGGGCCGGGTGTACATGCCGCCAAGCGGATAGCAAAGTCGGTTTCCAGGGCATCAGCGGGGACTATGACTTTTAAGTTGGGTAAGGTTCGTGCCAATGCGACGTCTTCAAGAGTCTGATGTGTCGCTCCATCCTCTCCGACACCAAGTCCGGAATGGGTTCCAACCAGCTTAACATTGGCCTGATTGTAGCAAACCGACTGTCTGACTTGGTCAAAGGCACGACCGATGAGGAAAACGCAAAAAGAGCTGGCAAAAACTGTTTTACCAGTCAGCGCAAGTCCTGCTGCGGTTGATATCATGTCCTGTTCCGATAAGCCCATATCATAGAAGCGATCGGATATTTCTTTGGCGAATGTTTGGGTTTTGGTCGATTTGGCCAGATCTGCATCCATGACGATGATGTCATGGTTTTGTCTTCCCAAGTCTAGTAGAGTTTTTCCGTATTGACCCCTGAGGCTGGATTTAGACATGTTGAAGCTCCTTGAGGGCAATTTCTTTTTCCATCTGGCTGGGGGCGACACCATGGAAATCTACTTGATTTTCCATGAAAGAGACCCCTTTCCCTTTTACAGTTTTGGCGACAATAATTGTCGGGCGCCGAAATTCTGTATGAAAAAGGCGGATGGCCTCATGGATTTCGTTTATACTGTGGCCATCAATCATCAGGGTTTGCCAACCAAAAGCCTCCCATTTGCTATTGATGGGAGAAATGTTTTTTATTTCAGTTACTTTACCATCAATCTGCAAGTTGTTATGGTCAAGAAAAACGCATAGATTGGAAACCTTTCTGAAACCAGCTGTCATAGCCGCTTCCCAAATCTGCCCTTCCTGAGATTCTCCATCCCCAATCACACAGAACACATTGCTGTGAATTCCCGACAATTTAAGCCCCATTGCCATTCCAACAGCCATAGACAATCCCTGACCCAAAGATCCAGTTGATGCTTCAACGCCTGGGGTGTCTAAACGGTGTGGGTGACCTTGCAGATGGGAGTTGATTTTTCTCAGGCCAAAAAGATCATTCTTGGGAAAATAACCTCGCTCAGCCAGAACGGCATAAAGTGCCGGAGCCGCATGGCCTTTTGATAAAACGAAGCGGTCCCGGTCAATCAAGTCAGGGTTGGCTGGGTCGATGTTCATCTCATGGAAATAAAGATAAGACATGATTTCTGCAATGGATAAAGAACCGCCGGGATGGCCAGAAGCAGATTCGGCCAGCATTTCAATAATCGATACACGTAGCCTTCTGGCTATTTCCTGTAGCGCGTCGGGATCATATCTTTTGGGCATGAAAACACTTCCTCATTTCAATTCTCATTTCATGAACGATAAGTTTAATCCATACATATGGCTTTCAATACGGTGTTAAAATTCTCTATTCGCTCCAGGATGATGTACTGCCACTTGTTTTTGAGATTTTAAAGAGTATTCTGCCACAGTTTTCACAGACTTGAATATCACTCGATGTGACCAGCTCACTGAGAATTTGAGGGCGGATTTTTACGTTGCAAACCCCGCAAAAATCACTTTCAACTTTGGAAACAACTTTTCCTGCTTTTTTAACGAACAGGTTTTCGTAAATCTTCAGAAAAGGTGCTGGTACTTCTTTGTGTACAGATTGCCTGTTTTGGGTTAATTCAGTGATCAGTTGCTCAGTTTCATTGATTTGTTTTTTAAGGACTGTGATCTTTTCATTGTACCCATCGGCAATCTGAGCGAAATCTGTTTCAGTGCTTCTGATTTCTCCTAAAATCTCGTCTGATTCGAGCATTTTTTCGATAATTTTTTCCTCGATTTTCTGAATGCTTTCCTCTTCATAGCGAATTTCAGCCATAAAGCCCTGATACTCTTTGTTGCTGGTTGCTTTGGTCATCTGATCTTTGTACTTCTTGATCTTCTCTTTGACCAGTAAGATCTCTTTTTCGTACTTTTCACGTGATTTCAGATTTTCAGCCAGCTTGTTCTTCGAAGTTTCAATCATTTCCTTTTTACTATCCCGTTCATATTCAATTTCCAGGATAGTTTCAGGGAGGCGTTTGAGCAGTGTCTGATTTGACTTAATGGCGTCATCCAGTTGTTGGAGACGATAGAGTTTCTCGAGTCCTTCTTTCAAAGTTGTCCTCGCAAGTGAAATTTGGGTCTACCAGGATTCGAACCTGGAACCGACCGGTTATGAGCCGGAAGCTCTAGCCGTTGAGCTATAGACCCAGGCAAGTCACAGAATATCAGATGCTCGGCTTTATGTCAATCGATATCTCATGGTTTATTAGGGGATGTAGGGCCAAGTCACACTCCCGTCATACCCAAGAGATCGCAGTAAAACAGAAGTTTGGATCTGACTCGTTGAATTTGATAATATCGCATTTTATTCATATTTATTATAGTCTAAAATGATATACTGCAAGAAAGCTTGGCTGGAAGACGGAGGTTGAACATGATGAAATTTATTGATGGAAAAAGTTTTCTGATTGGTTTTTTATTGGCCATGGTTATTGCGCTTTTACTGGGTTCGGGTTCTTCATCCGGAGTTCAGGAAGTCAGAATAGTTGGCATTTCAGGACATGACAGTTTGTCTGTCAAACTTGAAAATCCGACCTTGAAAATGGAAATCGTTGATATCAAGTATGGATTAGAATTACCAGTGTTGATCAAG
>Ga0105099_10001948_pt1 | contig 12500 bp, 10 predicted proteins | sample PPLLak3cmMay2015_2_FD_79138 | JGI IMG/M metagenome (GOLD analysis project Ga0105099, IMG submission 79138) | Freshwater sediment microbial communities from Prairie Pothole Lake near Jamestown, North Dakota, USA - PPLs Lake P8 Core (1) Depth... | ecosystem: Environmental > Aquatic > Freshwater >...
ATGTAGGCCACGGCTCAAGCTGCCGAAAAAGTGGCTCGCTTGAATCCTGAACAGCCTGGTCGATTTGCTCTGCCGGCGTAATCTGCCCGCCGAAGTCTTCATCAGCCTGTTCTTCGTTTCCATCGGACTGTTGCTCGATATCCGGGTTCTGAGCGGGATGATCTGGGTCGCCGCGGCCATGGCCGCGGGCGTGTTCCTTCTCAAGGCCTCCGTCAATTTCCTCACCCTGATGATCCTTCGCCGAAAACCCCGGGGAGCGCTCATCGGAGCGATCGGATTGGCCCAAGTCGGCGAATTCTCTTTCGTCCTGGCCGGGGTGGCTCGAGCCCAGGGGTTCCTGGCCGGGCCCGGATTCCAGCTTTTTTTGTCATCGGCCATCCTAACCATGATCGCCACGCCGCTGCTCCTCCGGGCTGCCGACGCTGTAACCGACAGGCTGAGCCGGTCTTCAGCGAAGCATCCCGTCTCCCGGTCGGGAGGGGGCGACGTTTCGGCCGGAATGAAGGATCACGTCGTGATTGCCGGTTACGGCTTGAACGGGCAGAACCTCGCCCGGGTTCTGCGTACGACGGGGATCCCTCACCTGGTCATCGACCTCGATCCGAAGCTGATACGGAAAGCCGCCGAAGACTGCGAGACCTGTCTCTTCGGCGACATCTGCCGGGTGGATATCCTCCGGGGGGCGGGAGTGGAACAGGCCAAGCTCATCGTCTTTGCCATTTCCGACGCGACAGCCACAAGACGCGGCGTCCGGACGGTCCGGTTCCTCGGCTCTTCCGCTCAAATTCTCGTCCGCACCAGGTACGTCTCGGAAATCGACGAGCTGTACGCGTCCGGGGCCGACATCGTCATCCCCGAAGAATTCGAAACCTCGATCGAGATCTTTTCCCGGGTCCTCGAGGCCTACCATATCCCCAAAAACGTCGTCGACGCAGAGGTCAAGGTCATCCGGGCGGAGCGATACGGGGTGCTGCGGGCTTCGGGCCCGGTCCGTCCGTCCATGGAAAAAATCGCCGACCTTCTGACCGCGGGAACAGCCGAGACATTTTATATCGGCCAGGATTGCCCGGCCGCAGGCCTGACCCTGGCTCAAATCGATTTAAGGGCCAGGACCGGGGCGACGGTCATCGCCGTCGTTCGCGGCGATGATTCGTTCACCGGACCGTCGGCCGATTTTAAAATCGAGACCGGCGACACTCTCGTCCTTGTCGCCAGCCACGCCGCCATGGACAGCGCCTTCGAATACCTGAAAGCCTGCGCCGTCAAGGAAACCGTCACGCGTTGAAAGCGCCGGTATCGATCCAATCCTTCTTCAGCACCGACCAGAAGTCCTCGGCCAAACCCCGATGCATGTATTCGTAGGGCAGCCAGCCATATCCTCTTTCGCCCCAGCTTTCCCCCCAGGAATTGCGGACGAGAAGAGCCCCCTTCGCCGCTTTCCCTCCGGTTTTTCCATTCTGAATTTCGACCTGGTCGTCGTAGCCCACGGCGACAACCGCGTGCCCGCCCAGAATCCGCTCTTTCGGTCCGGGGAAAGGAATCATCCCGCGCGCGTCAACCTTTTCGATCGAGCTGTAAACGGTGAAACCGAACATCGACGGATGCCCGGAGACAAGGTGGGTTTTAATCCGGTCGAGCGTCTCCTCAGCCGGAATCCCGGGGAGATCGTGGCGGAAGTATTGAATGGTCTTGAAGTTCTGGGCAAAAGCATAACAGAATGCCGGCGGCTCGCGGTCGAAGGCATCCGGCCTTTCGTTATACGGCCAGCGGTCCTCGGGCGGCACGCCGAACAGCGCCATCGCCCCGATCGTCGTCCGGAGGTAAGCCCCGACGTCGCCTTCGACTTTCATCAGGTTCCGGGTCGTCTTGTAGAGAAAGAGCCGGGAGGCCTCCAGATGCCGGCCGAACGCCCGGCGCTCGTAGTATTCGATGAGCCCGGCTCCGGCGTTCGCCGTGCACGAGCCGAGACTGCCCTGATCCTCGACCGGGGAGCAATCGGCCCGAAGGTCGACCGAGGGAGGAAGTCCCGCGGCTTTTCGGGCGCGCGGCTTCATTCCGCGCGCCCGGCCGCCGGGATCCAGCAAAACCCTTACCGACGGCGTGTCCTGCGAGTAATCCCGGAAATCCGGGATGTCCGGAATCCAGCCGAACTTGCGACGGGACATGAATGATCCCCTCCCTTTGAACACGATCTTCGCCAAATGAGTCGGAGTCTGTCCTTAAAAATGGAATTCCGGCCGGACGGATGTGATAAAATCGGACCCATGGAACGCGAAGAATACCGGCGCCATTTCGAGCTCGAGGAATCCCACTGGTGGTTCCGGTCGCGCCGAGCCCTGGCGTTCCGGCTGATCGGCCGCCGGGTGCGGGCTTTTCTCCCGTCGTCTCCGCGGCTCCTCGACGCCGGCTGCGGGACGGGCCTCAACCTCGCCCGCCTCGGCGGTCTCGGCCGGGTTTTCGGCTGCGACCTTGCGGCCGATGCCCTCGCCTTCTCCCGGGAACGGGGTTTGCGGCTCCTCGCCCAAGGCGACGTTAACCGGCTCCCCTTCCTTGCCGGAAGCTTCGACCTCGTGACGTTCTTCGACGTCTTGTATCATCGGGACATCCCCGACGATCTCGCGGTCCTGCGGGAGGCCGCCCGGGTTCTTCACGATGGAGGATTTTGCCTGATCACCGACAGTGCCCTGGAAAAGCTCCGCGGGCCCCACGACGAGGCCCATCACGGCGCCCGCCGTTACAACAAGGTCGCGCTCCGGGCCAAGCTCGAAGCGGCCGGATTCGAGGTCGTCCATCTCACGTATTTTTTCATGACGACATATCCGGCCGTGTCTCTCCGGCGGCGGTTCGAGCGGCGGCGGGCCGCCCGCCGGCCGGAATTCTCCGCCAAATCCGACCTGGCCCTCAATCCGCGCTGGCTCGACGCGGTGATGGCCGGTATCCTGAGCCTGGAAGCCCGGTGGGCCGCCCGCCGGCCGCTCCCGGTCGGAAGCTCGATCGTCGCCCTGGCCGTCAAGCGCCGGGCTGCGGATTGAGAAATTTCTTAATCGAAATCCCGGTTTCTCGTATAATAGCGCCGGTTTTCATTTCAAGCGTAGGAGGGACGGCATGAACATCTCCCGGGTTCGGGCGGCGGCGGTCGTCGGGCTTTGCGGAATCGTTTTCGCGGCGGCTCCGCTTGCGGCGCAATTCGAGTTTCAGGCGGACGTCATGTCCAAATACATCTGGCGCGGATTCGATCTCTATTCGAACAACCATCCCGCCTTTCAGCCATCACTGACTTACACGTTCGGGGAATCCGGTTTCTCGGTGAACGTCTGGACGAGCTTCGCCCTCGGCGAACGGGAGTTTTACAAGGACTACGACGAGATCGACCTAACCCTGGATTACGCCTTCTCGCTTTCGGACAATGTCGAAATGTCGGCCGGCTTCATCCAATACGGCTATTATTTCGGAGGAAAGGACGTCTCCAAGGAAGCCACGACCCAGGAGTTCTATCTCTCGGCCGGGCTTCCGAACGCCTTCCTGGCCCCCAATCTCACGGTCTTTTACGATGTGAACGTGGGTTCGGGGCTCTACGTGCTGCTGCAGGGGACGCACTCCATCCCGTTGTCGGAAACGATCGGGCTGGATCTGACCGCCGGTCTCGGCTATAACGGAAAGCAGTTTATCGAAGAAAGCGGCTTCTCCGACCTGATGTTCAAAGTGTCGTTACCGATCAAGCTCGGAGACTGGACGATCGCCCCGCAAATCAACTATACGTTCGTCTTCCTCGAAGCGATCAACGACGAAAACGAGTTCTGGTTCGGGATCTCCGTGATCCGGTAGAAACGGGACGCGTCAGAACTTCACCTCTTCGAACTTAGCCTTGGTTTTTAAGCCGTTGATGTATGCGTCGTAGGCGCCGGCCTGCTTGGCCTGCTTGAGCTGGGTTTCGAGCTGAGCCTTGACCGTCTCGAAGGGCTCGGTTTCCTTGGCCCGGCTTTCGATCTTGAGGACATGGAAGCCGAACCGCGTCTGGACGATGTCGCTGATCTGCCCGACCGGGACGGTGAAGGCGGCGTCTTCGAACTCCTTGACCATCGTGCCCCGCGTGAAATTCTCATAGAGGCCGCCGTTTTCCTTGGAGCCGGTGTCCTCGGTGAATTCTTTGGCGAGGGCGGCGAAATCTTCGCCCTTTTTCGCCCGGGCCAGAATCCCCTCCATCTTCGTCCGGATCGCCGGAATCTCTTCGGCCGGCTTGCCCTGGGTCATGAGGAGGATGTGTCGGACCGTGGCCGTTTTTTCCGCGGCATAAGCTTTCTGGAGCTCGTCGTCGCTGATTTTAATCGCCTTGAGGACGTTCTCCTCGAGGAAGGCCCGGATCTTTTGGTCTTCCCCAATCGTCCTTTTGACGAAAGCGATATCGACGTTGTTGGTCTTCAGCATGTTCAGGAAGGCTTCCTCGCCGCCGGCCTGGGCGTACTGATCGGCCATGGCCTTGTCCACGTCCTCGGGTTTGACGGCGAATTTGGCCGCTTCGGCTTCGGCCAGGAGGAGCCGGCGCTCCCCGATCTGGACGGCGGTCTGGGAGACGGCGGTCTTCAGGGTTTCCACGTCCCGGTCCTTGAGCCCGGCGGCCGCGCTGCCCATCGTATTCTGGATGACTTCGACTACGTCGCCGACCGTAACTGTGAACTTCGCGGCGTTTATGAGGACCGCGTTCTTATTCGGATCGAAAATCGGGACGACCGACGCGAGATCTTTGGCCAGGGTGTAGGCCGGTGTGCCCGCGACAAGCTTCGTCCCTTCCGTTTTCTTGGGAGAACAGGCGGCCGTGACCAGAACCGCCAGGGTAAGAGCGCCGATCAGGATCTTTTTCATGATATCTCCTTCACACAGAAAAGCAAGTAGACCATATTCCGCGGGTTTTGCCAAGAGCGGGGCTTCATTTGCGGAATCCTGTGGTATAATCGGCCGGCCATGCTCACCCTGAAAGAAACTCTCCGGGCCGTACTCTACGAACGGCTGAAGACCCTTTATCCGATCGCCCATGAAGACATCGATTTTCTCTATCCGCCGCAGGCGAAATTCGGCGACATCGCCCTCTCGCTGCCGATGCCCCTGGCGAAAAAGCTCAAGGAGAATCCCCGAAAAATCGCCCAGAAGATGGCCGGGGAAATCGGGCTTCTGCCGGGCGTCGTCCGGACGGAAGTCGCGGGAGCGGGTTTCATCAACTTGTTTCTGGACCGGGACGCCTTTTTCCGGGAGCGGCGGACCGCCGGAAGTCCATCCGCGTTCAGGACCGAAGAGCGGAAAATTATCGTCGAGCATACCAATATCAATCCCAACAAAGCCGCCCATATCGGCCACCTCCGGAACGCCTGCCTGGGGGACACGCTGGTCCGCTGCCTCCGCTCCAAGGGCGAGACCGTCGAAGTCCAGAACTATCTCGACGACACCGGCGTGCAGGTCGTGGACGTCGTCTACGGGCTGATGGAGCTGGAAGGGAAAACCGTCGCCGACCTGGACGGGATCGACCGGTTCGATTACTACTGCTGGGACCTTTATGCCCGGACGGCCGCATATCTCGAAGCCCATCCCGAAAGCCGGGCCCGCAAAGCCGAGATCCTGAAGGGCATCGAACACGGCCGGAAGCCGGAGGGCGAGATGGCCTTCGCCGTTTCCCGCCGGATCGCCCGGGCCCACCTCCGAACGATGGACCGGATCGGGGCGAGTTATGACGTCCTCCCCTGCGAATCGAGCATCCTCGGCCTCAAGTTCTGGGAACGAGCCTTCGATCTCTTAAAAGAGCGCCGGGCGATCACCCTGGCCGAAGACGGCCCCAACGCCGGCTGCTGGGTCATGAAAGTCGAGGACGAGGACGATCGGGAGAAGATCATCGTCCGGAGCGACGGCACGGTCACGTATGTCGGCAAAGACATTGCTTACCAATTGTGGAAATTCGGCCTCCTCGGCCGGGATTTCTATTACGAGCCATTCGCCGAGACGAACGGCCGGACTCTCTGGATCTCGACGGCGGCCCCCAACGACCGGGGTATCGGGTTCGGCAGCGCTACCCGGGTCTACAACGTGATCGACGCCCGCCAGGCCTACCTCCAGAAGGTCGTCGTCCAGGGCCTCCGGGCTCTCCACTTTGAAGCCGAAGCGGCCAAGTCCATCCACTTTTCCTACGAGATGGTCGCCCTCTCGCTGCGGAGCCTTAAATATCTCGGGATCGAAGCCACGGCCGAGGAATGCGCGAAGGGCTTCGTCGAGGTCTCCGGGCGGAAGGGGCTGGGCGTCAAAGCCGACGACCTCCTCGACCTCCTCGAACGGAAAGCCGGGGCCGAAGTCGACAAGCGCAATCCCGAGATGCCGGAGAACATCCGGCGGCGAACGGCCGCGGCAATCGGCCGCGGCGCCCTCCGGTATTTCATGCTGAAATTCGCCCTGAATTCCCTCATCGTCTTCGATGTCGACGACGCCTTGAGCTTCGAGGGCGAGACCGGGCCTTATCTGATGTATACGGTCGTCCGGCTCAACAGCATCTTCCGCAAGCTCGGGGAGCGCGAAGGCCGCGACGCGGCCGACCTGGCAACCCGGACGGCCTCCGGAGGGCCGGCGTTCGGAGTCGTCTCGGAGGCCGAGGGCGACGAGCTCTGGGACCTCGTCGGGACCGCGGCGAAATTCGAGGAGGAAGTCCTGCACTCCGTCGCCTCCCTTGAGTTTTCCCACCTGGCCAAGTTCGCCTTCCTTCTTTCCCAGAAAGCCAACGCTTATTACCACCGCCGCCCGGTCCTGGCCGAGGAGAATGCGGATATTAAAAACGTGCGGATCGGCGTGCTTGATTACGTTCGCGGAATTCTCACAAAAACCCTTGGGTTGATGGGCCTCGATGTGCCCGAGAGAATGTAAAGGGGGTACGCATGACCCAGAAACGCGTCCGCTCACTTCTCCTGGTCGAGGACGAGGCCGTCGTCGCCCGCGTCGAAGCCAAGCAGCTGACCGACCAGGGATACAAGGTCATCATCGTCCACACCGGGGAGGAAGCCCTCGATTTTATTCGCGAAAAAGCCGGGGACATCGACCTCATCCTGATGGATATCAACCTCGGCCGAGGCATGGACGGAACCCAAGCGGCCCGGGAGATCCTCAAAGACCACGATCTCCCGATCCTCTTCCTCTCGTCCCACACAGAAAAAGAAATCGTCGAAAAAACCAGGGAAATCACTTCCTACGGATATGTCATCAAGGATTCCGGGATCACCGTCCTCCAGGCCTCCGTCGACATGGCCTTCATGCTCCACCAGGCCCACCAGGAAACCCGGAAAGCAGAAGAACGGCTCCGGACAATGGAGCTCTTCAACTTCACTCTCTTCCAATACAATCCGATCCAAACCGTCATCGTCGACCGGGAAGGCCGGGTGGTGAAATCCAACTTGGCCAAAATGCAATCGGGCGACCGCCTCCCGAATATCGGCGATCTCATGTACCGGGACTATGCCGGAAAGCACACAATCGACATGCGCGAGGCGCTGATGGCCTGCATCACCTCCGGGAAACCGGCGCGCTTCTCCGCTCTTCCCTACGCCGGGAAAATCCTCGACATCGCCATCGCCCCATTCACCGAAGGGGCGATCATCACATCCGAGGAGATTACCGAAAAGGCCAACGCCCAGGAAAACATTCGCTTGAGCGAACAGCGGCTGACCCTGGCCCAGCGGGCGTCGGGAGCCGGCGTCTGGAACTGGGACCGGGTCACCGGCCGCTTGGTCATGTCGCCCGAGCTCTATGCCCTCCTCGGGCGAAGCCCGGAGACCGACGAAGATCCCTCTTCGATCTGGAATAAATCCGTCCACCCCGAAGACCGGAAAGCCCTGGCCCGGAGCTTCGATGACGCAGCCCGGAACAAGATCCCGATCGATACCGAGTACCGGATCATCCGGCCCGACGGCCGAACCCGCTGGATGCGGGCGATGGGGAGCGCCGCCTACGATGCGTCCGGCAAGGCGACCCGGCTGGACGGCATCAGCCTCGATATCACGGACTCCAAATTCAGGGAAAATCTCCGGACCGCGGTTTACGAGATCTCCGAGGTCGCCCTTCAGGCGGAAACGCTGGAGGAGATTTTCCGGTCGCTGCATCAGATCGTCAGCACCCTGATGTCGGCGGAAAATTTCTACATCGCCCTGTACGACCCGGAAAAGAAGCTGATCAGCTTCCCCTATTTCATCGACGAATACGACGAGATGCCGCAACCGCAGCCCGTCGGCCGGGGCTTGACCGAATACGTTCTGTTCCGCGGGGAGCCGCTCCACGTCAACGCCCAGCAGAGTGATAAGTTGGAGCGAGCCGGAGAGATCGTCCTGGTCGGAGCCCCCTCAGCCGACTGGTTGGGCATTCCCTTGAAAATCCGCGGGCAGACGATCGGGGTCATGGCCGTTCAGACCTACGTCGCCGGGGCCTTTTTCGAAGAAGAGGACCAGGACATGCTGATGTTCGTCTCCGGCCAGGCGGCCGCGGCCATCGACCGGAAACGGGATGAACAGGCTCTCCAGAAGCTCGTGAAGCAGAAAGAAGTCCTGATGCGGGAGCTTCAGCACCGGACCAAAAACAGCCTCGCTCTCGTTTCCAGCCTGCTCGGATTGGAAAAGGAGAACCTGTCCGATCCCCGGGCCCGGGAAATCTTTTCCAAAACCCGCTCGCGGATCGGCTCGATCGCCTCGATGTACGAACGGCTGTCCGATTCCGTCGATTACGGGAACATCCATCTCCATCTCTATGTCCGGGAGATCTCCGAAACCGTGTTCCGGTCCTTCGCCCCGGAAACCGGACGGATCAAGCTGAAAACCAAGCTGGACGATATGACTCTCGATCCCAAACGGGCGGTCTCCGTCGGGTTGATTCTCAACGAGCTGGTGTTGAATTCCCTTAAATACGCCTTCCCGGCCGACGGCACCGGGGAGATCTCGATCGAGTTGAAAAAAGCCGACAACCGGATCGTCCTTGTCATCGAAGACAACGGGGTCGGATTCCCCATGGATTTCAACATCAAGAACGCCGCGAGCACCGGCTTGAGCATCATCCGGATCCTGACCGAACAACTCGAGGGCGAGATGAAATTCCAGGCCGGCCCCGGTTCCCGGACGGAGCTGAGCTTCGAGGCTTGAGCGGGGCGCGGCGCGAACGTGACCGTCCTCTTTCCCGCGGGACTGCTTCGCTGGTATGCCTCCCATAAACGCGACCTGCCCTGGCGGAGGACCATAGATCCTTATCGCGTATGGGTTTCGGAAATCATGCTCCAACAGACCACGGTCGGAGCGGTGATCCCCTATTACCAAAAATGGCTGGCCGCTTACCCCAATCCGGCGTCCCTGGCGAAAGCGCCCCTCCGCGACGTCCTGAAATCATGGGAAGGGCTGGGATACTATCAACGCGCCCGGAACATGCGGCTGACCGCCGCCCGACTCGTCCGGGACTTCGGCGGCCGCTTTCCTCGAGATCCGGAAATCCTGGCCGGGCTCCCGGGCTTCGGGCCATACACGACGGCCGCCGTCGCCAGCATCTGTTTCCACCGGCCCCTTCCGGTCGTCGAGGCCAACGTCCGCCGGGTCATGATGCGCCTGCGCGGGATCCGGGGCCGGGGCGGGCCGGCCGTCGATTCCCGCATCCTCCGGATGCTGGAACGGGTCATCTCCCGGCGGTCGCCGGGGAACTTCAACCAGGCGATGATGGAATGGGGAGCGCTGGTCTGCCGGCCGAAAAATCCGCTCTGCCTCCGCTGCCCCGGACGAACGCTTTGCCGGGCCTATGCCCGCGGGGAGCAGGAGGTCATCCCGGCGCCGAAAACGCTCCGCGCCGCGCATATCGAAGCCGTCGTCGCCGTCCTCCGGGACAGTGACCGCGTTTTCATCCAACAGCGGCCGGCGAAAGGTCTCTTGGCCGGGCTCTGGGAATTCCCCGGGGGGAAAGTCGAACCCGGGGAAACGCTGCGAGCGGCTCTCGCCCGGGAGCTTCGGGAAGAGCTCGGCCTGGGCCTCGAATCCGTCCGGCCTTTGCTCACCGTCCGGCACGCCTATACCCGCTACGCGGTCACCCTGCACGCGTTCGAAGCGAAACCCTCCGGCGGTCCGAAGGCCATCCGTCCGGGAAACCGTCCCGTCCGCTGGGTCGCCCAAAAATCGCTGGATCGATATCCCTTCCCCTCGGGCAGCCTGAAAATCCTCCGCCACCTTCAAACCCGCGATTTTCCGGAACCAACGCCCGAAGATCCGGACAGGTGAGCGAAGGTTGAGTTGCGGCCGATAAGCCGGGCTTCAATCCGAACGGTCAGAAAAATTATCCGATCTTGACGGCGGTCCCGGAAACCGAAACCATGAGCATGCCGTTGCTCTGCCCGAGGACCTCGTAATCCAGGTCGACTCCGACCACGGCGTTGGCCCCCATCTGGGCGGCCCGCTGGCTCATTTCCTGGATGGCGATGTCGCGGGCGTTCTGGAGCTCGCGCTCATATGTCGCCGAGCGCCCGCCGACCATATCCCGAATGCCGGCAAAAAGGTCCTTGAACATATTGGCCCCCATAATGGCCTCTCCGGTAACGATCCCCAGGTATTCGGTGATCGCTTTGCCTTCCACCGACGGTGTCGTTGTGATGATCATGGATAATCTCCTTTCCCTTCGCGGGAACAATGCTTCCCTCCCCTATACGAAAATCGGGCGGGTTTGTTTATCTCCGTTATCCTGCATTATTCACGAGCTGAGATGGCTGCAGATGCGAGGCGCGAAGGGCGAAGCTGTGCTAGTCGCACTGCGAACCCTTCGTAACGAAGCAGATGCGGCCATATCGGCTCGGCCGAAGGGTAAAAACTCAAGATTTTGTATCTTATCGAAAGAAAAGAACTGTTAGAATCATAAGATTTTTTATGAATAATGCAGGATGTATGCTATCTTCAAAGCCGTGAACGTCCGGTACGAGTTCGTCGCCTTCGGGACGCGCTGCGCTCCCCAGCCGGGACGCCTTGTCCTCGACGTCGGGAGGGACCAGGCGCCCGGTGTTCTCGACCACCATTTCCCCGAGGCCGAAAACGAATGCGCGGCCTCGCTGGTCGTCAAGCACCCCGAGCTCGTTCTGGACCACCTTCGTCCCGCCGGCCGGCCGGCCGACGCCTTCGGCCCGATCACGATCGTCACCCATGTCCTGCCCGACTTCGACGCCCTGGCCGCGGTCTTCCTGTCCTTGCGGCTTCTCGAGACCGGACAGGTGGACGAGGGGATGCGGCGGCTGGCCGCCTATACGCGGACCGTCGATGCCTCGCTTCTTCCCCCGACGATCGACTTGGCGGCCACGCCTTACGCCGTCCTCCGGGCGCTATTTGCCGGAGTGAAAAAACCTCTGGATGAAATCAACGCCGACCGGATCGTCGAGGGTTTGAGATTCATGAAAATGCTCCATGCCCGGGCGGCCGAAGGCGGGGACATCCTCGAGGACAGGACTCTCTTTTCCGGAATCGATCGCTACGAACAGGCCGTCCGCAAAGTCGAAGGGGACAACGCCTGGTACCAGGGCGACGCTCATCACGCCCGGAAAATCATGCTGAGCCTTCCCAAGACGGAAGGAAACGGCCGGATTCTCGTCGACGGTCTCATCGTCGTCGACGCCCACAGCTTTCTCCTCAAGGAATGGGCCCGTCGGGACAGGGACGGGTCGCCCCTCGGACGCGGATTCAGCTTCGTGTATTCGAACTATCAGGGGTTGCGCCACAGCCTGGGCGTCGATCCGGCCGCCGGTGTCAATCTCCGCGGCCTGGCCGAAGTCCTCAACGAGTTGGAAGCATGGAAAGCCGCGGCGATGAAGAAACAAGACCCGCTCCGCTGGTACGGCGGAGAATGTCCGTTTTTTAACTACCGGCTGGTCGTTTCGCCCCACGAAGGGACACGCCTTTCCTTCGAGGAAATCGCCGGGGCGGTCATGAGATTCGGGGCGGTTGCTGCCTCGACCGCTTAGTCCGGACCGGTTTTCAAGCCAGGCCGGCGTCCTTGTGTTTCCGGGCGATGGTTTCGGCCAGCGCGTCGATCGTCTGGAAATCGGCTTCCTTCGGCATTCCCTTGACCAGGAACGGCGGGAGGATTTCGGCCTTGAGGTTCGGCAGAAGGCCGAGGACCTGCTCGGCCATCTTCTGCCCCCAACCGAAAGATCCGATCAGAGTCGCGAACTTCGCTTTCGGCCGGAGGGCGTTGGCCAGGAAGGCCGCATACGCCAGGTTCGGATGGATGCCGGTAAGGACCGCCGGCGAGCCGAGGACGATGGTCGCCGCATCCACCAGCGAACTGGCCAGCTTGCCCAGGTCGACATTCGCCAGGTTGAATTGATGGACGGTCACGCCTCGTTCGGCCAGGGCGGCGACCTGATGTCCGACCATCTTCTCCGTACTCCCGTGCATCGAAATGTATGCGACCACCGCTTCATTTTTCGGCGTTTCGGAAATCCAGTCGCGGTAGGCGTCCAGGATGAGGGCCGGACG
>Ga0105099_10001950_pt1 | contig 12496 bp, 5 predicted proteins | sample PPLLak3cmMay2015_2_FD_79138 | JGI IMG/M metagenome (GOLD analysis project Ga0105099, IMG submission 79138) | Freshwater sediment microbial communities from Prairie Pothole Lake near Jamestown, North Dakota, USA - PPLs Lake P8 Core (1) Depth... | ecosystem: Environmental > Aquatic > Freshwater >...
ATTACGGCGAGACGTGGGCCTCGATCTCCGGAAACCTCCCCGCCGACAAACCGCTCAACGTCGACGTCCAGGACCGGAAAAATCCCGACCTACTGTTCGTCGGGACGGAGCAGGGCGTTTATGTCACGATCGACGGCGGATCGCGCTGGGTTCCCTTCAAAAACAACATGCCCTGGGTCAAGGTCACCGATATGGTCATCCATCCCCGGGAGAACGACCTCGTCGTCGCGACTTACGGACGCGGAGCCTGGATCGCCGACATCACGCCGCTTCAGGAAATGAAAACGCGGCTTCCGGCCGAGGATGTCTACTTGTTCGACATTGAGCCGCGGACGCAGCGCGTCTATACGGTCGCGGGAAATTACCAGCTCCTCGGCGACAGCCATCTTTTCTCCCCCAACGAACCCAATGCCGTCATCTTTCATTATTATCTGAAGTCGAAAGCCGACGGCCCGGTGAAGATCACGGTCAGCGATGCCGCCGGGACCGTCCTGGCCGAAATGACGGGCAAAGGCGAAGCCGGGATGAACACGGCCAGCTGGGGGATGCGGCTCCGCCGGCAGGGCCAGCCCTCGGGGGACTACGGCTACGGCGGCGGAGGGATGGTCGATCCCGGCGAATATACCGTCAAGCTCGAGGCCGGAGGGAAGACGCTAACCAAGAAGGCCATTATCCGTTACCGGCAAGGCTGGACTTTCGGCGCCGTCCCCGTCATCATTAAAAAATAATCCGGCGCCACTCCGGAATCAGACGATGGTTCGATGACGTCCGGTATATCTCTAAAATCGTCCTCAAGGCTTTATTTTTTTATGAATCCGATAACCAGGGCGAGGATGATCCCGGCGACGAAGGCCGCAATCGCGGCGAAGCGTTTTTTCCGGAAGTAGCCCTCGGCCGCTTCCTCGTCCAGGTAATAGCGGTCGTTGGAGACTGCGACGAGAATTTTCTTCTTAGCCAGGGACTTGGCCATTCTAATTTTTTTAACGCCCAGGGATTCCAGGGTCATCGCCTGCCGCGGATCCGTCGCGCATTGGTCCCGGAATTTGCGGACGATCTTCTTCTGGATCATGTGAACGATGAGGGCTTCTTCGCCGGCCATGGGATTTCTCCTCTCCGGGCTATTATACGGCTTTTCCCAAACCGAGTTTCGTTTAAGCTGGTTCAGACTGATTGGTGACACTCATAAAAGTAGGACGACCCTAGCTCCAGAATTCCCGACCGGGGGAGCGGAGCCATCGAAAATGGCCATTAGCTCTGTTTTTCAGGACCCATATTAACCAATATGGGCGGCGTTCACGTCCCGAAGCCGAATCCAATATCGCTTTGACAGCCCCGAGCCGGGAGTGATATGAATTCGTTTCCGTATCCCCGATCGGAGGAGGTCCCCCATGTCCCGCCGAATGTTCATCGCCGGAATTCTCATCCTCTCGCTTTCAGCCGTTCTCTCCGCCCAAACCATCCCGACGCCGGAGAAATTCTTCGGCTTCCCCATCGGGGCCGAGCAGAAGCTGGCCCGCTGGGACAAGATCGTCGACTACATGCGCTTGGTCGACCGGGCCTCGGACCGGATGATCCTCCAGGAACCGGGGAAGACGACAGATGGAAATCCCTTTCTCCTGGCGATCATTTCCTCGCCGGAGAATCTTCGAAACATCGACCGTTATCGACGGATCAACCGGAAAATCTTCGACCCGCGGGCCGTGGCTTCCGAGGCCGAAGCCGACCGCCTCGCCCGCGAAGGGAAGGTTTTTGTCATCGTCACCTGCAGCATCCATGCCTCCGAAGTCGGGGCCACCCAGATGTCGATCGAGGCGGTCCATCGCCTGGCGACGGACAATTCCCCCGAGACCCGGAAGATCCTGGACAACGTCGTCCTTCTCCTCGTTCCCTGTTTGAATCCCGACGGGCAGATCATGGTCACCGACTGGTATTACAAGACGCTTGGCACTCCCTACGAAAATTCCTCGATGCCCTGGCTTTATCACCGGTACACCGGCCACGACAATAACCGGGACGCCTTTATGTTCACCCAGGTCGAAACCCGGCTCCTCGGAAAAATCATGTACGAGGAGTGGTTCCCGGAAATCTGGCTGGACATGCACCAGATGGGCAATTCCGGGGCCCGGCTTTTTGTCATGCCGGCCAATGACCCCATCAATCCCAATGTCGATCCGCTGATCTACCGGTATGCCGGGATCCTCGGCTACGCCCAGGCCGCCGCTTTGGAGCGGGCGGGAAAAACAGGCATCATTACCGCCGACACCTACACTTACTGGTGGGAAGGGGCGATGGGCTGGGCCGGCTGGTGGCATAACATGATCGGGATGCTGACCGAGGCGGCTTCGGTCCGGACCGCGACAGCGGTCGATCAAGAGATGGCCGACCCCAAGGCTCTGCCGGCGCCGGCCGCCGCGACCGAACGGGGCGAGCGCGGGGGGAGGGGAGAAGAACGCGACCCCAATCGGGCGATGCCCGCTCCCCGGGACATCCAGTTCCGTTCTCAGTATCAGCGGCCCTGGCTCGGCGGGCGCTGGACCCTGCGGGACATCGTCGATTACGATTACATCGCCGCCTTCGGGCTGCTGGAAACCGCGGCCGACCTTCGGAGCCAGATCCTCACGTCGATTTATACGGCCGGTAAAAACCAAGTCGAAGCCGGGCGGAAGGGTGATCCTTTTGCCGTGGTCGTCCCGGCCGTCCAGCATGACGGCCCGACGGCGGTCAAGCTTCTCCAGACGCTGGCCCTGGGCGGTGTCGAAGTCCACCGGGCGGCGAAACCGTTCCAGGCGGACGGCAAAGATTTCCAGGCTGGAGACTACGTCATCCTGATGGCTCAGCCGTTCCGAGCCTACGCCAAGGACATGCTCGAGGCCCAGGACTATCCGAAAATCTCTCCGGCTCCCGGGATGCAGCCGCGACCGCCCTACGATGCGGCCGGTTGGTCCCTCGGCATGCAGATGGGCGTCGAGACGATCTTTGTTAAAGCTCCCTTCGAGGCGGACTTGAAAAAGCTTGGGACGATCGCGGTCCCGGCCGGGCGGGTGACCGGTTCAGGGTCGATGTATGTCATCGGCCATGAAGCCAATGACGCGCTTGTCGCGGTCAACCGGCTGTTGAAGGGAGGAGCGGAAATTTCCTGGCTGACCGAACGGTTCGAGGCCGACGGGAAAGCGTATGCTCCCGGGGCCATCGTCGTTTCGGGCGGCGCTAATTTACCCGGGCTTGTGGCCAAAGTCGTCGGGGAACTCGGCCTCGAAGCCCGCGCCTTGCCGGCCGCTCCCGCGATTCCGGCGATAAAGATCCGGGCGCCCCGGACGGGGCTTTTCCAGCCCTGGGGCGGCAACATGGACGAAGGCTGGACCCGCTGGGTTCTCGAGCAATACGAGTTCCCCATCCGCATCCTCCATCCCGAGGACATTCGTTCCGGAGCGGGTTTGAAGGACCTCGACGTGGTCGTGTTTCCGGACATGGGCTTGGCTCAAATCCTCGCCGGACAGACGGCCCGCAATGTGATGCCCGAATATAAAGGCGGGATCGAGGACGCGGGCCTTCAGGCCCTCCGGGCCTTCGTCGAAGCGGGCGGGACAGTCATCACCCTTGGACGGAGCACCCAAATGGCGATCGACAGATTCGGAGCCCCGTTCCGCGACGCCCTCCAGGGTTTGAACCGCGAGACCTTCTTCTGCCCCGGGTCCGTCCTCCGGGTTCTCGTGGACAATACCCTTCCGATCGCATACGGGATGCCGGCCGAGGCCGACGCATATTTCTCCAGCTCGATGGTCCTCGATGCGGCTCCGGCTTTCGACGCTCCGCCGAGCGCCGTCGCCCTCATGTTCCCTAAGGACAAGATCTTAAGAAGCGGCTGGCTTCAGGGCGAAAGCTTCATCGCCGGAAAAGTCGGGGCGGCCGAAGTCCGCATCGGAAAAGGCCGGCTCGTGCTCCTGCCCCTGCGCGTTCAGAACCGGGCCCAGACGCACGGGACGTTCAAGCTTCTCTTCAACGCCATTCTGACGTCGGCCGCGAAATAGAGAATATCTACTTTTCGCCCTTGACCAGATAGGTGTCGTACCAGTCGAGCATCCGGCGGTACATGTCTTTCCGCTCGTCGTTGGTGTTCGGCCCGCCGTGGGCCCCGTCGCGGTAGTTCAGCCAGACGCACTTCTTTCCCAGCCGGCGGAGAGCGATGAAAATTTCCTGTGACTGGACGGCTTCGACGTTCGGGTCGAGGTCGCCGGTGATGCAGAGCAGCGGCGTTTTGATCCGATCGGCTTGGAGGATGGCCGAATGGGCGAGATACCGCTCCGGGTACTCCCACAGCGTTCCGCCGAGCCGGTCCTGGCTCTTCTCCGGGGCGTGGGTGTTCCGAATCCCCAGGCGGGGGCTCTGGGTATAGAAGCTCAGGAGGTCGACTTTCCCCGAATTGTTGATGGCCGCTTTAAACCGGTCCGTCTGGGTGATTAAGAGAACGGTCGCATAGCCGCCGTAGCTCGTTCCCTGGATGCCCAGCTTATCCGGATCGGCCACTCCCATTTCGATCACTTTATTGATCGCGGCCAGGGCGCCCTTGGCCCAGGCCTCGCCCGGGTACCCGGTGACGAGGTTGACCGAGGGGTGAAGGACGGCGTATCCGGCCGAGGTGAAAATGTTCAAGGTCGCGTTGAAGCCGTTGTCGAAGTAGGATTCGTAGACTTCGGTGATCAGGGGGTAGCGCTTCCCTTTTTCGAAATTCGCCGGGTAGTAAAGGACTCCATAGAGAGTCTTGCCGTCGGCGTCCCGGTAGGTCACGAGCTCGGTTCGGCTCAGCGCCTTGGCCCGGAGCTCGGGGTTGAGATCGGAAAGCTTCAACGGTTTCTGGAAGTCCGAGCCGACGGCGAAAAGATCGTCGGGATGATCGCCATCGGATTCCATGTAAAGGAACCGGGAGCCGTCTTCGGCCATCCGCCACCGGGAGTAGAGCCGGGCGGAGCGGACGAGGTCGGACATCGCCTTCGACCGGAGTTCGAGGCGGATAAGCCCCCGGTCATATTTATCTTTGGCCGATGTGCTGAAAAAGACGTATCGTCCGTCGGGGCTCCAATCGACGAGCTGGAGATTGGGCCGGTCCTCCTCTTTCTCGGGAAGCTCGTAGACCATTTCCTGCGACCCGGAGAAGACATCGATCAGCCAATACTGACGGGGTGGGTCGGCGACCGGCTTGGCCGGTTGATCTTTTGTTTCTTCGGGCTGAGGACGGGTGCTTGTGCAGAGGAGAGTCTTCCCGTCGGGGGAGAATCGGCTGAGGCCGAACGTCCGCTTTTTCTTGGCCTCCGGGGCTTTGTCCGCGGCCGGCTTTTCCGCCGGCTCTTTTTCGCCGGTCAACCGCCGCGGTTCCTTGTCCTCCAAACTCATGACGAAGACGTCGCCCTTCTCGATATAGGCGAACCGGTCGTTATTCTTGGCCCAGGTTATAGACCGGGCGGAGGCGGCCGGTTTGAGGAGGACGCGCGACATTCCTCCGGCGAGCGGGACGACCTCCAGCTGGTTGCTTGTCCCCCGGATGATGTCGTAGTTCGTCTTTTCGGTGACGTCCCGCTCGAAGACAAACGACCGGCCGTCGGCCGTCAGCCGGGAGGAGAGAAGCGGGGTTTCCGGAAGAATCTCAACGACTTTTCCGGAGGCGATTTCGCCGGCCACGGGAATCACCAGCTGCCCCTGCCGGCTGACCTCGTCCCAGGGAAGAAACGGCTTTGCCGAATCATAGACCCGGACGGCCTCGGTGGCCGCCGCGGCAAATGCCCGGGCGCTCCTCGCTTCCCAATCCGAAGCCCGGACAGAAAAGACGAGTTTCGTCCCGTCTTCCGTCCAGACGAGAGGGGAGTTGGAGGCGATGGCTTTGGGCAGCTTGAACGGCGCCTTTTCCATTTTTTGCGTTTCCCGGTTCCAGACCGCCAGCTGAAGGCCCGGATTCCGGTAGAGGAAAAGCGCCAGCTTTTTTCCGTCGGGCGCCCAGGCCGCGCCCCGGTACTGCTCTTTTCCGGGGAAGACGCGGACTTGGGTTCCGGTTTGGGCATCGATGACGACAAGCTCGGAAGGGAGCGGCGGGGCGACATAGGTCGGGTCGCCATAGCGCTTATTGTCGGAAGGGATCCGGTCTTCCGTCCGGCTCAGAGAGGCGGCAATCCAGCGCCCATCCCTCGTCCAGTCTTCCACCCGAAGGGAGACAACCTTGAAGTAATCTTCGATGGTGAATGGCGACGGCGCCTGGGCGGCCAGCGGGGTCTGGCTGAGAACGATAATCAACGCAGCCATCATCCAAATTACGGCAAACTTGAATTTTCCGGTCATGGCTTTCTCCTTCCATTCATTCTAGTCTCTTTCGTTTTGAACGAGAAAATAGAATTCGTTGCGACGGCCGGAGCGAACATCGTCCGGTTTAGGGCTTTCTCGATGTCAAGCTTGGGAAGCCGGCTCGGAAGAAGCCGGCCGAGCGAAGATGTTTGAGCGTCCCGTGCCTTGAGCCGTAAGAAAGTTTTCCGGGACGCGAGTTCTTCGCCGCCACGCCTAACCAATCGAGAAAGACCGTGAAGAACCGGACGCGTGAGCGAAGGCCGTCGTTTTCTCATTTATTCTCGTTCGAAATGAAAGAGATTCTTCAGGTTCGGACGTATCGGGCGATCCAATTGATATCCTTGTCGCTTTCGGCCGAGAGCGTGACCCGGGCGAGGCGTCCGTCCCGGTCGATTTTGGCCACGGCGGCTCCTTCGGCCTCGACCTTATCGAGCTGATAGCCGTCCGGCTCCGTGAGATAGAGGATGTATGGGTCGCCGGGGATGGCCCGGCTTTTTCCGGTGAGCATTCCTCCGTCCCAGCGAACGCTTTCCAAATCCGGACCGCCGCCGGTCACATGCCGGTTGGTGGCGACGACCTGGGGGCCGGGCCTGCGTTCACGGATGATGAAGGCTTGCGACCGGAACCGGGGATCGAGCGGGCCCGGGGCGAAAACGCCGTTGAAGCACCCGGCGAGCTTCTTGGACCAGAATTCGAAGATGTAATATTCCTTGGCCGGGTCCAGGCCAAGGTCGGCCAAGCGGATTTCGCCGAAGTCGCCGCCCGTCCGGCCCAGGACCAGCCAGTTTTCAAACGGCCGGTCGATTTCCAGAGAGTAGAGGAAACAGGCCGGCGTGTAGCCGGCGTCGAAGGGCCGCGGCCCGCTGCCGCTCACTTCGGCGTCGGCTTTCGCGACGAGGGCGGACCGGGACGGATCGACGTCGTATATCTGACCCGGGCGGGTGAAGAGGACGGGAGCGGTCCGCCGGGCCGGCTCGATCGCCTCGGTTCCGTAAAGGGCGGGCTTGTCGGTCAGCATCATGAGCGAACCGGTCAGGGTCGTGACCAGCGTCGAGCGGTATCCGTCGGCGTCGAGCTCGATGTGGTCCGGATCGTTGCGCCAGACGACGTTGTTCCAGGAGTTGAATTGGGACAGCCCGGCGTAAGCGAACCCGTCGTCGCCGATCCGGCAGGCGTCGACCAGCCCGATGAGCTCGGGCCGGATGCCCCAGCAAGCCAGGAGAAAGCTCTGCGGGCCGATGGCGTCCCGCACGGTTTGGACGTAGCGGCGGAACGCGGCCACGGGATCGACCCGCTTTTTCTCGAAGTAATCGCGATTGGCGTTGTATCCCTCGTAGCGGAGATGCCGGAGGGCGTCGAGCTTGAAATAGCGCCAGCCCTGGTCGATCAAACCGCGATATAAGGGCTTGACCATCCGGTCCAAGGCGGTTTGGTTGGAGGCATCGAGGATCCAGCCGACCCAATTGCCCTTGACCGGATTTCCGCGGGTGTCGCGGACAAACCAGTCGGGATGCTCTTTGACCGGGGGAAAATCCAAGGTCGACGCCGCCGTCCATATGCCGGGGACCAAGCCGCGCTTTTTGATCGTCTCGACCAGATAGGGGAGGCCGCGGGGGAACTTGGCGTTGGGATTGAGCCATTTTTCCGGGGCGCCCTGGATCTGCTGGAAGCCGTCGTCGATCTGAAAATAATCGTACCCGTACGACTTCAGGGCGGAGGCGAAGGCCGCGGCCGTTTCGACGACATCCTGCTCGGTGATCCGGTCGAAAAAGGCAAACCACGAGATCCAGCCGGCGACGGATTCTTTCCACGGCGCGTAGGTCCAGGGCTCGTAAAAGGCCAGGCCCCGGTGCTTGTTGTAATAGCGCGGCCGGAAGCGCAGGACGATCTCTCCGCCCTCGGCCTCAAGGTCGAAGGTCAGAGCTCCGCCTTCGGCCGCGGTTGGAAGGATCGTCGCCTTGGCCGTCGGGTCGACCGAAAGGACCCAGTCGCTCCGGCGGTCGTAGACGGCCCGGTTGAGGAGGCTTCGGCTGAGGCCGGAAACGTGGCGGACCAAGAGCGGCCCGGCCCCGCGACGGTCGCGGCGGTCGACTTCGCAGGGGAAGGCCTCTTCGCTCGCCCGGATCTTTCCGATCAATCGAATCGGACCGTCCGAGCCGCCGAACAGGTAAACGACCTGCTCGATTTTCTCGCCGGTTTGAAAGACGCGGGTCCGGGTTTCCAGAGACGAGCCGGCGTTTTCGATCGTCCCTTCAAAAACCGTCTCGCCGGCATAAGCCAGGCGGACGGCGGATCCTTCGACCTGAATCCGCCCGGCTGCGTTCGGCGGGACGCCCGCGGCCTGAGCCGCCGGGACGGCGGCCGGGAGGACGGCGGCGAGGATGAGGAGCGCGAACCTCCGGCTCCCTCCCGATATTCTTTTCCGGTGATGTGATGCTGGTTTCATCCTGGCGCCTCCGGCGATCGCGAAGTCTTTATCTCCGTCTGACCGACTTATATCATTATCGATTATCGCGGCGCGTGTCCACTCGAAGATGGATCATGGGAAATCCTTACAGTCATGGCTGTTTTTAAATAACCGGTTTGTGATAGGATTCCTCAGCGAGGGGAACCGGGAGGTATCGCGAATGTCTCTCTCGGGAGGTTCACCCATGATGCGACGCATCCGCTGGCCGGCGGCGATGTCCGTTTTCCTCGTTTTGTGTGCGTGTACGAAAACGCAAAGGGCCGATTACCCGATCCAAGACGTCCCGATGACCTCCGTCCGCCTCACCGGCGGATTCTGGGCGGAGCGCCAGGCGACCGATGTCGCCGTTACCATCCGCCACGAAATGAAGGAGAGCGAGCAAACGGGCCGGATCCGAAACTTCGAGCTGGCCGCGGCCGCTCTCCAGGGGGAGACCGGCGGGAAGCTGCAGACGTCCTACGCCTTCGACGACTCCGATGTGTACAAGGTCATCGAGGCGGCAGCTTATGCCTTATGGCTCAAGCCGGACCCCGCGCTGGAAAAGGACTTGGACGTTTGGATCGCCAAAATCGCCGCCGCCCAGGAACCGGATGGATATCTCTATACCGCCCGGACGATCAATCCGGCCAATCCGCCCCGGATGTCGGGCCCGGAGCGCTGGGTCAACCTCGACGACAGCCACGAGCTCTACAACGTCGGCCACATGTATGAAGCGGCCGTCGCCTACTTCCAGGCCACCGGGAAACGGAACCTTCTGGACGTCGCCCTGAAGAACGCCGACTTCATCGTCAAGACCTTCGGCCCCGGAGATAAGCAGATCAAGCGCGTCCCCGGCCACGAGGAAATCGAAATCGGATTGGTGAAGCTTTTCCGGTTGACCGGAAAAAAGAAATATCTCGACCTGGCCAAGTTTTTCGTCGACCAGAGGGGCAACGCCGCGGGCCACGACCTGTACGGCGAATACGCCCAGGACCATAAGCCGTTTCTTGAACAGGGCGAGGCTGTCGGGCACGCCGTCCGGGCGGCGTACCTCTACTCCGGCGCGGCCGATGTCGCCGCTCTGACCGGCCAGACCGCGTACTGGGCGGCCCTGGATAAAATCTGGGAGGACGTCGTCACCCGGAAACTGTATCTGACGGGGGGCATCGGCTCGGCCGGCGGGATCGAGGGTTTCGGTCCGCCGTTCGAGCTGGGAAACGAGACCGGCTACGCCGAAACATGCGCGACGATCGCATTTGCCCTCTGGAATCACCGGATGTTCCGCCGATCGGGCGAGGCCAAGTATATGGACCTTTTCGAACGGGCGGCGATGAACGCCTTTCTTTCCGGCTATGGGCTCAGCGGCGACCTTTTCTTCTATCCCAATCCGCTGGCTTCGCGCGGCGACACACAACGGACGCCCTGGTTCAACTGCGCCTGTTGCCCTCCCAACGTCGCCCGGTTCATCGCCGAGATGGGAGGGTTCGCCTACGGCGTTTCCGGCAACCGGGTTTATGTCAACCTGTTCGCTCAGGGCACGGCCGACATCGGGACCAAAAATGGCAAGGTCACCATCGCCCAGACCACGGATTATCCCTGGTCTGGAAACGTCAAGTTCGAAGTCGGATTGGAAAAGCCGGCCGATTTAACCCTGATGATCCGGATCCCGGGTTGGGCTCAAGGCCGGCCGCTTCCCGGCGGGCTGTATGTCTACGATGACGAAACCGTCGAGCCGTCCGTTCTCAAGGTCAACGGCGAGTCCGTTGCCTTCGGGCTCGATAAAGGATACGCCCCGGTCGCGAGGACTTGGACGAACGGAGATGTCGTCGAGCTGTCGCTTCCGATGCCTGTCCGCCGCGTCCGGGCCTCAGCCGAGGTCAAGGCCGACGCCGGGCGGATCGCCGTCGAGCGCGGCCCGCTCGTTTATGCGGCCGAATTCGCCGACAACGGCGGGTCCGTGACCAATCTCCTTCTCAAGGCCGAGGCGCCTTTCGCCGCCGAGCATCGGGCTGATATTTTGAACGGGGTGACCGTCGTCACCGGAAAGGCGACCGCGTTCCGGATGGAATCCGGCCTGGAAACTGCGACGGAAGTTCCCTTGACCCTCATCCCGTATTATGCCTGGGCTCACCGGGGCCGGGGTGAAATGGCTGTTTGGCTGCCGATCGAAAAAGCCAAGGTCCGCCCGACGCCCGAGCCGACCCTGGCCTCGATGTCCACCGTCACGGCTTCTGACGGGGCCAAGGGCTTGGCCGGACTGAATAATCTCTTCGAGCCGGAGAGCTCGATCGATCACGCGACCGGCTATGCCCACTGGTGGCCGAAAAAAGGCACCGTGGAGTGGGTTCAGCTCGATTTTCCGAATCCGACGACGGTTTCCGAGGTTTCGGTTTACTGGTTCGACGACACCGGGACGGGAGAGTGCCGCCTGCCGGTTTCCTGGAAAGCATTCACCCGGACGGGCGGACAATGGGTCCCGGTCCGGACCAAGGATCTCTACGGCGTCGCAAAGGACGCGTACAACACCGTCCGGTTCATCCCGGTCCGGACGGAGGCCTTTAAAATCGAGGTTCTCCTGCCGGAGAAGTATTCTTCGGGTATTCAAGAGCTCAAGGTCAAATAGCGACGCGATACGTACGAACAACGGAGCAAAATGATGAGCACGGGTCCTGCCGCGGAGCGCCCATCCTCGCGGCACCCATCCCCCAGTGGGACCCCTGCCGCTGCGGGTGGGCATCTCCGCGTCACCCGTGCTCATTCATGATGCCGTTGCGCGAACGTATCGCGTCGGGGGAGCGGGATAAATTAAATGATGCGTGATTCAGAGAACGCAATGATTGGTCAAGGAGAAGAGAGATGAAAACTTGGGTCGTTCGATTCGCGTTTCTTGCGGTTTTCATCGCGGCGATGGTTGTCCCGTCGGCGGCCCAGAAGCCCGCGGCCGGGGCGAACATCCTCGTCAACGCCTCGTTTGAGGACGTCGAAAACGGCCTGCCCAAGGGCTGGCGGCCGGTCAATTCCGGCCGGAGGGCGGCGTTCGCCGCCGACGAGAGCGTCTTTCTCACAGGCGGCCGGAGCCTCCGGATTTCCTCGACCGCCGGGGCTGATGCCTATCTTCAGGCCGATATCCTCGTCCGGCCGTTCGCCAAATACCGGCTGAGCGGCTGGGTGAAAACCGATAACGTCAAGCCCGGAACGGGCCGCGGGGCGCTGTTCAACCTGGACGGCCTGGAGGTGGCCACTCCCGCCGTCAGCGGAACGCAGGACTGGACCCGGGTGGAGATCGTCTTTGACACCGAGAGAAACGACGGCGTCTCGGTCAACTGCCTGTTCGGCGGATGGGGGAGAGCGACCGGGACGGCCTGGTTCGACGACCTGTCGCTGGAAATGCTCTCGGCCCGGACCGTCCGACCGCGGGCCGAAATCGATGCGGCGAAAACCCTGCCCCCGATTTCCAAGTACATCTACGGCCAGTTCATCGAGCACCTCGGCCGGTGCATTTACCAAGGCATCTGGGCCGAGATGCTCGAGGATCGGAAATTCTTCTATCCCGTCGGGAATAAGGAGTCGCCCTGGAAGCCCGTCGGCGACCCGCGCAACGTCCGGATGAATCCCATTTTGCCGTACGTTGGCGTCCATGCGCCCGAAATCCGCCTGACCGGGGACGGCATTCCCGGGGGCATCGTCCAGGAGAATCTGGCGGTCGTCGCCGGCCGGGAATAC
>Ga0105099_10001955_pt1 | contig 12480 bp, 10 predicted proteins | sample PPLLak3cmMay2015_2_FD_79138 | JGI IMG/M metagenome (GOLD analysis project Ga0105099, IMG submission 79138) | Freshwater sediment microbial communities from Prairie Pothole Lake near Jamestown, North Dakota, USA - PPLs Lake P8 Core (1) Depth... | ecosystem: Environmental > Aquatic > Freshwater >...
CCAGGAAGCCCTTGAAGTTGCTCACCCACCCCGCCCAGCTTATTATCTTCATGAAGCGATGGGTCGCCCCGATACACTTTCATTGCGCGGCTACTTGGCGCGGGCTTATTCTGCTATTGGCAACACGGCTAAGGCTTTTGAACTCTATCGTCCAGCCTTTGACGAAGCGCCTTGCTTTGCGACCTATATCCAGGCCCGGCGGCTGGCCGATGCAGTTTCCGCAGAAAAGGGGGCGGCATTTACAGCGGAGGCTATTGATCATCTACGTCAACAGGGGGAGCGCCAGCGATATTTACTGTGCCAGGTTTACCTCAGTGAAAATCAGTTCGATGACGCCTACTCGTTAGTCGCATCATTAACCGGTTACCAGGGCATGGAAGAAAGCAAACTGGTTGCCAAAGCCCACCTGTTGGCTGCGTTCGGCCCATCACCCAATGAGCGCATGGAGAGCAACCTGCGCGATCTGTACGCCAGGGTTGAGCAGGGCGAAAAAGAGCCGCTGCGCTTTTTGCGCGACGCTTTGCCCCAAACGCCGGCTGTCTCGCGGGACACCGCTATTGAAAGAGTCGAAGGCATTTATTGCCGCCTGATGCAGGCTCATATTGACAACGGGCGTAAGACCTACGCTACCGGCGCTTACTACTGCGCCATGTTGGGGGAAATTGCCTTGCATGAAGGCCGGCTGGCAGCGTTCAGGCAGTGGCATGAAAAATACATGGAAGCTTATAAACGTTTCCGCGCGCTGCGCTCCGAGATGGACATGAAAGTGGGCCCAGTATTGCGCAGCCGATTGCCGGCAAAACGCTGAATGGTATAAGGAAAAGTCAGAGCAAGTTCATAAATCCCCCAAAGCCAATTGTACCGGCTTGCCCTTATCTTGTAGCTCGACCTCATACCATGAATATCATTTCCATTTCTTGAGGATTTCTTTCATCGGAAGGTCGCTTGAACCAAAATGAAAATCGGTAGTTCACATCGGCATTGCGAGTGGCCTTGAAAAAGTAGGAAGCACGTCTGAATTGTGTTATACTTTTCGCGCGCAAAGTATAACAAGGAGTTTGATATGACGATCCTAACTATCTCCAACAAAGGCTGGGTTGTAATCCCTGCCGAATTGAGAAAAAAATACCGTCTCTCGCCTGGCACTGAGGTTGTTATGGTGGATTATGGTGGTGTGCTATCCATTGTCCCAGCTTATCAGAACCCCATCAAGCAAGGCCGCGGTTTACTCAAAGACTTGCCTGGCTTGACTGATGATCTGTTGAAAGAGCGCGCCGAAGAACGTGAACACGAAGATCCCAACGGATAAACGCAATGGTTGATTTCCCCACCTTTATCCTGGACAGTTTCGCATTGTTGGCTTACCTGACGGATGAACCATCCGCGGCACGTATCGAAAAATTATTCGAGGATGCGAAGGAAGAAAAATGCCGCTTGCTTCTGCCACTTATCAATCTCGGAGAAATCCTTTACATCACAGAACGCAGAGGTGGTATTCACAGAGCTCAGGATGCGCTGGTGCTCCTGCAGCAATTGCCAATTGAAATCTTACCCGCCGATGAACAGTCTGTATTTTCAGCCGCACACATTAAAGCGAATCACGTCTTATCGTATGCAGATGCTTTTATTGTTGCTGCTTCACTGCGTGAACATGCTATTGTTCTTACCAGTGACCCAGAATTTCAGTCGGTCAAAGAATTGATCACCATCGAGTGGTTGGATTAAAAATGCTGTAAACAATGAGGTTAATCTGCTTCACTAAATCTTCGAATCTATCCCAGGTTGGTTCTTTGGGAATCGCCGGAAGCGGGAGGAAATTGGAGGTATGGGGCGGGCTTCGCCCGCCCCATACCTCCATATCTTTCCATCCGTCACTGCCACCTCGTACCTCATCGGGGCCGCACTTGGCTTCAAAAACTGACGTCTATCCATCAGGCGCCAGTTTTTTTTGTTTGGCAACGAGCTAGACGCGTTGATTGCAGGCAGGCCTCATAATCCGACTTGGTTTCCCATGTAAACAGGGAAAGCCTGGATGTTCAAATCAAATCCTTTCAAGCATCGAATAACCTTGCGTGCATGTTCCGCACCCCAAAAATCGTCTTCATCCCGGCCATATTCCTCCAGGTGGGACAAAACGATTTGTTTGGGCTCGAGCGCGAGGCAGAAGCGACAGAACGCGTCTAACAAAGGGGGCTCCTTCTTTAATGCTTGACCGCGCCCCAACCACAGGTGGGCAAATAACCCATCCAAGCGACCAAAGCCTGGCAATTGATTGGCATCATATGTGCGCGTATCACCAGGGAATAACCAACGTTTGCCATTGAATTCCAGAAGATAGCCGGTTGCCGGGATACCCCTGCAACCATCGGGATAGCCTGGATCATCTTCCCAGTGCAACCCTTCGAACGGAACAACCGTCACACCGTGGATATGAATAGGCTCCATCAACCGGGGGATGATGATCCTTTCGCACGGCAGGCCAGTAGCGAGGATTGCATCCAGCAGGTAAGCGGGGACAACCCAAAGGATGGGGTGATTCTTCAACGCGCGCACCAGTTCCAGGTCCAGGTGGTCTGCGTGGCGGTGCGTCAATAGGATAAAGGATAGCGCCTCCAGGTCACGCCGGATATCCATCTCCGGCGCGCTCAGGATGCGCTGGCGCAGGCGCAGCGGATCGATTGCCCAACGCACCTCCCCGCTGCGGAACAGGTAATTGGCTGCATACATCAGCCACGCCCGGTCATCGCCGGGCGTGTGCCATTCTTTTATGATCCTGGACCAGAGATTTGGGTATCTTTCGACAGCCTGCTGCCTCCGGCCTGCAAGCCGCACCTCTGGATCAGTACTGGGATCCATGATCATATTTTTCGCGAATGAATGCTTCCACTTCTGCTATCGAGCGGTCGAACGGGCCAAGCTTTTCCATTTTCAGGCTGGTGACAGCCGCAGCCCAGATGCCGGCTTCGAGCGGGTTCTTCGTCAGGCGCATGGCAACATATGCGCCAATGCAGGTATCGCCACGCCCGCTTCGTCCGTCCAGCCGGGCGGGGTAAAAGCCCAGTTCATGGAATTGGCCATTGGATAAGATAAGGACGCCATCCTTGTGTGTCAACACGATTTCCTTTGGCCCCATCGACGCAAAGATTTCGGCCGCCTTGAAGATATCCGCCTCCCCGGTCAGGAACTCGGCCTCCACGGCATCGCTCTTGAGGATATCCAAGTAGGATAGCGTTCCCTGCATTTCATCCCAGGGTTCGTACTTCAAATCCTGGCCGCGCAGAACACGAACGAAACCCTGCATATCGGCTGCAAGGGTTACGTTATTTTCTTTTAATTTTCTGATGACATCCAGGCCCACTTCTCCGCGCAGACTGGAATTGATAGCGGCTGCTTTCATATGGAGATCATCAACAGCCTCAACCGGGATGTTTCCTGCCACACCAACAACTGTCAGGGTGCGAATGTCCGGGTCAGTCGTCGGGTATTCCAGTTGCATTAAGGTCGATGAGGGGGAATAGGTTGCATAACAATCGATCCCGGCCCGTTCAAGATCATCGACTATATTTTGATCTTCCTGCGCCAGCCGAGTGACAATGGCGACTTTCCGACCCAACCGGTTGGCCGCATGTGCCGCGTAGCGGGACCCACCCCCATCCACGTAACGAGTACCCGCCGGTGAAATGATGGTATCTTTTGTGTAATTGCCGATGTAAACTACATCGTAGTTCTGATTTGATTTCATAAACTTATCCAATACCTTTCATTGATGCTCAGGGAATGATCTGCATGATCACCCAGTAGGCACCCGCTGCGATCAAAGCCGTAGCCGGGATGGTCAACAGCCAGGCGACCACGATCTCCTGGGCTACCCCCCAGCGCACCTTGCTGAACCGTTCCGCCGCGCCAACGCCCATGATCGACGAACTGACAACCTGGGTTGTGCTGACCGGGCCGCCCACCAACGAGGCGCCCAGGATCACCGCCGCGGATGCCAGTTGAGAAGCAAAGCCATCCACGGGCCGGATCTTGAAGAACTTTCCGCCCAGAGTGCGGATCAGTTTCCAGCCGCCCACAGCCGTTCCCAGGCCGATCATGCCTGCGCACAGCACGATGACCCATACCGGCACCTCGAACGCGGTCAGGTATCCGCCGGTTACCAGGGCGAGGGTGATAATGCCCATCGTTTTCTGGGCATCGTTGGTTCCATGACTCAAAGCCAAGGCTAATGCAGTTACCACCTGGCTACGCCGGAATAAGGAATTCACACGCGGCGACGCATTCCAGCTGAATAGAAAGCTGAGCCGGAGGATGATATATCCAAATATAAACCCGATGATAGGGGATGCAAACAGGGCGATCAATACTTTCTCCAACCCGCCGATCTCGATCGCCTTCCAGCCGGCACCCATCATGACCGCCCCCAGGATGCCGCCGATCAATGCATGCGAAGAACTGCTTGGGAAGCCTAGGTACCAGGTCAGCAGGTTCCAGAAGATGGCACTGACCAAAGCAGCCAGGATGACCTGCGTGCTGATCGCCTCCGCCGCAACGATCTCATGACCGATGGTTTCAGCCACGGCCACACCAAAGATGAATGGCCCGAAGAAGTTTGCCAGGGCAGTCATCCCCAGGGCTATTCGTGGTGAGAGAGCTCGCGATGAGATCATCGTTGCAACCACGTTGCTTGAATCATGGATTCCATTCAGGAAATCGAAACCCAATGCCAGGACAATGACAGCAATAATCAACGGAGACATGGTCATGCCGCCTCCTAAGTTGTCTTGACCACAATATCGGCGATCACATTGGCGGCCTCATCGCCCCGATCCGCAGCATTGCTCAGGTGGCGATAAACTTCGCGCATTTTCAAGATCGTCACTACATGTTCCAGGTCATCAGCTTCCTCGAACAGGTCTGCCAGGGCTTCCCGGTATACGCTCTCGACTCGATTTTCCAAGGCTTTGGCCCGCTGGGCATGGTCGGCTGCCACGCGTGGGTGCTGTTCCAAACGATCAACGGCCAGCAATAATTCATTGGCTGCATCCCGCAGCAAGGAGGCAATCCGGCGCATGAATTCCGTAGCCTGAACTTTGAAGATCTCCATTTCACTGACCGTGCTGTAGGCGTAATCAAGTACATCATCGATCGTCCGCGATAATGCAAAGATATCTTCCCGGTCGAAGGGTGTAACAAAGGTGCGGTTAAGCTCGTCTATCAGGATACGGCGGGCTTCATCAGCTTCCTTTTCTTTGTCGTGCAGCATTTTTGCGGCTGCCGGGTCGTTGGTATCGAAATAGGATTTCAGGGCATCCAGGCCCTGAAGGGTCAGGGCAGCCTGCTCATGGATCAACCGGATAAACACATTCTGTCGTTTCTTGAACATTGTACGCATACGGTACTCCTTGTTAGATTGGGTCGACGCATTTCATATCGGCCAGGTACTGCAGAGAATTTTTGACCTGTTCAGTCGAATTGACCGACTGTACTTCAATGATCCGGAAAGCTTCCTTGGGCAGGTATTTTGCTATCATACTAAAATCGATATCACCCAAGCCGGGAGCATAATGATCGTTGACTCCTTTGGCATCCTGGAGATGCGTCCCGATGATACGCCTGGAATAGCGTTCCAACCACATCTCCTCGTCGAAAAAGCCCAGCAAACTCATGGCCCTTGCATGTCCGGAATCGAAGATGAATCCCAAACACTCAGTATCAGCCAGACCAAGCAAGATATCCATTTCATCTTGCGAGGGGATATCGAAGTAGTGGAAACGGTTCTCCAGGCCCAGCCGGATTCCGTTCCGGCCTGCGTAATCAAGTAATTCGCGCAGACTCTTGATCACCGCTTCCAGGTGGGCCTCGATATTCTGCTTGCGGAATTCCTCCATCCCTGCCTTGATCTCATCATACTCCGGCGAATCGACTTTCCCAGCCTGGAAGAGTTTCCGCAACCGGGCTTCCCGGGAGCCATCCAGCTCTACGTGGCCGGAATGGGTCACGATGACCTTCACACCCAGTTCATTTGCCAGATCGATACTTCTCTTGATCGATTCCACGCCCTGCCGCCGGCATGCCTCTTCGATGGAAGAAATCATCCAATCGTTCTTCTTCAGCATGTCGGGCGAGATATCTGCCGGGCAAGGCTCATGGATACTGCTGAAACGATACTCCTTCAAATCGATACCTGCCAGCATGTTCGAGTTGACCGCGTGGTTGAGTTCGATCTGCGAGAAACCCATCCGGCCGGCAGCGATAAAGAAATCATCCAATCGAGGGAACATTTTTATCCCCCACATGGTTGAAAGGGAAGCATTATAAACCGGGCTACCATTCACCTGGGAAGATGATATTTTCTTACAAACCGGCAGGTGGTGATTCGTTTCCAGTGGAGGAAAGATATCCGTAAGTTCCAATAAATTTTTGATCTGGTAATCCGGGATGATGGCAGGATCATCGAATGTGCGCTCGGGCTTGTATGGACTATGGATGATAGCAGTCCTGCCGAAACCGGCCTTCTTTGCCGAAACCACGTCCCGCATCGGGTTATCCCCGACATATGCGCACTTGGCTGAATCGATGCCCATCCTCCGCGTTGCAAGCAGCAGGATATCCGGGTTGGGCTTTTTTATCCCAACCACACAGGACAATACGATAACTTCGAAACACCCGGCAATACTTAGTGAAGCGAGAGCTGCCGGAGCCTCCTCGCTGCTGATGGTGTTGCTGACCAAACCCAGCCGGTAACCACTCCGGAATAGCTGAACGATCACATCTTTGGTTTCCGGCAACAGGGTCCGTTCTGCAAGGGCATCGCGCCAGAAACGGTTGAGCAAGAACGCATTCTTGCTCACCTGCTCTCTAGGCCAATCGGGCAACATCCAGCGCGTCCAGAGCTCAACTTCATGTGCTTCGACAAGAGTTTCATCCGACCAGCGCTGATAGGCATCAAACCTTTCATTAAGAACCTGCATGAATTCGCTAGAGTTGCCAGTTTCACCAAGGATAGCCATTATCGGAGGAATTCTTTTCTGCATTTCCTCGATGCTGTGTTTGGATGTTCTCCGCAGTGTTCCACCCATATCGAAGAGTATAGCCTCAATATGATTTAACATTTTTTTATCCACTATACCGATACTGACTGGCAAATCACAGGGAGCTCCAGCATATCAGGAAATGACTTTATGAAAAAATCTGCCCTGGCATCTTTATCGTAATTGAATGCAACTGTCAGCATCCCTGCTGCCCTGGCACCATCCAGCTCACATGCCTTATGTCCCACAAACACAGCCTCGCTGGCAGGTATGCCCAATTGCGCCAGGGCTGCACGGTAGATCTTGGGATCCGGTTTACGTACGCCGATTTCCTTCGATGAAATAATCGAATCCCAAACATTACCGAACCCGCCTCGTTCAAACCAGTTCAACTTCACGTGGATCGGCGAAGCTGTATCCGTGATGATGCCCAGGAGATAGCCTCTTTCTTTGAGCGCATGTAATGTCTCGGGTACCCCATCAAAGAACACAACACTATTATCATCTTTATCCAATACGCGTTTTCCTTCCTCGACCTGTGGGGGTTGCGTGACTCCACAAACCCGAAGGAGTTCTTCCCGATACTGGTCTCGGCTGATCTGACCGCGGTAGGCTTGCTGCTCGAAAATCCTGGCCTGGTCCCGGTCAATACATCCATAATCAATACCCAGCCCATTCAGGAAACTGGCGAACTCCTGGTAGCGGTGCGGGCGATGGTAGAGGACATCCCCTGCATCGAAGAGAATGGCGCGAATGGATTGGTTATCCACTTGTATCGAAGCATCCTTTTCCTTTTCGAGGCGCAGGATATCGACAAATTCAGTCATGTTCCGAACAACGGCATCCGGTATGGCGCCTTCATCGATTTCGCCATGATCGTAATCGTGGATGATCTGCACCGCCAGCCGGAACCCGGCCCGCTTGGAGCCAAGGATATCGCGCACGATCCGGTCCCCGATATAAACGCAATGACTGGTTGGCACATTGGCCAGGCGGGCCGCGTGATGGAAGATGGCCGGGTCTGGCTTGCGGCGGCCATACTCGCTGGATAATACAATCGGATCGAAGTAATGTCGGATTCCATATTGCTCCAGGTTTCTTGTCACCTGGCTGCGGCTGTTGACGTTACTGATCAGGCCGATCTTGAGCCCCATCTTCCGGACAGCCTCCAGCACAGCCGGAACCTCTGGACGCATGGCCCGTTCATAATAGCGGGTTTCCAAATAAAGCATCAATTCTTCTGCAGCTGCGTCCAGCTTCTCACGATTTACCGGGTGTTCGTGGAGGATATAGTCACGCCATACACGCTCAGGGGATAATTCATCCAGGTTCTGGATGCTCCAGTTATGATAACGTTCAAGTCCAGCAGAAATAAGGTTATACAATTGCTCGTCGGTTAAACCCAAATCAATCCCGGCCTCAATAAGACATTGCCGGATGCCGGGCGTGGCTTTCAAGCGCAATTCAGATGTCCATCCATAGGTTTCGATTGTGCCACCCATATCGAAGAAGACAGCCTGGAGGGTCATTCGAGTTTCTCCTCAAAATCAGAACACTTAATCATCCTGCCTGGATTATTACTGTTTCAGGCAAGCTAAATCCATGATGCCAATAATCTCTTTATGGGATGAACAGTTTAGACTTTTCTTGGGACACGGACAGGTTTTATCCGTGCCCCAAGAACTACATCAACATCCAGTAATATGGTCTACCTTATTTTTTCGGGGCAACAAGCACGCTGGCTGCCCAGAAGTCGCGTACCTTGCTGACATTTTCCCAGTCGAAGATGGGATCCATCTCCCAAACCTGGGGCAGCAATTCATCAAGAGGCAGGTTTCCCTCAAAATAGGGACGACCTTCAACTGCTGGATACGTGCCATAGTCGTTCCAGGGCTCAAAGCCTTCTTCCGAAAGAATAAATCTAATGAACAACTTGGCTGCATTGGGGTGCGGGGCATTGTTGGCGATCCCCAGGAAGCTGGTTTTGAAGATACCCATGACCGGTTCCATGCCAAAGCAGGGCATCATGTTCAATTCGCCTTCCTCAGTAGCCTCAACGGTCGAGTAACCAGTCCAGCCGAATCCGGGCTCTTCGCCTTCGGGGAGCTCAAGACCGGCGAATGCTGCATCGACCATGTCACCATCATCGAGGGTGACAACACCGTTGTAGGCAACTTTCTTCAGCCACAGGTAGCCGGCATTCTCCGGCGCCAGGCCAGATTCATCCGCTCCGGCAAGTTCATCCTCGGTCCATTCCACGCCGTACAGGTCCAGGTAGGCTTGTGCCATTTCATCGGGATTCTGAACGAAGGTGGCAATCTTCGCCATGGTGCTGACATCAGAGACCGGATCCTCCATGAAGAACTTGCCAAAGTATTTCGATTCGGTGAGCTGCCAGATGTTGGTGAGCGGGCAGCCATCCGGGTAGAACTTGTTGTTGTACCCGATCACATCGGTCGAGTGGCGTGCAATGGCGAACGGATAATCCTCGGTCAGTTCCGGGATGGTCACTTCGCGCGGGACAAACCACCACATCCACTGGTTGGCAAGGAACTTACCAAAGAGGATGTGCCCGTCACTGTTGAACCAGACATCGCCGACGACATTCCCGCTTACCTGCTCGGCTTCCATCTTGGTATCGATGCCATCGGTGTCAGCAACATCGAATTCGATATCCGGATACAGGGCGTACCATGCATCCGGCAAATCCTCAACACCACCCGAGTTGGCATAGACCGTCACCTTGCCTTCCAGGATTGCGGCTGCTTCGATCGCCGCCCAGTCATCGGTTTCTGGCTGGTACGGGCCAACGCCGTTTGCCTGTGCCCATTGTTCGGCTGCTGTGAGGTCTGTATCGCCTGTGGTTGTATCACCACCACCGCCACAACTTGCGAGAAGGCTGAAGAGCACGAGCAGGGTCATTATCTTTACAAACGCTTTCATTTCTTCCTCCTTACATATTTGGATAGGGATTGGATTAACGCGAGCTTCTCTCTATAGACTCTTTATTCCTCTCGGGCCTCCTTTCGATCATCATCGGTTCTTACTGGTATGGATACAAAACCAGATAATCACATCTGAATTATCAGGAAATGATGAGATTGCCGCTCTCCTTGTTGTACAGGTTGAGGGTTTGTGGGTCAAATGACAGCCAGATCTTTTCATCCATCTTGATCTTGCTGATACCAATGACCCGGATGGTAAGTTCAATGTCACCCCTGCGGGCCACAATTGTGGAGTCCGCTCCGGATGGCAGAACCGAATACGCAATGAACTCAATCGCACCGGGGGTGGGGCTTGTCGAGACGACAATATCTTCAGGCCGGACACCAACCACCACCTTGCCGGTTGCATGATAGGTATCCACATTAATGTTGAAATCACCCAAATCGACAAGGTTCTTTCCGTCAATCTCTCCATCGAGTAGATTTACCTTGGGATTGCCAATGAAATCCGCCACAAAGAGATTGGCAGGGTAATGATACACTTTGTCGGGGGTATCGAATTGTTGGACAACACCCTCCCTCATGATCGCAATAGTGGTGGACATGGTCAACGCTTCCACCTGGTCATGGGTCACATAAATTGTGGTCGCGCCAGCGACATGATGCAAGCGTTTAATCTCAGAGCGCATATCCATACGCAAGCGGGCATCCAGGTTGGACAGTGGTTCATCCATCAGGAAGACCTTGGGACGGTAAGCCAGCATACGCGCCAGGGCAATGCGCTGCTGCTGCCCACCGCTCATCTCGCGCGGGTAGCGGTCTTCATACCCCTCCATTTGCACTTCCTTGAGGGCTTCCTTGACCCTTTTATTCATCTCATCCTTGGGCATTTTCTGGATCTCAAGTGCAAAGGTAATGTTTTTATCCACCTTCATGTGCGGCCACAGGGCATAATTTTGGAAGACCAGACCCAACTCGCGTTGGCTGGGGGGCATCGAGATACCTTTTTCGAATGAAAAGATCAGCTTATCGCCAATAAAGATCTCTCCTCCATCCGGATCTTCCAGGCCTGCCACGCAGCGCAGCAGGGTGGTCTTGCCGCATCCGGAGGGGCCCAGCAGCGTAAGGAAGGTACCTGGTTCAATGACCAGGCTGACATGATCAAGCGCAACGACTTTTCCAAATTTCTTTGTTAAATTGTTAATTCTGATGGTGGTATCCATGAAGTCCTCTTTATCTTGTTCCTAGTCCTTTTTGAAGGCTGCCGCCCCGGAAGCGGCCGATGATCAAATTTCCTGTGACCGTGATGAAAATCAGGATCAGGATGACGATATTCGCCATTTGATCCCTGCCCGCCTCAACATACCGCATGGTCTGGCTTGCCAGCACCTGGGTATCCCTCGTGACCAGCAGGATGATCAAAGACAGTTCACGCATAACCGTGATAAATGTCAGCAAAAAGCCGGACACGAAACCGGCGCTCGTCAGTGGAAAGATGACCCTCCTGAAACGCTGCCACACATTGGCTCCCGCGATCTGGGCAGCCTCCTCCAGTTCATGTCCAACCTGCATCATGGCAGACACACCGGAGCGCGAAGAATATGGGAGCTTGTCCGCAATTGAGACGATCACCAGCAAGGCAAAGGTACCATATAAAGATGGGAGGGGTCCAAGGGGCTTGGAAAACATGGCGATATACACGGCACCCAGGGCGATGCCCGGGATGACATAAGGAAGGTAGGCCATTTGCTCAACCAACCTGGAAAGGCGTGTACCGCGACCTTTAACAATTGCATATCCGAGAAGCACACCCAGGATTCCTGAAAATAAGGCTGTATACAGGGCCAGCTTGATGGAATTCCAGGCCGTTTTCCAGATCCTCGGATTGAGCAGAACTCCCGGCTCGCCGTCGTTGTACAACGGGTTGGGCTCTCCGACCCAATTCTGCAGGGTCAGGTTATCGAAACTGAAATCTCCCGATCGCAGCAGGAAGGTGTCATAAGTCAGCAATCCCAAAGGAATTACGACAACCGCCAGCTGGAAGATGACTACAATTACAAAGATGATCTTCTTCAAGTTTCTCAACTTGCTTGCCGTGGCGACAAAACCGCGCCCGCCGATCGTCTCATAGCTCCTGCGCGTGCCCACCAGTTTCTGGTTTAACGAAATGGTCACTATGGAGAATAGGATCAGCATGATTCCCAGGACAAAAGCATCTGCCTTGTCCCCGGCCGCCAGGCTGCCGCGCATCATGGTGGATATCACATAATACCTGACCGGCGAGCCCAGGATATTCGGTGTACCGAAGGTGCCCAATGCTTTCGAAAATGTCATGATAAAGCCGGAAAGCAAGGCTGGCAGGACCAACGGCAGGGTGATCTTGCGCAGGATGCGCCAGCGATTGGCACCCATTAATTCCCCGGCTTCTTCCAGGTTGGAATCGATCGACATTAAAGCCGCTGAAACGAAAAGGAAGAAGAAGGTATAGTAATGTAGCGCAACGC
>Ga0105099_10001959_pt1 | contig 12474 bp, 17 predicted proteins | sample PPLLak3cmMay2015_2_FD_79138 | JGI IMG/M metagenome (GOLD analysis project Ga0105099, IMG submission 79138) | Freshwater sediment microbial communities from Prairie Pothole Lake near Jamestown, North Dakota, USA - PPLs Lake P8 Core (1) Depth... | ecosystem: Environmental > Aquatic > Freshwater >...
GAAAAATTAATCTTCACCGCGCATGCGGGTGAAGCCTATAATCAAGCCTACAATAACCAAGAGTGCTACAAGCACCAACAGGATTATTTCCAAGGCACTTCTGACCTTTCCTGTGGAATCTGCAACAACTGGAGGCTGAGTCTGATTCTGCTCAACAACAACGATTGGCTGAGGATTACAAGATTCATCCTCAATAACCGTTACCTTGGCTGATTCAGCAACCTTATCATTACCATCATTGTAGAATGCTTCCACATTGACATCATAGACGCCAGGCTGTGCGCATTTGGGCAATCTAAGGAATATCTCCTCAGTTTCTTCCTGCTTGTCAGACCTGATTTCATCAACATAATCAGTACCTGAAACAGCAAGGTCTGGAATGCTTACGACAACCTTAACATCATCCTCTGTCTTCTGACCGAGGTTTTCCAAACGAACAGAAGCCAGGAGGGCCTGACCAGCCTTTACAGAACTGGCGCTCAAGGTAATATCCTCAATCTTCATATCGTGGCGCTTGCTATCAACCTGCAAAGCATAGTTGTAAACAATATGCTCGTTGAACCTGTCAGAGATGACAAGGCGCAACTGGTAATCATCAGTATCAACATCATCAGGGAGAGATAAAGTCATTTTCTTGACATAAGTCACATTCTCAACAAAATCAAAAGGACCAATCCTATCGCTAATTGATTTTATGTCGTTGAACTCATATCCAGAAACAAAAGCGCGAATCTCAACATCTTTTGCATCATGAAGAGCAAAAAATTCGAGCTTCAATTCAAAATCCTGATCCCGCTCAATGTTCAATTTGTTATTCACGCCAAAAGGCTCTATAGTTGTGTCGTCAATTTTTGCTTTGACAATGTTCATCGGAACACTGTCTGCTGCAACCAAAACTGCAGATAACACAAGCAAAACGCTAAACAATATTGTCGTTATTGTTTTCATTCTATTCCCCCCGATTATTTAATCATAAACTAAGTTATAGCTTTCAGAGAACACCTTATATTTAAAGGTTTCGTAGTTTTTAGCATTACAAAGTAATGAACACGTGTTACGGATGAAAGGTGGTTGCTTGAAGTCAAAACCTTTTTATTAACACCCCCGAAAATGCTATTTATGATAAGACAACCGATTGTGGCAATAATGGGCCACGTGGACCACGGAAAAACATCCCTGCTGGACAAAGTCAGAGGAACAGCAATCGCAGCAAGAGAATCCGGAGGAATCACACAAGCAATAGGAGCAAGCATCATACCCTTAAGCACCATAAAAACAATATGCGGAGCTTTACTCGAGCAGCTAAAAATTGTTCTAACAATACCAGGACTATTATTCATAGACACACCAGGACATGCAGCATTCGTCAACCTAAGAAAACGAGGAGGCAACCTTGCAGACATAGCAATCGTTGTAATAGATATCAATGAAGGATTAATGCCACAAACCAAAGAAAGCATAGAAATCCTCAAACAATACAAAACACCATTCATAATAGCACTAAACAAGCTCGATCTACTCGAAGGCTGGAAACAAAAACCAGGAACACTACTGCAAAACATCTCACTACAATCACCAGAAACACAAAGAAAATTCGAAACCAAACTTTACGAAATCGTTGCACAAATCTTCGAACTAGGCATACAAGCAGACAGGTTTGACAGAGTAAGCGATTACACAAAAACAGCAGCACTAATACCAGTCAGCGCCAAAACAGGAGAAGGAATACCCGAACTCCTTATGATGCTCACAGGACTTGCACAAAGATACCTCGAACAAAAATTAATGATAGAAGAAACCGGACCAGCAAAAGGCACCATACTAGAAGTCAAAGAACAAAAAGGACTCGGAACAGTCCTTGACACAATAATCTATGACGGCACCCTAAAAGTGAATGACCAAGTATTAATAGGAACACTAGACCAGCCAATCCAGGCAAAAATCAAAGCACTATTCTTACCAGCACCAAAAGAAGAAATGAGAGAGAAAAAAGCAAAATTCCTCCCAGTTAAAAACGTAAGCGCAGCAACAGGAGTAAGAGTAGTAATACCTGGAGCAGAACAAGCAGTAGCAGGAGCGCCCATAATGAGCGCAACAGGAGACATAACCAAAATAAAACAGGAATTACACGAAGAAATGCACGAAGTATTGATTGAGACAGACAAAGACGGCATAATAATCAAAGCAGACTCACTGGGAAGCCTTGAAGCACTAATGACTTTACTAAAAGAAAAAGAAATACCAATCAGAAAAAGCGGAATAGGACCCATAACAAAAAACGATATCTCAGACGCAGAAGCAACACTATCAAACGACCCATTACACTCAGTCATACTAGGATTCAACATACCAAAAACAGAAATGCCGACGAGCGCACACATCATAGTCCACGACATAATCTACAAACTAATCGAAGACTACGAAGCATGGAAAATAACAAAGAAAAAACAAATAGAACTATCAGAGCTGGACATACTAGTAAGACCCTGCAAAATAGAACTGCTCAAAGGATACGTGTTCAGACAAAGCAACCCTGCAATAGCAGGAGTGGAAGTCACGGCAGGCATACTAAAACCAAACACACCATTAATGAAAGCAGACGGAAAAACAATAACAGAAGCAAAAGGAATACAAGTAGAACAAAAAAACGTTGAAAAACTGGAAAAAGCAAAACAAGGAGCAGTAAGCATGCCAGGAGTTATCATCGGAAGACAGCTAAACGAAGGAGACATACTATACAGCGCAATACCAGAAGAACACTTCAGGCAATACAAAGAACACAAAGAACATTTAAGCGAAGAAGAAAAAAACCTGCTAAAAGAGATAGCAGAAATAATGAGAAAAAACAATCCAGTCTGGGGAATATGAAAGACAACTATTCGTTCATACCATCAAGAGATTTGAAACAATTCTGTAAAAAAGTGAACGACCAATACGGCAAAGTGCCTGAGTCGTTTGAAAAACTCGCATTCGTGCAAGGCAAAGACAAAATATACATCATAGAACGAGATGTAGGAAAAATAGACCTCAAAAACATAAGAATAAACAGCATAGGATTGTATATAGCAGAGGTTAAAGGCGGACAGCTAAGATTAAGCATCGAAGGAGCACAAATAATAGGACCCACTGCAACAAAAAACGTGTGCGAGATAACAGAAGAACAGCTCAAGGAATGGTTTAAAGGACAAGACTTGAAAATGGAAGGAGACTACAGCGGGTTTGTAATACTCAAATGCAAAAATGATTATGTAGGCACAGGCAAGTACAGAGAAGGACTGATTCTCAATTTTGTGCCAAAAGCAAGAAGACTACAAGAAGTACATTAAATATGCTGAATTACGGAAATCTTTATAAATAAACTGCCAGATTCAATGCTTTTTACTTAAATTTTATATAAATTATAAAAAAGTGTCAACAATGGCGAAAACTGAACCAACACAAAAATACAATCCAAACGATACGATAATGCCTCAGCAGGAGATTAATAAATTAGAAGATTACGAAGTAAAAGGGATAATACACCCGTATCATCCAAACGTTTTCTCAGGCAGACACAAAAAATCCGGACTCGAAGTTGTAATAAAAACAGCAGTTCCATTTTTTTTAGAAGCAAAAGACATACAATTAGACCCTGTGACAATAGGAAACATCTGCATTTGCTATGAATACTCAATACAGGAAAGCCTGGACCACCCAAACATCCTAGCACCAATAGAACTATACCGGCAAAATGACTCATTCTTCCTCATCACACCAAAAATAGGAGACACAGATTTTCATCCAAACTATAGAAACATTAAACAGACGCCCGAAGAAACCAAACTATCATACCTCGCACAGATAGCAAGCGCGATATCATACTGCCATTCAAAAGGAGTAGTACATCTCGACGTAAAACCAGGCAATATCAGAGTGGACAAAGATAAAGCAACACTCATAGATTTTGGAGCTGCACGAAGACTGGAAGACAAACACATCATAATCGACAGGATACACCTGTCCACCCCGGACGTCGTAGCACCAGAACACAAGTTTGACCACAAAATAACACCCTATGCAGATGTATTTTCCTTTTCATGCCTCGCATACAACATTTTAACAGGGCAAAAACCATTTAATTATATCGACCATTTTGAAACGCTCAAATACAAATCACCTTCGCACAACAAAAAAGAACTTGAAATGTTTGGAAATCTGGCAGGGTTAATCATAAAAGGAATGTCATATAATTACTTCGAAAGACCAAACATGCTCGAAATAACCGAATCAATCAAGGAACAAGCTGCCAAATACAGTCACCAACCCAGTGAACGGCCTTTAGAACCCTCCCCTGTTTTAGTGCAATAATTTCTTCGCCAGAAAAAAGAGCCTTAGCAATGCACAATGGTTTCTTATGAGTTTGATCAACAATAACAACAAATTCATCCTGCTTAATTAAATGGTCAAGCTCAACAATACCAGGACGCATAACATCAGCACCTGCAGAAACAAATTTAACTGCACCCATGTCAACAACAACCTGCTTAAGGAACTGGCGCTGCAGTACAAGTTTCAAAGTTGGAACCAGTTTGCCATCAAGATAAAAGAAGCAGATAGTATCATCCTTTACGACGTATAATTGGTGATTTATGTCAGCAATCGCAATCCGGTCCTTCTTTCCAAAAAAAACAGGAATACCAAACTGCAAAGAAATCTCCTGATTAAGCCTCTCAATATCAGACTTACTCAGCTGCTTCTTCAAGCTCAACCTCCACAGGACTGCCCGTCTGCAAAGCTTTTACTAAATCTCTGCTAAGATGCTTTGCAGCCTTATCTGCCCTAACAGCAAAAGTTCTTGGAGACGCATACTCACCAATCCTGATGACCAACTCAGCATCATCATTGAATTCTGGATTTGTTTTCGCAAAAATAACTTCCTGCAGGCTACCAGTTTTGATAGTAATCTTAACATTCTTGTGCTTCTTAACAAATTCCCCAAGCTTTGCAGCATCAAAATCAGCATTAACACCAACAATACAAACACCCTCAGGAGAAACATAATCCTCTTTAGTGAACTCTATAGTATTCTTATGCACTGCCTTAATATTGGGATGACCCCAAGCACGAAACAACATAATTACCCGGTATTCAACAAGTTTTTTAAAACTTTGCAACTATCGACGAGATATGATAGAGGAATTAGAAGCAGGCAAACTGCCAACAGAAGACGAATGGAAAGAACACATAGAAGAACTCTGCAAAAAAACAAAACCAACCTGTAAAGAAGAAGTAAAACAAGCACTAATCCATGCTGTTGAAAAAAGAATACCAAAAGAAAAGTTCGGATTGTTCCTAAGCGGAGGAGTAGACAGCAGTCTACTAGCGTTAATTATAAAGAAGTTCACAAACAATTTTGAATGCTACAGTGTCGGCATAAAAAAAAGCCACGATTTGGAAGCAGCAGAGCATGCTGCAAAAAAACTGAAGCTAAACTGGGTACACAAAGAATATTCTGAAGAAGAAACAGGAAAAATATTGAAAAAAACTGCACAGATGTTTGAAAAGCCAGACGTCATCAATGTCGGCGTTGGAAGCGTGTTTGTAGCAGCAAAAGAGCTCGCGGACATCAAAATCTTCTTCAGCGGACTGGGAAGCGAGGAAATATTCGCAGGCTACCAAAGACACGAAAAAGAAGATGCAAACAAAGAATGCTGGAGAGGCTTGAAGTTGATGTGGCAAAGAGATTTGGCAAGAGACGCTGCAATCGCCAAAAAACTAGATTTCAGCCTGCGATTGCCTTTCCTTGACGATGATTTAATACTCGCAGCAATGGGAATACCATCTGAGAAAAAAATAAGTGATGAACACAAGAAAATAATATTACGAGAGATTGCAGAAGAACTCGGTCTGCCAAAAGAGATTGCCTGGAGACAAAAAAAAGCAGCACAATACGGAAGCGGATTTGACAAAGTAATGGAAAAACTGGCAAAGAAAGCAGGAATGAGAAAAAGCGAGTACGTCAGTCATCTGACATGAATCTCAATAATATCACCATCTTCCAGATGCTTTTCCAAATTTTTAAACTGCTGCCCAGGAAACTTGGCAGACTTGCCCCAAATTCTTGCAAACCTGAACTTTTTAACAAAATCACGATGAATCCGCTCACAAATAGTCCTTATCGTACAAGGACGCGTCAAAATCATCGGCTCATCAAGATCAGGCTTCTTGTTGATTTCTTTCAGAAAAATTCTTACAAAGTTCAGTGAACTAAATATGCGTTCTTTAAGTTCATCAAGACCTTCACTCTTTTCAGCGCTCACAAAAATGGCTTTGGACATCTGCTCTTTCAACTGCTGCAATTCTTTTGAACCCAACAAATCAGCCTTGGTAACACAAACAAGCGAGTGCAAATATTTTCTGTTTCCCTCTATTGCGTCAATAAACTGGTCAATATCAATGTCATCCCTAATCACAACATCAGCATTCATCATCCTGAACTCTTTAAGTATGGCTGACAGGGTGTCAAAGCTGACTTTTGACAATTTTACTGTCGAATTCATGCTCAGCCCGCCTCTTGTCTTTTTGACAATTCTCACTTCAGGCTTTCTTTGATCAATACGAATACCAACATCATAAACTTCCTTCAATAAAGCAGAATAATGCTCAGGATGCATCGCATCTATTACAAATAAAACCATGTCCGCATTACGCGCCATAGCAAGAACTTCTTTACCACGACCTTTACCAAAAGCAGCACCAGAAATAATCCCAGGAACGTCAAGAATCTGAATTTTCGCATTCTTATAATTAAGCGTACCTGGAATACAGTCCAGCGTTGTAAACTCATAAGCAGCAACCTTGGATTTAGCCCCAGTAATAGCATTCAAAAGAGTGGACTTTCCAACCGAAGGAAAACCAACAAGAATAACAGTCGCGTCACCGGTCCTTTTAACAAAAAAACCTTCCCCCCCACCCTTGCCAGCAACCTTTTTCTCAATCTTCTCACGCATCTTGGCAATCTGGGACTTCATCAAACCAAACCAGTGCTCAGTAGACTTGTTGTACTTAGCATTAGTCATAGAGGCTTCAATCTCCCTAATCTTCTCATGCAAGTCCATAAACAAAAACAGTAGCATCCCCTATAAAAAGGTTTATAACCCCACCCCAGAACCAAAAAATGTGACGTTTTACATGACGATAGAGCAGTGGCTGACCAAAATAGAAATAGCCATCATAATATTCTTCATCGGATTCATAATAGCAAAGCTAACAAGCAGAATACTAAAAAAAGTACTGGCAGAAGCAGAAATAAACAGAATACTGGAAACCGCAGGATTCAAGCCGATAAGCAACACAATAGCAAGCCTGGTAAAATACATAATATACATAATAACCGTATTCATAATATTTCAACAATTCGGGCTAACAAAACTAGTACTCGCAATAATCGTCATAACATCAACAATAATCCTCACAATATCAATACTCCTGGCAATAAGAGACTTCATACCAAACTTCGCGGCAGGAATATTCCTAAGAAAAAAAGCCAAAAAATTCATAGGAAAACAAGTACAGATAGGAACGGTAAAAGGAAAACTTGTAAACTTCGGATTAATGGGAAGCATAATCAAAAACAAAGAACAATACTACATACCTCACCTGTACACATCAAAACAAAAAATCACACAATCTCGAGCAGACTGACAATATTAAACAATTGAGTACGCGTGTAAGACTGAACATTAATATCTTCTGACAATTCCTCAAGTTCATGCATAGCCCTGCTCACATTGATAGAAGTCTCACCAGAATCACTCAAAAGCTTCAAAGTAGTGGCGATTTTAACCTTAACATTCTTAGGAGTTGTAACATCGTTTTCAAGCTCCTGAAGTGCAAAAATAGCCCGCTGTAAATTTTCCATAAATTCACCCCTTTACGCCTGCAAGAACTTCTTCCTGTAACTTCTTAGCTTTCTCCCTCAGCTGTTTTTCCTGCTTATCAAGAGTCTGCAAACGAAGGTCAATAAGCTCTTTTTTCCCCTGCAGTTCCTGCTGCAAAGAAGATTTATCAGAACCAATCATTATGCCACCAACAATCTTAAATGCAGCCTGAGAACTGGCAATTTCCTTCAAGGCACTTTCAATCTCAAATGACTGAGCCTGAAACTGCTGTCTCTGCACGTTAATGGATTGCAAATTCTGCTCCAACATCTGCAAACGCTGAACGTTCTCCTGAGCTTCCTTAGACATAGTCATACTGCCTTAACCTTAGTCTTAACGGAACGAGATTTATATAATATCTTGCTACCACAATAAGGACAGCGAACACGCTTACCCATCATCTCCTCAGATATCTTCTTACCGCACAAAAAACAAGTATACTTGACCATATTACTTCTCCTCTTCAATCATACCCTTAGTACGCACTTCAGGAGCCTCTGCAACCATCTGGGCAGCGGCTTCTGCAAGGGATAACTTCTCTCCCACAGTATACGCACGAGCGGTAAATTTGCTACCGCACTTATCACAATGCCAAATACCATAAGAAACATAAGATACTTTCGGCTTGCTACAATAAGGACACTTATGACACTTCTTCTGCTCAAACTCAACCTTGGCAAGCTTCTGCTTAATAGTCCAACCATAACGAGTACCAAAACGCTTGATAGACCCCAAACCTGTTTTTGCTTTTGCCATTACTCGAGGAAAAACTGGAACCCTTTAAAAAGGTTTTGAAATCAAGACGTGCAAAATCAGGCCAATTACAAATCAGGCATTATAAGCGAACCTTTAAATAACCTGCAAACCGTCAATAAAAATATGTCAATAACCGAAAATGAAAAATTTCATTTGAAAAAATTCGTCAAAGAACTAGATTCATATAGCGCACGCCATACAGAATTTGTCACAATATACGTACCAGCAGGGTACGATTTAAACAAGATAATACAACACTTACAACAAGAACAAGGCACTGCAACAAATATAAAAAGCGCACAGACAAGAAAAAACGTAATTGACGCTTTGGAAAGAATGATAGTACACCTGAAACTATTCAAAGGAACACCAAAAAACGGACTAGCCGCATTCTCAGGAAACGTGGCAGCAAGAGAAGGACAGTCAGACGTAAAAGTCTGGACCATAGAACCACCAATACCAATCCAGACACGAATATACAGATGCGACAAAAACTTCCAGCTAGACATACTAAGAGAAATGCTAGAAGCAAAAGAAGCATACGGCATGGTAGTCCTGGATGCAAGAGACGCAATAATAGCACTCCTAAAAGGAAAATCCATAGTACCTCTCGTATCAACACATTCACACATACCTGGAAAAATGAAAGCAGGAGGGCAATCAAGCGTAAGATTCGCAAGAAACAGAGAAATAGCAGTAAACGAGCATTTCAAAAAAGTAGCAGACATGATGAAAGACCAATTCCTCAAAATGGAAGGACTGAAAGGAATACTAGTAGGTGGGCCAGGGCCAACAAAATACGACTTTGTCGAAAGCGGACAAATAACACAAGAAGTCAAAAAGAAAATCATAACAATCAAAGATTTAAGCTACACAGAAGAATTCGGACTGGAAGAACTGCTGGAAAAATGCCAAGACGTACTTTCACAGGAAGAAGTAGCAGAAGAAAAAAAACTCGTAAGCAAGTTTTTGGAAACACTAGCAATAAAACCTGAAATGGTAACATACGGGGAAGCAAACACGCTGAAAGCACTTGAAATGGGAGCTGTAGCAACATTACTATTGTCAGAATCCCTTGATGAACAGAAAATAGAACAGTTTGAAATCACAGCAAAAGCATTCTCAACAGAAGTAAAAATCATATCAACAGAAACAAGAGAAGGAGCACAATTAAGAGATATAGGAAAAATAGGCGCATTACTAAGATATCCAATAGCATGAACCTCATAGAACAAGCATACACTGAGTTATACCCTGAAAGAACAGAAAACAGGGAGCTAATTCTAAGATACAGCGGAAGGTTCAGAGGATACAATGCAAACATAAGAATGAACTGGAGCACAATAACAATCAACGCAAGCAAAAAATGGAAAGGAGTTAGCCCGGACATCCAGAAAGGACTGTATCAAGAACTGCTAATAAGACTCCTAAAAGGAAAAAAAGACTCAATCAACATAGACTTATACCACAATTTCATCAAAAGCCTGCCAAACGTCGCACCAAAAACACAGACGCACCCAATACTTGAGGAAAGCTTCAACAGAGTGAACGAGGCATTTTTCAATGGAATGCTGGAACAACCAAACCTGAAAATTGGGAATGGATTGAACAGACTCGGAACATACGAATATGCCACAGACACTGTCACCATCAGCAAAATTTTACTGGAAAAACAAGAACTAATGGATTATGTAATGTACCACGAACTATTACACAAAAAATACCAATATAAAACAAGACCAGGAAGACAAATTCACCACGGCAAAAAATTCAGGGAAAACGAAAGAAAGTTCCCGGACGCAGAAAGACTTGAAATCGAGCTTAACAAACAAGTGAGAAAACACAAAAAAACCAGCTGGTTTTGGTAATCATCATTCAGTGGTAAAAACGACAGATTTTTAAAGGGGGGGTGCACAAAATAGAACATGGTAAGAATACTCACCGCAGGAGACTTCCACGGCGACAAAAACACCGCAAGAAAACTGGCAGAACAAGCAGTAAAAGAGAATGCAGACATAATAATACTAAACGGCGACATAGTTGAAGAAAACAACACTGAAGGAATAATGAAATATTTCGCAAAAACAGGCAAAAAAATCTTTCTAGTGCCCGGAAACCACGACGTACTTGCAACAGACTTCCTTGCAGAACAGTACAAAGCACAAAACATCAATGGAAAAATAATACAACACCAAAACCTGGCAATAATAGGATGCGAAGGAACACAAACAGAAAAAGAAATCTATGAATTAATAAAAAAAGCAAAAACCCAAGCAGAAAAAACACTATTGATAACACACATACACCCCGCAGGCACTATCATGGAATCATTATCACAATTCGTAACAGGAAGCACTTCATTAAGAAAAGCGATAGAACGAACAAAACCAGACTTTGTAATATGCGGACATGTACACGAAGCAGAAGGCATAGAAGAAAAAATAGGAAATACAACAGTAATCAATGCAGGAAAAAAAGGAAAAATCATTGAGCTTTGATGACCTTGCCAGTATTCCACAATTCAGAATAATATTTCAACGATGAAATAAGCTCGTTTTTAGGATATCTTCCAAATAATTTCTCAAACCGATCAGCATAGTTCAAATAAAGAGAACCTATCTTTCCAGCATAATGCAAAGAACAAACATGCTTCCCCATAACCTGCTGATGCAGGTAAACAACCAGACCTTCATCAAGCGCCTCATCATGAAAACAAATACCGTTGTCCTCCAAAACGCAATGAATGCTCTCATGAAAAAACTTATGAAACTCCTCAAACCTGTGCAAACCGAACAAACGAACAATAAAAGGAGGATTTGCGATAACCAAAGGACAAGTACCCACCAAACTATTTCTTACAATCTTCTCATAAGCATCATGCAAAGACCACCAAACCTTTCTATTATCCCGCAAAAATAACACAATATCCTTGAATTTTGAAGAAGCAACCTCATTTCCCGAAGCAGAAGCCAACAAGGACTCAACATACAAAACATCAGCCGGTTTAATCCTGGGCAGACCAACAGAACTCTTAAGAATCCTGGAAAGCTGTTCATCCTGAACGCTTTTATCAGGATTTTTAATGATTTCCGAAATATGACCATTCACAAAAGCAACAAACAAAACAACCTCCTCATTAGAAAGAACATCAGAATAATTAATGCTCGGCTTCAGAGGAGGAAATAACAAACACAACTGCGAAATCCTGCTCAAAAGCCTATCACGCATATTTTGTAAGGTTCAGGAAGGACTTAAGATTATTCTTCAAAACCATAACATCATCCCTTATTCCCCTCTCGAAACCGCTAACAAAAGGATTGTACAAGTATTTCTCAAAAATAGCACGCAAAACATAAAACACAGGCTTACCCTCCCAACGATGCTCATAATCAGTCTCCAAAATACCATCAAAAATCATCAAAATCTTGCCTTCCTGCATCTTAACCTTCGCACCATCTTTTTCAACAACAACATCCTTGACCTCAGAATACTGCATTCGAATCTTGATAACACTCTTCGCATAATCAGTAAACTTCTTGAAAGGCTCCAAATCAAAATCAATAACCTTTCCCTCAGGCTTTGTAGATTCTGAATGACGCTTCTCAATCAGCCAATAACCCTTATCAGAAGCCCACTGTTTCATAACATCAAAAAGCGCTTTAGCCTCAAACAATCCCTGATAGTCAAGCCTTTCCTTATCAACAACAATCAAACGTTCTGCCATTACATAACCTCTTGACCAAGCGACTCCCTAATGGTTCTTGCCAGCTGACCTGACTTAAGCAATATCATATCATCC
>Ga0105099_10001961_pt1 | contig 12473 bp, 9 predicted proteins | sample PPLLak3cmMay2015_2_FD_79138 | JGI IMG/M metagenome (GOLD analysis project Ga0105099, IMG submission 79138) | Freshwater sediment microbial communities from Prairie Pothole Lake near Jamestown, North Dakota, USA - PPLs Lake P8 Core (1) Depth... | ecosystem: Environmental > Aquatic > Freshwater >...
CACCCAAGCAGCTCGGCGACATCCTGTTTGGCAAACTCGGCCTGCCGGTCAAAAAGAAAACCGCCTCCGGCGGCCCGTCGACCGATGAGGAAGTGCTCTCCGAACTGGCGCTCGACTACCCGCTTCCCAAGCTGCTGCTCGAACACCGCAGCCTGGCCAAACTCAAGGGCACCTACACCGACAAGCTGCCGCGCATGATCAACCCGGAAACCGGCAGAGTGCATACTCACTTCTCCCAGGCCTCCGTGGTGACGGGGCGACTCGCCTCGAGCGACCCCAACCTGCAGAACATTCCGGTACGCACCGAGGAAGGCCGGCGCATCCGCACCGCCTTCATCGCGCCCGGGGATTGCAGCATCGTCTCCGCCGACTACTCGCAGATCGAGCTGCGCATCATGGCGCACCTTTCGGGTGACGAACGCCTGCTCGATGCCTTCGCCCACGGCGAGGACGTGCACCGGGCGACGGCCGGCGAGATCTTCGGCGTCACGCCGCTCGAGGTCGGCCCCGACCAGCGCCGTGTCGCCAAGAGCATCAACTTCGGCCTGATCTACGGCATGAGCGCCTTCGGCCTCGCCCGCCAACTAGGGCTGGAGCGCAGCGCCGCGCAGATCTACATCGACCGCTACTTCGCCCGCTATCCAGGCGTCGCCCGCTACATGGAAGAGGCCCGCGAAGCAGCGCGCCAGCACGGCTACGTCGAAACCGCCTTCGGCCGCCGGCTGTGGTTCCCGGAAATCCGCTCCAGCAACGGCAACCGCCGCCAGGGCGCCGAGCGCGCCGCGATCAACGCACCAATGCAGGGCACCGCAGCCGACCTGATCAAGCTGGCGATGATCGCGGTGCAGGGGTGGATGGAGAAATCAGGTCTGAAATCCCGCCTCGTCCTGCAGGTGCATGACGAACTGGTACTTGAAGTGCCGGACGATGAATTGATCGAAGTCCGCACCCACCTGCCCCGGCTGATGGGTCATGTGGCCCAACTCAAGGTGCCGCTGGTCGTCGAGGTCGGTGTCGGGCCGAACTGGGAGGCGGCGCATTAGCGTATTTCGGCATAATTGGCACTTTCCCACACACCAACCTCCTCGGATTGTAATTTCTCCGTTTGATCCAGCATTAGTTGAACAGCTAAAACTCAAGGTCTTTCATGACTAAATCTTCCTCAACCCAATCTAATTTTTCTTTACTCCACACCGAATGGTCCTCCGGTTGGGGGGGGCAGGAGATCAGGATACTGGCCGAAAGCAAGGCCTTCAGGGAGCGCGGTGTCACAGTCAGTATCGCCGCTCAGCCGGGAGGACAGTTACTCCGGCACGCTAGCGAAGAAGGCTTCCAGGTTTTCCCTGTGCACATGCACAAGGGCCTGAATCTCTCGGCCATTGCCCAATTCGTCAACATCATCCGCAAGCACCAGATAGATCTCGTTCATACACACAGTTCGGTAGACCACCGTCTGGCTGGCATTGCAGCTCGCCTGACCAGACGTCCCATCGTGCGTAGCCGGCATCTAAGCACCCCGATCAAGCGCAGCCCGTTTTCGAAGGCGCTCTACACCCGCCTGGCCGACCGGGTAATCACCTCTGGCCAGTTCATCCGCGACGCGATGGTCGAATACAACGGCATGCCCGCCGAGCAAATTGTTTCGATTCCCGCCGGCATTGATGTGAAGCAGTTTTCCCTGGCACGCGAACTCCCCGACGTCAGGGCCGAACTCGGCATTTCTGCTGGCGCTTTTGTTGTTGGCATCGTCGGCGTACTGCGTTCTTGGAAAGGACACGCCGACCTCGTTCAGGCTATCCGACTGCTCAAAGCAGAGATTCCCGGCATTAAGCTCTTGATCGTCGGCGAAGGGCCACAACGCGGCGCTCTCGAAGCACTGATCCACGAAACCGGACAGGAAGACAACGTACTCATGGTTGGCCATCAGAAAGACCCCGCCCCTTACATGAAGGCCATGGATGTTGTAGCACTGCCCTCCTTCGCCAACGAGGCGACGTCCCAAGTACTGCCGCAGGCCATGGCCATGCGCCGGCCAGTAATTTCAACCAATATCGGCGGCCTGCCTGAGGTCGTCCTCAACGAAAAGACAGGCTTGCTCGTTCCACCCAGAGACTGCAAGGCCATCGCTGCTGCATTGCTACGGTTACAGCAAGATTCGCAATTGCGACAGCGTCTCGCCGACCAAGGCTACCGACACGCGCAGGAAAACTTCACCTTCGAGGCCATGATCGACCGCACTGAGGCCGTTTACCGTAGCCTGCTTGACTCACACTCGAACTGGAGTTGACGAAAATGGCGCATAAAGGACAACAAGACTTCCTAGAACTGGTACGCCGTCAGTTTTCCGACTTTTTTGCAAATCGCCGAGTCCTCGAAATTGGTAGCCTGGATATCAACGGCTCGATACGCTCACAATTCACTAACTGCGCCTACACGGGCATTGACGTCGCAGTCGGGCCGGGCGTAGATCTGGTTTGCCAGGGGCAGGACTACGGCGGCCCTGACGACAGCTTCGATGTCGTGATCAGTTGCGAGGTAATGGAACACAATCCGCACTGGGCTGAGACAATGAAAAACATGATTCGTGTTTGCAAGCCTGGCGGTCTCGTGGTGATGACCTGCGCGACCTTGGGACGAGGAGAGCACGGTACTGCAAGAACCAGCCCGAACTCATCCCCCCTGACGGTCGAACTCGGTTGGAATTATTACCATAACCTGACTGCTCGCGACTTCAAGCGGCAACGCGCAACCGAGGGGCTTTCGCACGTCTTCGCTTACAACTGGAAAAGCAACGATCTGTATTTGGTTGGTATCAAGGGGTTATCGAGCGAAGAGGAAACTGCCAAGCTGCGCGCGATAGAAAACAAATATCGGATCGCGCTTTGGTCTCACTGGAGTGCATTCCGGCGGGCAGCCAAGTCGATACTGCTCAACAAAAGAAACTGAGGCTTTCCGCCGAAAGCAAATGCAGTAGCTTTTCGTCAGTGTTTAGCTATCTCGAGCCATTGGACACAGTCGCGTCAGACTGCCAAAAATCGTTCACCACCCAACGCACCGCATCTGGAGTCAGATGACTGTCGTCCCGATAAAGCAGCCTGCCTTCGGAAGAAACTAGGCAGCCAGTTTCGCTACAGAGTTTGCTGTACGGGCTCCATCGCCGAACCTGAGGAAACTTTGCCAGCACACGTTCTTCCGCAGCCAGATAAATACTTGCCCTAGTCTCAACAGTTGCCCGCGAGATCAAACAGTCTCGCCCTGGAAGCCTCTCCGTGATTGCAAATGGACGCGACGACAGACAAGATTCTGGCGGGAAATCGAGGTCCGGCACATCAGAAATCCTGAAATAACGAAGAAGATATCGACGCCGACGAATCCACCACGCAACAGGCTCGGAAATGCGTGAAAAAGCACCACCGACAAAATCGCCAAGGCACGCAGGCCGTCGATCTCCGGCCTATATGCTGTCCTGCCAACGTGGCGGCGCTCAGGCAAGGTAAATAGCCAGCTTACTGGCTCCACGAAGCGTTGCTCTGGTTCATTTGTAGAGGATGCGGGCCTCGTCTATCCGCTTCTTTCGGGCGAGATAGATGTTTTGCCAGAGGAAGCAGACGACGTCGCCCAGCGGTCCCGGGTGCAGCAAATGAAGATTTTGATGACGAAACGCCCGTACCTGTTCAGGCACATAGCGGTTGTCGACCAGATACACCCGATGCCCGCGTGCGAGCGCAATGAGTTCTTCGGCCGCGACGTCCTGCTTGCGCACTAGCAACAACTGTGAGCGCCGCGCGCCCCAGCGCTGCCGGCATATTTCCTCGTTACGCTCGATCATCCGTCTTTTCTCGACCACCGGCATCTTCTTGAATGACTGGCTGACGAGATGCAGAACAAACGCATCGTCACACTGAGCGCAACAGTATCCAGCCGCCTGGGCGCGATAACTGAAATCGTTGTCCTCGTAGTAACCACCATCGAAAATTGGGTCGAGTAGCCCGATCTCCTTGAACAATTTGCTCCTGACCACCATGCAGAAACCCGAACAATGGTCAAGCTCGGTAAAGCGCCTGTCCTGTTCTTTCACCAGCCTTTGCGCATAGGCGTTAACATCCTTGACCCGCCGGTTCTCGCTCCGCTCGTTCCCCCTCGGATTGACGATGGCAATGCTTGGCTCGCGCCGCATGAGGTCCACGCATCTGCGTAGCCAATCGGTACCACAGAGAACGTCGTTGTTGATGAGGCACACATATTCGGCATCCGCATGGCGCAATCCGATGTTGGTCGCCTTCAGCCACCCGATATTTGATTCATTCTGAATCAGCATCGTGTCCCCAAACTCGCCCGACGCCTCAATGTGCCGGAAATAGGCGCGGGCATCCTCCTCGTCTGAATTGTCTACGAGTATCAGGCGATAGGGGAAATTGGCCTCGGAACGGATACTGGCCAAGGCCGCCTGCGTCATTGCGACGGCGTTCCAGGTGGCGATCACGATATCGCAACGCATCAGCTCATTCACCGCTGGACCCATCCCCAACCTTACGCAACGCCAAGTGGCACGAAACCGCCAGCATCACCGCGATCGGCGCAGTCCGCCAGCCAGGGTCTTCGGTCTGATAAAAAACCAGGAAATTGCCGATCAGGGCAATAAAAACAGCAAGCGCCAAGGAAAGCCAGGGCGATGAAAACACTGCCTCGCGCCGACGCCAAACCATCTTTCCAAGTGAAAAAATAATCGTTCCAACAATCGTCCCGAGCAGCAGCAACGCGGGCCAGCCAGCCATGAACAAAGTCTCGAATACGACACTATGCTGCGAACGCGGAAGCTCCGTTGTAATTGTGGTCCAAGCTGCATTCTGATCCATCTGCAAGCCGAACTGGTAGCTAAAGAGATGGTGGCCGAAACCATGTCCCAACCATGGAGCCTGCATGGACATCTCCCAAGCTGGCAGCCAATGTCCACTTACGCGACCGCTGGAACCCGTCTGCTGGAATTTTGCGAGGACATACGCAGCCTGTTCAGGAAACCAATAGAAAAAGACAGCAAGTCCGGCAGCAGCAAAAACAGCACCAAAGAACAGAACACCCCAAATGCGGGCAAAGACCGAGAAAATCAAGCTCATTACCAGCAACGCGAGAACCGCTCCACGGAATCCCATCAGAAAAGCGAGAGCAATCGTCGCTGAGGCCAGTGCAAAACACAAGAATCGCCAGCGCGAATCGAACCGATAAGTCACCAACAAAAACGGGAAAAAGAACATCAGGTAGAATAGGTAGTCCCTTTGAAACTTCAACCTGCCAGTTTTCCAGATCATTGCCGCAATCTCCGCCAGACAGAATGCCAGCATCAGGGCACAGGCCAAAGTGCCCGCCAACAATACGCGACGTGCTCGATCTGCAGTGTCCAGATAAAGCAGGATCACCAATGCGAACAATGTGTGTTTGAGCAGATCTTTGGAAAAGTATCGCCAGCTTTCACGCAAGAGATCATCGGGAACCTGACGCAGGCTGATGGCCAGCAAGGCCACAAGAATTCCCCACGCAAGCACCAGCGGATGCCGCAGACGTTCGAGTCGGCGCCAATGCTCAGCTCGGCACTCCCAAAGAACCCCTGCGGCTCCTAGTGCCAAGCAAAGATTGGCGATCCCGCTCGGCATCGGTGGGAAAAAATGCACCATGAAGTAAAAGAGCAGCGGCACTTCGAACCAACGGATACCGTTTAAGGCAGCACCTTCGCCCAAGGCGACTGCCGACGACGCGGCGGGCACGCCATTTTTACTGGCCGATTGCAGGGTTTCCATCGCGCGTCTATCGGTCACGACTCGTTCCTTGTGTTTTCGTTAGGAGAACCTCCGGTCACGGCCATAACAGTTTGAAGCAGCCTCCCCGCCCTTGCCTGCCAAGAATATTCCTTTGCCCGCTCGGCCAATCGTTCGCCCATGTTCTTGGCGAGCACCGGATCGCCAGCAAGGCGACGGATGGCGTCAGCAAGCCCCTTCGGATCCCCAGGCTGAAACCACGCAGCCTCATCTTCGGCGAGAATCTCGCGCAAAACCGGCAGGTCACTGGCCACGACCGCACATCCGGATGCCATGTATTCGAATAGTTTTAGAGGCGAGGTGAATTCACTAACCGAGCCCGCCCGATTGGGCAGCACAGCGATGCAGGACGACTTCAGTCGCTCCAAAACCTCGGCATGGGTTAAGTGGCCAGCGAAGGAAAAATCTGCCCCTCCTGCGTGAACATGGCTTCTCAACCGGGACACGCCTTTTTCATCGCCGCCAATCAAGGTAATCCTGAACCCTGGCAACCATTGCCCTGCGGCAATCAGGTCGTCCACGCCCTTCCAGTCATAGAAGCTTCCGGCATAAGCGATCTCGCCAGCGGCAAGCTTCCAGTTTTTATGCCCAACCTCGTCGGGCAGGGATGTCGCACTTGGAATGACCACGAATTCGCGCTCAACACCAAAATGCCGCATCAATGCATTTGCCAACCCTTGCGTGATCGCGATGACAACAGCCGCCCCCTTGATAACCCGCTTTTCCAAGGCAAAAAGCTTGGGCGCTGGCTGCGAGAACACTTCGTGTGCCTCGTAGATCAAAGGCAATTCCGGCATGGCATCAAGCAGAGCTGCCGCTAGCTTGACGTGGCGCGCGAAAACCGCCTGCGGCGCAAGGCCTCGTTTTAATTGCACGCCAAACCAGCGGCGCAGGCGCCACAGGAACAAGCGATTGGAGTGCATGCGCAAACGCGAGAACGGCGGCGGCAATCCTCGGGACAGGGGTACCAAACGCACATTTTTCGGACAGGCCAGCCCGTAAACCTCGAAGGGGTCATCAACGCCAAGGACCGGCACGTATGCTAAATCGACAGCGAGACTGGTTTCGGCCAATGCAGAGACAGTATTCGCGACCTGAACCGCACGCGCCTTGCGCAGGGGGAATGGTTCCGGGAAAACATAAAGAAGTCGCGGATTGCCCATTGACTATGCAGCCTTCAGATTTTCGGCCCGGCGGCGTTTATGGCAGCCAGCAGGCGCTCGGCTGCCTGCCGCCAGGTAAATTGGGTTTCGATTCTCAGGCGCGCCGCAGCGCCCATGCTCCGGCGCAATTCCGGGGAAGCACACATGCCGGCCATGGCACCGGCACATGCTTCGACATCGCCAAGGGCGAAAAGACGACCGCAACTCCCCTCGTTGCCGATCACCTCGGGCATGCCGCCGTTATAGCTGGCCACCACCGGCAGGCCACAGGCCATCGCTTCCGCGACCGAAATTCCGAACGCCTCCTCGCCCAGCCCAGGGAACAAGCCGACATCGGCACAGGCATAAAGCACCGGCAGTTCTGCATGAGGTACGGCCGGGTGAAATACAATCCGTTCGCCAACGCCAAGATCTGCGGCCAGGCGCTGGAGCCGCGGCAAGGCATCGCCATTACCGACAATCAACAACTTTGCCGGTAAGTTCGACAGGCTTGGCTCAGCCAATGCCTGAACGGCCAGATGCAGACCCTTCAGGCCAATCAACCGGCCGGCAAAGATAAATACGACATCCGCGGGCCGAAAACCGAGCGCCAGCCGGCGCTGCACATCGCGCTGTCCCGGGAGGAAGCGGCTGGTATCCACGCCATTGAATATCACGCCGATCCTGCGCTTGAAGCGCGCGTAGTTCTGTTGCGCATTGAAATGGCTGCACGCCACCATGGCCGCGATGCGACCGGACAACCAGCGATCACCTCGCATGAAGTCAGTGCCACCGCTCATGAAGGCAAAGCGCGTCGGATGACCTGCCGGCATCAGGCGCGACCAGAAAAAATCGAAGGGCTTGGTCAGGATGACCCAGTCGTGACGGGCGGCAATTACATCGGCCTTGGCCCGTCGAGCGAAACTGAGACGCTCGGCAAGCTTCCGGAAGCGCGTCCCGAAATTCGGAAAACGCTGGCGCGGCGTGTAGGGATAGGTACGTACCTTAACTGCCCGCCCTTCAAGGTTGGCTCGTGCCGTCCCGTCGCCACCGTAAATCGTGACCTGATGCCCAAGGTCAGTGAGAGCGATAGCCAGTTGCCAGACGGCGGTCTGGACACCGCCGAAGGAAACCGTTGTCGTGACATCGATGAAGGCTATGTTCATGTTGCCCCTGCGGCCAGCGCACGTTCGACATGAGCCCACACGGCATCGACGGTTATTGCATCCATCGTGCACGTGGTTGAGGCCTGTGCGAGATCGACGGGATGGTCTACCACCCCTAGATAATTCGGATGTTCAAGCGGCGCGAGATAGCGTCCGGGGTGCAAGCAGTGGTACATCGCGACCATCGGCACACCCAGCGCCCCGGCCAGATGGGTCGGCCCGGTATCAACGCCGATGTAGAGATCAAGGGTTTCCATCAGCGCCAGCGTCTGGCGCAACGAAAGCTTTCCGGCCAGGCAATGGCAGTGCTGGCCCAAGGCCTTTGCTAGTTTTTCACCGGCAGCAGAATCGGGGCGATCCCCGAAGATCAGGATTTCAGCATCCGGATAATAGGTACGGAGGCGTTCGCCGAGGTTCTGGAAATTTTCCAGCGGCCAATTACGGTAGGCCTTGGTCGGGAAACTGGCAATCTGGAAACCGACACGCGGGCGGCGTTGACCGCAATGATCTCCAATCCAGTATAGGGCCGCCTGTCTTTCGACATCCGTGACGTGATAGTCGAGGCGTCGGGAAGTTGCCGGGATTCCCAGCGCTTCCAGCCAGCGCAAGCGGTCATCGACAGCATGCAGAATCCCCTTGTCCGGGATCGTGGCAAAAAGCCTGGCATCAACCGCTGCGTTACCTGTAGGCAGCGCGACGACCTGACGCGCTGCCCGCAATGCATATGCCACCAGGGCTGGTTCGTGACCGAAGACCAGCGCCAGATCGTAACCCTTGCCCAGCCACCCCATGAACGGGGCGGAGCGCTTGCTGATCGCCGCGCTCCGGTCAATCTGCGGCAAGCCTTGGAGCACCTCGACACGCTTGGGGTGCGCGAGGCAGACGATCTCAGCCTGCGGATACGCAGCGCGCAATGCGCGCAGGACCGGAACGACCAGTATCGTGTCACCGATTCGCGCAACGTTGATCACCAGGATGCGGGCGATCAGGCCGGTCAATTCAGGAGTTTTCATTGGAACGAGGCCAATTCATCTTGCAGAACGGACGGCGCAATAGAAGCCGCCAACCCAAGGTGACGCATACAGCCGGGTGCGCCGCAACAGCCAGTTGCCCGACCTTTCCTTGGTCACGAAGCGCCCGATGCGGTCGACGGCCGAATTGGGGAGATTCATGGTTGATTCGGTGGAGTACAGATGATCGAAACCCAGACTCTTGGCGGTCGCAACATATTGATGGTCATGGTAACCCTGGGGCCAGCAAAGATGACGACTGAGCACGCCCAGCCGCTCCTGCAGAAGTTTTCGCGACCGCAGCAGGTCGTTGGCCAGCGCCTCCTGTCTTTCCCCGGGGTCCGCCAACGTCTTGTCGCAACGGGTATGCGTGTACGTGTGCGAGTGAAACTCGAAGACCCTTGAAGCCTGCAGACGCTCGGCCTCCGACCAGCGCAGGGTGACGCTGTCGGCATCCGGCCCCTGCCAGTGCCTCCCTGGAAAACTCGCTCCCGACAAGGCGCCGGGCATTGTCGCCAAAATCTCGCCGGCGCAACGGGTTCTCCACGAATCCGCTAATCGCCACCGCCAGCGCGGCCGGATCCCTTGGCGGCACGAGCACGCCCGTCTCACCATCGACAACAACCTCGGGCACCCCGTCGACATCGGTGGCGGCAACCGGAAGGCCCATCGCACCGGTCTCGATGAAGACAGTGCCAAGGGCCTCCTGATGGGTCGGCAGGACATCGACCTGCCCATCCGGGATGCCTGCCGAAACCAGATAGTCGCGAACAAAGCTGCTGACTGCCACAACCTTGTCGGGAAGGGTCCTGTCGGTAAATCTCGAAGTGATCGGCAGCACCAGATGCCGGGTGCGGACAAGCCGCGGCCGATTCTTTCCCATGCTCCGCGCCGCCATGCCGTCCAACCGGGTATCGCGCCCGCTGTGCGTATTGACGATATCGGCACGGAATTCGCGCATCAGGCGACGCAACTTGACGATCGCCGGTAAATCCGGCGCCCCGCGCATGTCGACAGCATAGGCCGCGAAACCGGCCTCCTTGGCCCGCTCGATAATGCGCGCCCCCGGCCGACTGACGACGGCCATTTCGTGGCCGCGGTCACGCGTGGCAATCATTTCGTTCAGCCGCGGTTTTCCTGGCCGCCCCAGCCGGTCGAGGATTCGCTGTGCAGCGCGCATCAGGCCGCCCCCTCCTCGGCCTTCTGCATCCTGTAGAGACGGGCATAGAGGCCATCTTGCGCCAGCAGTTCGGCGTGTGTGCCCTCTTCCTGTTTCTGGCCATGAGCCAGCGCAACAATGCGGTCGGCGCGTTCGATGGTCGATAGGCGGTGCGCGATGACCAACGTGCTGCGGCCGCGCATCAGTTCGTCAAGCGCGGCCTGTACATGGCGTTCGGATTCGGTGTCGAGCGCCGAAGTTGCTTCGTCGAGAATCAGGATCGGGGCGTCCTTCAGCAGCGCGCGAGCAATCGCCAGTCGCTGACGCTGCCCACCCGATAGTTTGACACCATTCTCACCGATCATCGTAGCGAGGCCATCCGGAAGCGCATCGATAAACTCGAGCGCGTGCGCTGCCTTGGCGGCAGCGCGGATCTCGTCGGGCGTGGCATCGCGCTTGCCACCATAAGCAATATTGGCGCCGATGGTGTCGTTGAACAGGACGACATCCTGGCTGACCAGTGCAATATTGGCGCGCAGGCTGTCGAGGCGGATGTCCTGCAACGCATGGCCGTCGACCCGGATTGCTCCGCCATCGACCTGATAAAAGCGCGGCAGCAGGTTGGCCGCCGTCGTCTTGCCGCTCCCGGATGGGCCAACCAGTGCCACGCTTTCGCCGGGACGCACAGTAAGCGAAACGGAATCCAGCGCCGGACGCTCGGCGCCAGGATAGGTGAATGTCACATTGTCGAATTCGACCAGGCCCGTTGCTCTACCCAGCACCTCCTTGCCCTTGTCTTCTTCTGCCGCCTCGTCGATCAATGAAAAAACGCTTTCGGAAGCAGCCAGGCCGCGCTGGATCGGTGCATTGACATCAGTGATCCGGCGCAGCGGTGCCAGAATCATCAACATGGCCGTGATGAAGGAAACAAAGCTGCCGACCGTGGTCTGGTCATTGGATGCCTGCTTGAGGGCAACGCCCATGATGATCGCCACGCCGGAAGCGGCAAAGAACTGCACGATCGGGCTTTGTGCTGCGCTCGCCATGGTGGCGCGCATGGTTAAGCGGCGCTGTTCGCGGACCGATTTGCGGAAGCGTTCTTCCTCGTAGCGCTGGCCACTAAAGATCTTGACCACCTTGTGCCCCTCAATGGTCTCCTGCAACACCTGCGTGATCCTGCCCATCGACTCCTGCTGCCCCTTGGCCACATTACGCATGCGCTTGCTGAAAGTACGAACGACGAAGGCAATAAAAGGTATGACCGACAGCGTGATCAGCGTCAGCTGCCAATTCAGGTAAAGCATCCAAGCCAGCAGGCCGATGATAGCTAGCGAGTCCTTGATCAGCGAGGTCAGCGCATTGGTCGCCGCACCCGCGACGCCGGTCACGTCGTAGGCAATGCGCGACATCAGGCGCCCGGAGAGATTGTCGCCGTAGTAGCGCGTCGGCAGCCTTATCATGCGGGAGAACATCGCCTGCCGCAGTTCGGTCACTACGTTGTTCGACACCCAACTCATCAGGTATTCGCCGATAAAGCCAAAAACCGCGCGAACGAGAAATAACCCCATGATGATAAGCGGATAGATCAGCCAGTCCCAAGACCCGCTTGCGCTGGAGAAGCCATCGTCGAGTATTTTCTTCATCATTGCCGGTAGCGCCGGCTCTAGCAGCGACGATAGCCCCATCGCCACCAACGCGGCGGCGAATGCTTTCCAGTATGGACGAACGTACGTGAGTAGCCGGGCATACAGCTTTCGGCTGGTCATGTCACCGGACATGCGACTTCCTGAAGGATAAATGAATGGACAGAATTATACCCGCCCGGCCGGCACCCCACCCAGCGAGCGGTAGAGCGCCAGCAGGCGGTCGGCCATTGCCGGCAACGTCAGCGGCTCGGCAGCGGCGCGCGCCGCCTGTCGCGCCGCAAGGTTTCCGGCAAGCGCGCAAAGATCATCTAGGCGGGTCGCCAGGGCATCCCGATCCAGTGCATCGACCACCCAGCCGTTTTCGCCCGCTTTCACCCAGGCCTGCGCCCCGCAGGTGGTGCTGGTGACGATTGGCAGTCCGCAAGCCAGCGCTTCCAGCGCCGCATTCGGGCAGGGGTCGTACAACGTCGGCAGCACGAAGCCGTCGGCGGCGCCATACCAGGGCCGCACATCCCTCAAGGGGCCGGTGAAATGAACGCG
>Ga0105099_10001963_pt1 | contig 12461 bp, 12 predicted proteins | sample PPLLak3cmMay2015_2_FD_79138 | JGI IMG/M metagenome (GOLD analysis project Ga0105099, IMG submission 79138) | Freshwater sediment microbial communities from Prairie Pothole Lake near Jamestown, North Dakota, USA - PPLs Lake P8 Core (1) Depth... | ecosystem: Environmental > Aquatic > Freshwater >...
GAATTCTATTTTATCCTGATGAGAAAGTCATTGCATTCACTAAGGAGGCCAACAGGGCCGAACTACAGATTGAATTTCACGTAATCGGAGATGCCGGTGTTGCCCAGGCAGTAAGAGCGCTGGAAGAAGCATTAAAGGACTATCCAAGAACTGATCACAGGCATACACTAATTCATGCATGCCTTATAGCTCCCGAAGATCTTGAAAAAATAGCCAAACTTAAGATTGGAATAACACTACAGCCGGCTTTTCTTATCTCAAATCTGGAACCGATAGAATATTTAAGGGATATTCTAGGAGAACGGGCGATGGAAAGTTCTCCTTTACGGAAAATGATAGATATGGGTATTCATGTCAGCGGAGGGTCGGATGCGCCGGTCACGCCTCCTGACCCGGTAGAAGGCATCTTTGCCGCGTGCAATCATTTCAGACCGGATCAGTCCGTAACAATCGCCGAAGCATTGCGGATGTTCACATATGAAGTCGCGCGGGCCGGTTTTGATGAAAAAGAACGTGGCAGTCTTGAAACCGGAAAAATCGCGGATATGGTTATATTGAATAAAAATCCGTTAAAAATAAATCCCAATAACCTTCGGGAACTTAAAATCGAAAAGATACTATTGGATGGAAAGCCTTACAAGGGAGGTAAGGGGATCGGTGGAATGATCGCAGGAGCGATAAAAGGAAGGAACAGAAAAATATAGCATTCTATATAATGTATTCAATGATATACAGCGCTTGATTGGAGTAAATAAGCTATTACCGCAGTTTTTGCCGATGAAGAATTGAGAAAAGCAGCATACATGAAAAATATAAGTGTACTGCTTTTACTCATACTATTGATTCAGGCCAGGAAAAATTTCCGTTTAAATAAGTGATACATGGCTGGCGATTGCGCAAAAATCAGAATATGCAGCTCATGATCTTTTGGCCCATGCAAGTTTTTTTACACTCTCCCCTGCCCCATTAATTTTGAACATAGACATAATTGCGGCAAGTTCTTCAGCGCTTGCAGCATTTTTTTGAGTAACATCATTCATATCTGCCGCGGCTTTATTTATTTGCTCAATTCCCAGCGATTGCTCTTTGGAAGCTGAGGCAATTTCACCGACCAAATTAACGACTTTGGCCGTGTTGTCGGCTACCTGTTTGAAATCCTGATCGGTTGTTGCCACCATGGTGGCCCCTTCTTTAACTTTTTTTACGATGTTTTCAATGTGGTTAGAGGTATTTTTCGCTGCTTCAGCCGCCCGCATTGCCAGGTTTCTTACCTCATCTGCTACAACAGCAAATCCCGCACCGGCCTCTCCGGCCCGTGCAGCCTCCACCGCTGCGTTAAGAGCAAGCAAATTTGTCTGGAAGGCAATTTCGTCAATTGTCTTTATTATTTTCTGAGACTGCTCACTTGAAACAACAATTTCTTTTATGGCTCCGCTGAGCTGTTCCATAGAAATCTGGGTCTTTGCGGTTTTTTCCTTGGCAAAAGACATCAGCCGGTCTGCTTCGGCGGCATTTCCGGCGTTCTGCTTGGTCATCGAAGCCAGTTCATCAAGAGAAGATGAAGTCTCTTCAATAGCGGAAGCCTGCTGAGAAGCAGCATCGGACAGAGTTTGAGACATATCCGTAGATTGGCTGACCATTTCGCCCAGTTTTTGCTTCATGGAATTGACCGATAGGGCCAGTTCTCCAATTTCATCTTTTGAGATCAATGTTATTTCCTCGGTAAGATCTCCATCTGCGACCTTTTTTATTACTTCTATTAACTCTCTAATGGGATTGGTTATTATCTTGGCCATGTAAATTCCGACAATCAGAGAAAGAAAAATGGCTGCCGCCATCACAAAAATCAGCACGGTCTTTACCAGCCTGGAGCTTGCGGCTGAAGCGGCATACTGGTCTTTACTCAGCCTGTTTTCCAGTTCCAGTAAATTTTTAACATTTGCATTTACAATCTGAAATTTTTCGTCCACTGAACTCATGAAGAGTGTGGCAGTATTTAAATCGGCCATAGACATATCTATGGTATCTAAAGCCACCTTTTTATATTCAAGTATGTTCGGCAAGGCATCCTGGAAGAGTTTCTGCTCCTCTGCAGAAAGTGTTTTTGACCCTGCAATTTTTTGAAAAGACTCCACCTCCTGAGTTATAAACTTTATTTGTTCGTTTCTTAACTGATCGATCTTTTTCTCTTCATAATTTGCATGGGACCAGTTGATAACCTTATATATATTTGAATTTATCTCGGTCAGAGTATTAAGAATCCCGGAAGCATCCTGATAGCCTTTGAATCGCTGGTTAAAAAAGGTATCCATAGCCTCCTGCTGAATTAAAATTCCGCGATACGAAACCATACCCAGTATTATCATCAGCATCAAAACAAGCAGCGGGCCGGCAAGAGATTTATTCATCATTTTCAGATTACTCAGGATCTTTTTCATAATTTCCTCTCTTAACTTCCAAAAACAGATATAAGGTGCTTATGGTCGAAGCTCCCCATATATTGTCGCGGGGAGCTTCAACAAAGAAACTGGCTGCTTTTATTTATAAATACCGCAGCAAAAGATCATGTCATCAACCTTTTTAACAAAAGTTGACTTTTCATCCATCTTTTTTGTAACCGGATTTGTCCATTTATAGTCCACCCAGCCTGAGCCTTTTGATTTACCCAGATCCATTCCTTCCTTGACAAACAGTTTGCCGTCAGCATCTTTTAATCCGCTGACATCTTTTCCAATCAGTTTCTGATTTGCCCCATGGGCTATAACCGTTCCGTTTAAATCCCAGACAAAGACATAAAATTCACCTTTTACAAACTGTCCGCCCGGGTTGCTGATCTCTGACAGAGCCTTCTCTTTTCCATTTGCCTTGTAAAAGGCGATACTTTTTTCTATCAACGTGGTAGCCTCATCAGCGCTACCGCCGGCAAAAACCGGTGTAAAGAAGCTCATTACGAAAAGCCCTGCAACCATAAACATTAATAATTTTTTCATTTTCTCCCTCCGTCCTTTTTGTTGATTAAAGTCCGTTCTTTTTTATCCCCTGTTGCCTGTCTAAAATTTAATATGAGTTCCTGCCCCGGCTGCTTTCAGATTGTCAACCATCCGAATGATCTCTTCCATGTCAAATCGCCAGGATTTGCCGACTTTAAATCCCGGGATTTCACCGGTTGCGGCAAGTTTATAAATAGTTGAATCAGTTAATTTCAAAAATTGCCCCACTTCTTTTGCCGTAACAATGTTAGCCATAATTGTTCCTTAAGACAGTTTTTCCTTTTTATGTATAGATCAACAATCTGGATTATATTACTGCACAAACTTCTCTTACCTCTTTTGCAAAGCAGGCTTTTGATTGCATTATCGGCAAAAGGGCTAAATATCTTTAATTGAAATAACCGGTCAGTTCATTATAAAATGAAAATATTGGAGTAAAAGAAACAGACGGAATGTTTTATGAAATGACCGGGTAGCTGATGTAACTTCCTGCCGGGATTGCCTGTTATACGATAAAAGTCATGGTACGCGATTATTTTGTTTGCTGTCGCGTGGTTTTTAAGAGAGAGTTGATTGCTTCACTTAAGGCTTACTCCCTCAACACGCTTGCCAGGATGATTCCCAATATGAGCCAAACGGGGATGGAAATAATGAGAGCCCAGACTATACCCTTGATGTTCTTCAATCTCTCATGAAGACTCCGTTCAAGGAGGGCTCTTTCGATCTTCATATTAATTTCATCAATATTGAAGGGCTTGGTAATATAATCATTTGCGCCTTTTCTTATAGCTTCAATAGTTGTTTTTATTGATGGATAACCTGTTATTATGATGAATATTACAGCAGGATTAATCTCCTTTATTTTATTGAGAAGTTCTAATCCATCCATCGGTTTCATCATGAGATCCGATAACACGATATCGAAATGTCCCCGCTGGTATATCTGCAAGGCATCTTGGCCGTTTACGGCACATGTTACCTCATAATCTAAATTCTTGAGAAGCTCGGAAATGAGACACCGGATCTTTTCATCATCATCAACAACTAACACACACTTAGGTTTTTTTTTGAGATTGATCATATGGATTCTCTCATCAGTTCATCCTTGCGCAGTCAAGGATCGGCAGTGATGACTATTTTATAGTTTAACGATTTTTCTGACAATTAGTTTATATATATTATAATCATAATGTTAAGTCAAACATAATGCTGTTTAACGAGTTTTTTCAAATCTTATTATTAATTATTTTCACGGAGCTTCCCCCTTGAAAGGGAGAGGAATACTCCTACCGTGCAGAGTACTGAGAAAATTACGAGGGCGAGCCGGTAGCTTGTTATGAAAACAGAATGGTATTCATTAGTTATCTGAACACGTCCGATTAATAGGGCGAATATAAGAGTTACTATTCCCATGCTCAACATCTGACCCAAAAGACGCATCGTGCCTACTGATCCCGAGGCTATCCCGTAAAATTTTCTTTCGACACTGCCCATTATTGCATTCATGTTAGGGGAAGAAAAAAGGGCAAAACCGAACCCGAGCAGCATTAAGCAGGACACAATCAACACAATTCCAGTGCTTTCCCGTATCATCGAAAGGAATATGAGTCCGGAGACGGTTATCGCCATTCCTATCGATGCTATAATACGCGGTTCGATTCTATCCGAAAGTCTTCCTGCAACGGGTGAAAAGAGCGCCATTACCACCGGCTGGGACATGAGAATCATTCCTGCGTCTCCCGGGGAGAATCCCTTTATGTATTGAAGAAAAAGGCTTGTAAGAAATGTTACTGAAAAAGTCGCGCTGTAGTTTATCAGAGCGGCTAAACATGAAAAGGCAAAGACCCTGTTTGTTCCGAACAGATTCACATCAAAGACTGGATATCTGATTTTTCTTTCCCATTTATAGAAGAGAACCAGCCCGGATAAACCGGCTATGATTAAAACAAAGCCTGATAAATCCGGAAGGAGCGTAACCCCGCACATCAGGGCGATAAGAGAAAGTCCGTATATTACCGAGCCTTTGATGTCAAATTTTTCACCTTTTGCATCGGCCCATTCACCTTTCAGTTTAAAGACGATCAGCAGAATGATTAATATTCCCAGCGGAACATTGACAACAAAGATACTTCTCCATGTAAAATTCTGTGTGAGAAAGCCTCCGAAAAAGGGGCCGCATGACAGGCCGGAATAGACTGCTGCTACGGTTATGCCGAGAGCCTTCCCCCTTTCTTCGGGGGGAAAAACCGAACTTATTATGGCAATTCCCGTGGCAAATATCATGGCGCTGCCGAAACCCTGGATTATTCTGGAGAATATAAGCAAAAAAGCTGAGCTTGAAAATGCTGCAAGAAACGATGAAAAAGTAAATATTATTATTCCGTAACGGAAGATTCTTTTTCTTCCGTAAATATCGCCGAGCTTTCCGAAGGGAAGAAGGAATATGGCGGCAGATAAAAGGTATGAAGTTGCAATCCAGCTTAAAAGAAGAGCATTGATCCTAAATTCCCTTTCAATGGAAGGAAGGGCTATATTCACGGAAGATATCGTAAAGGGCGTCAGAAAGGAGCTTGATGCCGCAACAATCAATGCTGAAATTTTTGAGGAACTTGTGGAATCGGCATCTTTCATGAGAAATGTCTTTTAATACTGTTTGGAAATCCCGCTATTTGGAGAGGTGAGCTTCACATCCAGAGGATCTATTTGTTTTTTTACAACGGCTTACCGCATTCTTTACAGCGGCCATCAGGGCCTATTACGCCGATACAGTTTCCGTCCGGGCACAATTTACGGTTTTCCCATTCCGGATCGGATTGATCAGATTCCTGATTCGAATTGCTGTCGTATGATGGAATATAGGCAGTTTCTGCAGTATTCCGAGTGCCTTCCTCCGGACTGCAAAGCTTACCGCATTCTTTGCAGCGGCCGTCGGGGCCGATTACGCCGATGCAGCTTCCGTCCGGGCATAATTTGCGGTTTTCCCATTCCGGATCGGAATCGTTTTTTTCAATATCTGTTTCCATATGCCTTATTGCCTTTGTTTCTTTTTGCAAAATAATTTATATCTTCTCATAATATTATTACAAGTTCGTCAAACTATGCCGGTTTTGCAAAATTAATATTTTTCAGTGCGGACGAACATACATTAAAAAATGGGCAGAGTCAAAGAACGACTTTTGCCGGAGATATTAATCTTTAAAAACTCAATGATATTAATGTTTATTTTATGCAGTTTTACCAAAAACCGGCTTCAGATACAAAATACTACAGGGTTGACAATAACCAGTATTTTATTAAAATATGCCGACAAAATACTTTGGCGTTTTTTTATGGGAGCAAACCATCATGCCTATTTATGAATTTTACTGCAAAGATTGCAATACCATTTACAGTTTCTTTTCTAAATCCGTAAACACAACAAAGATTCCGATGTGCCCGAAGTGTAAAACTTCAAAGCTCTCAAGGCAGGTATCTGTTTTTTCGGTTACAGGAAGAGCAAAGGAAGGTAGCGATGCCGATGATCTGCCCTTTGATGAAAGCAAAATGGAAAGGGCGATTCAAATGCTTGGAAGGGAGGCCGAAAATATAAATGAAGAAGATCCCAGGCAGGCGGCAGACCTTATGCGAAAGCTTTCAGATGCTGCGGGATTTAAACTTGGTTCCGGTATGGATGAGGCGATAAGGCGTCTTGAGAAAGGCGAAGACCCGGATAGGATAGAGTCCGAGATGGGCGATATTCTTGAACAGGAGGAGCCCTTTTCCCTGTCAGGCAAGAAAAGCGCCGGCAGATCAAAAAGGACCGCGCCCTTGCGGGATGAGACTCTGTATGATTTGTAACCTGAAGAAATACAGGTGGATACGGCATTTGTATCTTCCCGGTAAGGAAAACATCTATTTCAGATAGATTCCCGTGACCTCACCTTGAAAGGCCGGGCTTCCGGAAAGCAGTCCGGTCAGGAAAAGTAGCTGATTTCATATGATAAAGAGCATCTGACTGACTATATTCCATTTGACATCTTAATGGGTATCAGATAATTTTTAAAAGGTTAAATAAGACTCGTATTATACAATCCGTCTTTCTATCCAGCCGGCAACATTTGTCATCTAAGAGGGAATAAGATGAAAGATCAATCAAGAACAAATCAGGAACTTCTCAAAGAGAATTCCTTCTTAAAGCAGAGAATCCAGGAACTGGAAAAAACGGAATCAGAGCGCAAGCGGGCAGCGGAGATGCTGAGAGATAGCGAGCAAAGGCTTCGCAATCTGGCCGACAGTCTACCCAATGCCGTGATATATCAACTGACCGCCGAGCCAGATGGCGGCAGGCGCTTCACCTATATCAGTCGTGCGGTGGAGCGACTGAACGAAACCACGGAAGAGGAGGTTTTAGCCGATGCCGGTGTGCTCTATGGGCAGGTGTTGCCTGAATACTGCGCGGTGGTCAAGGAGCGCGAGGAGGAAGCCCTGAATAACCTGACCACTATGCGGGTCAAGGTCCAGAGCCGTCTTCCAAGCGGCCGTTTACGTTGGTTCGAATATGCCTCCACCCCAAGCCATCAGGCCGATGGCCTCCTGGTTTGGGACGGTATCGAGATAGACATTACCGAACACAAGCGCGCCGAAGAAGCGCTGCGGGAAAGCGAGAAGAAATTACGCCATATAACAGAAAATATGTTGGATTGTGTTGCTTTGGTGGATGAGAGCGGCATATATCAATACGTAACTCCATCCTACAGGGAAGCACTAGGATATGCCATTGAAGAGATGATCGGTATTACAGGGTTTAGCATTACCCATCCGGATGATCTTGAACGGGTACTGAAGCTCTGCATGGATGGTATTGAGCAAGGTTTGTGCGAAATCCGATATGAAACGAGGCTTCGCCACAGGAATGGCCACTATGTGCAAATGGAAGTCAGAACGCGTTCCTTGAAGGATACGCATGGGAAATTTTTGGGAGGTGTCGTTGCCTCTCGGGATATAACTAAACGGCTGCAAATAGATGAAGATCGCAAACAGGCGGAAGATGAGTTAAAAAAATCGGAGGAGAAATATAGGACAATCATCGAAAACATGGAAGATGGTTATCACGAAGTGGACCTCAAGGGGAATTATACCTTGTTCAACGAATCTGTGTGCAAGATGATGGGTTATGAGAGAAAAGCCTTGTTGGGAATGAACTACCGGCAATATACAGATGAGGAAAATGCCAGCAAGGCCTATAAGGTTTACAACCAGGTTTACCGAACCGGTAAACCGGTAAAGAATTTTGAGTGGCAGATTATCAGGAAGGATGGTGATCGCAGATATATCGAAGTTTCCATATCACTCATTAGGAATACGGAGGGACATCCGACCGGATTTCGGGGCATAGTGAGAGACACAACCGACCGCAAGCAGGCGGAGAATGCGCTGCGGGAATCCGAAAACAAGTTCAGAAGTTTTGCCGATCATTCGCAGGTAGGCATTTATCTGAATCAGGATGGTGTTTTAAGATATGTTAATCCGAAATTTGCAGAGATTTTCGGCTACACTGTTGAGGAGTGCTCAAACAATATGTTTTTTCGTGATCTCGTATATACTGAAGACTACGCCACAGTCAAGGAACAGGTGCGCAAGCGATTATCGGGAGAGATACAACGCGTTCATTACACCTTCCGAGGAATAAAGAAGACCGGTGAAATAATCCATGTTGAGGTTTTCGGATCTTCAATTATGTTCAATGGAAGACCTACCATCACAGGAACTATTTTGGACATCACCGACCGTAAGCTTGCGGAGGATGCTCTGAGAGAGAGTGAAAAGAAATATCGGTTGGTTCTGGAAGCAAATCCTGATCCAATGATTGTTTATGACATTGAAGGAAAAGTTATCTATCTTAATCCTGCTTTTACGAGTGTTTTTGGATGGTCACTGAAAGAACGGATTGGGAAGAAAATGGATGATTTTGTGCCTGAAGAGAGTTGGCCCGAAACACGAGTGATGATCGACATGGTGATTGCCGGAAAAAGTTTTTCTGGAATTGAAACCCGACGTTTAACCAGGGAAGGAAAGATGGTTCCTGTGAGTATCAGTGGATCCTGTTATCGGAAGCAAGAAGGGAATATTGAAGCCAGCATCATTAATTTGCGTGATATAACAGAAATCAAGCGGGTGGAGGCTGAGAAAATGAAGCTGGAGGAGCAATATCGCCAGGCGCAGAAGATGGAGGCCATAGGTCAGCTTGCGGGCGGTGTTGCGCACGATTTCAACAACATGCTGAACATTGTCATAGGTTATTCCCAGATGGCGCTGATGAAGATTGAACCATCCGGGCCGCTCTATAAAAATATCCAGGAAATCATGAATGCCGCAAGACGTTCCGCGGATCTAGTGCGGCAGCTTCTGGCCTTTGCCCGGAAGCAGACCATAGCTCCGAAAGCGCTGAACTTGAATGATACAGTTGCCGGTATGCTCAGTATGCTTCGGAAGCTGATCGGCGAGGATATCGATCTGCTCTGGATGCCTGCCGCAAACCTGTGTCCGGTGAAAATGGACCCTGCCCAGGTCGACCAGATTCTGGCCAACCTTGCGATTAATGCCCGTGATTCAATCTCCGGAGTCGGCAAGATTACCATCGAGACCGGCAATGAAGAGTTTGATGATTCGTATTGCGCTCAGCATGCTGGTTTGGTCCCAGGGCATTATGCCATGCTTGCGGTCAGCGACAACGGTTGCGGCATGGACAAAGAGACCCTGGAGCAGATCTTTGATCCTTTTTTCACAACCAAGGAGATTGGAAAGGGTACCGGCATGGGCCTTGCCACGGTTTACGGCATCGTGAAGCAGAACAACGGCTTCATCAATGTGTATAGCGAGCCGGGAAAAGGTGCGACATTCAAGATCTACCTGCCCCGGCACAAGAATAAAGGGAAGGCGATCGACGAACCACGCACGCAAGCCGAGCCTCTGACCGGCACGGAAACGGTTCTGCTTGTCGAGGACAACGAAGCGCTCCTGAAAATGGGCAAAATGATGCTTGAAGAATTGGGTTATACAGTGATGGCCGCGGGCAGTCCAAACGAGGCTATTGAACTGGCCGAACAATACGCAGGCGACATACACCTGGTTTTGACCGACGTGGTGATGCCGGAGATGAGCGGACATGACCTGCAGCGACGGCTCAGCGCCCTTTGGCCAAGTCTTAAGTTCCTGTTCATGTCCGGCTACACCGCCAATGTAATCGCTCACCGCGGTATTCTCGACGAAGGCGTTCACTTCCTCCAGAAGCCCTTTTACTTGGAGGTACTTGCCACGAAGGTAAGGGAAGCACTGGAACGACCATAGGCCTCACTGAAATTCTGACATGAAGATTGAGAACAAAAACAGGTTAAATATGGATAAAGAGATATTCGATAAGATCGAAATTATGCAAGGGGATATCACAAAACTCGCTGTCGATGCGATTGTTAATGCGGCAAACCATTCTCTTCTGGGCGGCGGCGGCGTTGACGGCGCCATACATCGCGCCGCGGGGCCTAAGCTTCTTGAGGAATGCAGGCAGCTTGGAGGATGCAAAACAGGTGAAGCGAAGATAACAAAAGGATACAATCTGAAGGCAAGACATGTCATACACACGGTAGGCCCTGTGTATAGTGGAAAACCGCAGGACAGCCTGCTTTTGTCGCAGTGTTACTTAAACAGCCTTGAGCTTGCTGCCCTTAACAATTTATATTCAATAGCTTTTCCTGCAATCAGTTGCGGAGTATATGGCTATCCTATAGATGAAGCCTGCAGGATTGCGATAGATACTGTTTGCAGGTTTTTAAAGATGAAAAAAACTTATGTAACGAAGTTGATTTTCATTCTTTTTTCCTCAAAAGATTATGATATATATGGAAAATACCTTAAAGAAATATCATGCGCCCAGCCGAAATATTAAAATAGCTGTAACGATATAATGCCATTACCGGCGTAAGGCGTCGTAATAAAATGCTCAGAAATGTAAATGTTATTTTATAATGACCCCTAACAATCTAATAAAATAAATAATTATTATCACAAGGCTGTCAAGGCGATTCTGGCACTTTAATATAGTTTTATATATTGATATTTTAATATTGATTGACAAATCCTGTTTCCATAATTAATTTACATAAAAATGAGGCAAACGGGAAAGATACCGTTTTGTTATGAGAAACTCATAACGGATTTAGTATTATTAAAATATATCGAGGAGGATTCCAATGATTGAGGTAACAACTTCGGCTACCCAGCAGATAGCCGAATATTTTAAGGGAAAAACTGTTTCACCGATAAGAATTTTTTTAAACGAAGGCGGATGAGGCGGGCCATCACTGGCAATGGCTCTGGATGAGCCTAATGATCTTGATAATATCTACGATATCGACGGATTCAAGTACGTTATCAACAAGGAGTTTCTGGAAAAAGCCAAGCCCGTTAAAGTGGATTTTCTTCAGGTGGGTTTCAAAATCACATCGGGATACGATCTCGGTGCAGGATGCACAAGCTGCGGCACCAAAGGTAGCTGCTGTTCATAATTAATATGATATCTTCACAAACCGGGCAACACCATATAAAATCGGTGTTGCCCTTTTTTTTGGAGGTTTTTACTTATGGCGCTGGTTGAGTATACTCTTGACGAAAATGTGGCAGTTATGACTTTAAACAACGGGGAAAACCGGTTTAATCCTGATTTTATCCGCTCATATATTGATATTCTGGACAAAATTGAAAAGGAGACTCAGGCGTTGACCCTTGTTGTAAAATCGGCACATGATAAAATTTTTTCAAATGGCCTGGATCTTGACTGGCTCCTTCCTGTCATTCAGAAAAACGACGTAAAAGCGGCAAAGGGATTTTTTTATTCTTTGAATGAACTGTTTAAAAGAACACTTATGTCTCCGATGCTGACCATAGGCGCCATAAACGGGCATGCCTTTGCGGGAGGCGCAATTTTTTCATGCGCTTTTGATTTCAGGTTTATGAGGTCGGACAGGGGCTTTTTCTGCGTCCCGGAAGTTGATTTGGGCATACCGTTTTTACCGGGAATGCTTGCTCTTCTGAACCGGGCCATTCCGAGGCAAAAGTTCGAGGAAATGCAGTTTACAGGAAAACGCCTGTCTGCCGCTGAATGCGCTGCGAACAATATAGTTATGAAGGCATGCCATATAAATGACCTTATGAATGAAACTTTCGCATTTGCAAAAAGTCTTAATAAAAGGAGGGCTGTAATCCTGGAGATGAAAAAAAGGGTGCATGGTGATATACTGCGAGCCCTGGATGTTGAAGATGTTCCATATATAGAATCAGGCACGTTTAATATTTGACGGCTTCGTAAAAAGTCATTCCGCTGTGTTGCGCTTCTTCTTTTGTCATTGCAGCGTACCATAAAGTACGCTTCATTCCTCAAGATTCGCGCGCCTTGCATAATGAGCTTTTTACTTTGCCGTCAGAATTTTAACTTTTTAC
>Ga0105099_10001964_pt1 | contig 12461 bp, 12 predicted proteins | sample PPLLak3cmMay2015_2_FD_79138 | JGI IMG/M metagenome (GOLD analysis project Ga0105099, IMG submission 79138) | Freshwater sediment microbial communities from Prairie Pothole Lake near Jamestown, North Dakota, USA - PPLs Lake P8 Core (1) Depth... | ecosystem: Environmental > Aquatic > Freshwater >...
CCGTGGGCCGCCCCCGGGCCGTGCACGCCGCCGAACGTGCTCACCGCCGCGGCGATCGCGCAGGGCAGGTTCGGCCGGCCGGCGCTGACGCCGATGGCCGCCACCGCCGACGGCGACATGGAATGTTCCAGGAAGACGCCCATCTCGTATTTCAGCATCTTCTCCTCGGCTTCCGTGGGAATGCGGGCCTGGTAGAGCACGAAAAGCGCATCGCAAAAGGAATAGCCTTCCTCGGCCAGCTCGCTCAGGTTGTAGCCGCGCAGGACGGTTTTTTCCTCCGTCTTATAGGAGATGGCGGTTTTTCTGCGAAAAACGGGTTCCCTTTCCATTCTTTTTCCTCCGGTCTGAAATAATGAATCGCTGAGGATGCTCAAACTAGTTGGAATGGCCGCCACCTGTTGGGGGTGGCGCTTATATTCCGATTGATGACTAAGGGCTCATGATAAATCGTCCCGCAACGCTTCGTCAAAATAATTAAAATCATCTTTCTGATAAAAACCGGTTATAATTAAGCAAGTGCAGGCGAGTCGCCTTTAAGTTTAATCGCTACGCGGATCGCTTTTCCGGAGCGGGCCATCTCCAGCGCCGGATTGATCTCCTCCAGCGCAAATCGATGCGTCACGATGTCTTTGAAAGGGTAGACGCCCTGATAGCGTTGCAGGAAGTCGATCCCCCATTCCAGATGTTTGGTATCATAATTGTGGACCCCCTTGATGGTCAGCCAACGGAAAATGATGTCTGAGGCGTCATAGGAAAAGGTCGCCCCCGGGAACACGTTTCCCATTTCAATGTATTGGCCGCCTTTTCGCAGGCATCTCAGCCCGACGGGGACAACCTCGGCCCGTCCCGCCACCTCCACGGCCACATCCACTCCGAAGCCTCGCGTCATGCCCTGGATTCGATTCACGAGGTCTTCGTCCTTCACGCCGTTGACATTGACGACGTCCGTGGCGCCGAAGCGCTCGATAAATTCCAGGCGGCTGTCCATCACGTCAGTTACAATGATCTGATTGCATCCGTAAGATTTGGCCAGCGCCGCGGCATAGATCCCCAAGGTGCCGGCGCCCTGGATCAGGACGTTGTCTCCGGGCTGCAGCCGCGCGGCATCCCAGCCGGCGACGACGGTTGCCAGGGCGCAGTTGGCCGGGGCCGCCACTTCATCCGGCAATTCATCCGGTATTTTGATGACGCAGGTTCCGGCCATGACATAACAATACTCCGCGAACCCTCCCACGAAATGCGGCGGCGAGGAGCAGCTGTCATGGCCGTACTTCTTCAGGTCCAGGCACTTCATCATCAGGCCCTTCTCGCGGCAGTAATAACATTTCCCGCAATTGTCCATGATGGTCCAGGTGATGCGGTCGCCGGTTTTTAGCGGACGCCCCCCGGAGTCGTGCGTCACCCCCGCACCCAATTCAACAATCTCTCCCACGATTTCATGGCCCAGAATAATGGGCAAGGGACTTTTTCTTTTCCCCAGCCAGGTATGGAGATCAGACCCGCAAATCGTACAGCAGGTAATTTTGACCAGAAGGCAGTTCTTATCGACGACCGGCAGAGGGTATTCCATAATTTCAAGATGTTTATTGGGCGCCGTCATCACGGCCGCCTTCCCGGTTTTCGTCATGACGTCCTCCCTTCTGATACAAGAACCTATGATTCAAAAAGCGCTCTTTTTATTAACCGAAAAGGAGCTTGGGAAGCCAGAGCACGATCTGCGGGAAGAAATAGACCAGCGTCACGCCCAGCATCTGAAGACCCATGAAAGGCATCATCCCCTTATAGATCTCCAGCAGCTCCCACGATGGCTCCACCCCTTTAAGATAATAAGCCGACAGGGCTACCGGCGGGGACAGCCAGCATGTCTGAAGCGTGACGGCCAGCAGGATCGCGAACCAGATCATGTTGATATGCAGGTCGATGATGATCGGGAGAAACACCGGTACGATGACGACCACGATCGGGACCCATTCCAGGGGCCAGCCGAGAATGAAACAGACGATCAGGATTCCGACCACGAACACCCAGGGGGGGAGATTCAGGGCCAACAGGGAGGTTGCGATGAACTTGGGCGTTCCCATCGAGGAAAAGACCGCCCCCATGAACGTCGAGGCGGCCAGGAGGATCATCACCATACTCGTCGTCTCAGCCGTCCGGAAAACGGATTCCTTCACAATTTTGAAGCTCAGCTTCCCGTTGAATAAGGTGACCACGACTGCGCCGAGGCAGCCGAGCGCTGCGCCCTCCGTCGGCGTGGCGATTCCCGACATGATGGTCCCCAGCGTGGCCACGATCAGGGCCGCCGGGGGCACCAGTCCGACAAAAAACTCCCGGACCATGTAGGCTTTGGGAACGTTCAACTCCTCGTCGGACAGGGGTTGGCCCAGCTCCGGCTTGATCAAGACTCGTATCGTCGTGTAGATGATGTATAGGCTGGCCAGCAAGAGCCCGGGCAGGAGCGCGGCCGCGTAGAGCCGGGCCACGGATACGTTCATCACCGGCCCCATGACGACCAGCATGACGCTCGGCGGGATCAGGATGCCCAGCGTCCCGCCCGCGCAGATCGTTCCCGCGGAGAGCCCCGTGTCGTATCCGGCTCTCCGCATGACCGGAGCCGCCATCAGGCCGATGATCGTGACGGAGGCGCCGACGATCCCGGTGGCCGCCGCGAAGAGCGTCGCCGAGAAGATCGTCCCCATGTAGAGAGAGCCCCGCAGGCGGCCGGAGAGGAGCTGGACCGCATGGAAGAGGCGTTCCATCAGACCGGCGCTTTCGAGCAGGTAGCCCATGAAAGTAAAGAGGGCCACCGCAGCCAGGACGGTGTCCATCATCGTTCCGAAAAACGAATAGGTCATCAGGTGAAAAACCTTTGCCCCGAGACCGATGTAACCGAAAATCACGCCGAGGGTAATCAGCGTGAAAGAGATGGGAAACCCGATACAAATTGCGCCAAAAAGCACCACTAATAGAATCAGGCCGTAAATTTCCAGGCTCACTTATGCCTCCCGAATCCGATCGCCTTCATGGGTTCAAACCACGTCGCAATCCCCCGGAGCAAGGACTCGGCCGCATCCAGGGCAAAGCCCGTTTTCAGGTAATTTCGGTCGGCGCCGCATGCTTGCGCTCGTCCTTTCCCGTCAGGATCAGTTTCACTGATTTGAGGATCTCCGAGATCCCCTGGAGTAAAATCAGGGATGCGCTCACGGGGATGACCAGCTTGTACAAGTAGGCGGGGGGCCTCCACGTGGTCATCAGCTGCTCCTTGAGGTCCCAGGATTCGGCGAAGAAATCCCAGCTCAGCCAGGCGAACATCACCATCCCGGGCAGGAAGAGGAGCACGTAGCAGATCACATCGATCCAGGCTTGGGTCTTCGGAGGCCACTTTCCGTAAAAAAAATCGGTCCGGATATGCTTTCCCAGACACAGCGTCATGGCGCCCGCGATGAAGAAATGGGTTCCGTACGTCATGGTCGCGATGTCCACAGCCCAGAGCGTGGGTCGGGCGACATAGCGGACAAACACCTCCCAGACCAGCACACCCGCCATCGGGATGATGAGCCAGGAAACGGCCTTCCCCGACCAGATGCTGACCTGGTCAATCGCCTGGATGATCCGATCAATGTGGTTCATGTTTCGTTTCTCCACAACTTAAGGACGGGCATCTGGCGCTTCACGCCAACGGGTTGAAACGACTAGCGCTTCCCTCCGCGCAGTTCTTTCCCTCCGGGAAAAAGATCTGGCCGGCCAAGCCCCCCCCTTGCGTTGGGGGGGGGCCGGTCGAGGTGCTGTTCACCGCGGAATCATATTGGCATACGAACCAGATCAGGGTCATTACTTCTCTTCTACCGCCCCCGCGGTGAGCTGTGTCAGCTTGGCCGTCTCACGGGTGAAGGGAACCACCTGGCTGGCGAACTTGCGCTGGGATTCGAGAACCTTCTTGAAGAAGGGATCCTGCTCTTCGAATTTGGCAAGCACCTTCTTTGAAGACTTGATAAAGGCGGGCGCGTAGTCGGGGGGGGCGTCGAACACTTTGACGCCCTTTTCCTTGGTCAGGATCTGAAGCGCCTTGGAGTTCTCATCGACAAAGTACATGATACTCTCAAGGATCGTCGCCGTGGTCGCGACTTCAACGATCATCTGGATGTCCGGAGGCAGACTGCGCCATGCCTTGCCGTTGATGACAATATCCATGATGTCAATCGCCTGATGGAGCCCCTGGAGGGAGTAGTTCTTGAAGACGTCGTAAAGCCCCAGCTTCAGATCGCTGGCTGTGTTGATCCACTCGACGGCGTCAATCAGCCCCCTCTCCCCGGCGGGGATGATTTCCTGTCCCGCCATATTCACCGGGATGCCGCCCATGTCCTTCAGAACGTCCGACGGCAGGCCGGAGGACATCCGAATCCTCATCTTCAGGTACTCTGCATTCGTCTTGGGCGCGGTTTTGAACCACCCGAAGGCCTCCGGTCCGTCCGGTGCGATCAGGAAGGCCATGACGTCGGCCTTGAGGAGCTTCTGGTAATATTCCAGGTAGAGATCGCGTCCTCCGCCCCGCAGGTACCAGGAAAGATGGTTGAACATGTCCAAACCGCTGCCGGCACCCCCGAGCGGGGCGCTAAACAGACCGCCGGCCGGGTGTTTCCCCGTGGCATAATGGGTCCACCATTGTCCGCAGTCGATAACCCCCTTGTTCACGGCGTCGAGGATTTCAAACGGATTTACGATCGCCCCACTCGGAAGCACCTCGATCTTCAGTCTGCCGGCCGACATCTTGTCGACGATGAGGGCGAATTTGTTCAGGATCTCAATGTGCGGAGTCCCCGCGGGGTTGGCGCTCTGCAGCTTCCACTTGAACTGCTGCTGCGCCTCCGCTGTTCCCACCAGACTTCCCATCGCCAGCAAAAGACCTGCTAGGTACAGCACCGTCAGTGTTCTCTTCATGGCTTTTCCCTCCTTTTTGAATTTCGTTCTCCGAATTCATTCGACGTTCTTGAAAAAGCATCGCGGTGTCACAACCAAGCAAATGTCGGGGCTTTCCTCCTTTCTGTTTTTTCGGGCCGGTGGGTAAGCCGGAAATGGCTTTGAAGATATTCAACTGGTAAGCAGGTCATCGGGTCTCCACGCCCGTTGGAGTCGGGGAGAATTGCCCAGCCGGGCGCCCACACAGGGTAATTGGAAAAAATCAGACAGTTTGTCAAAGCACAAAAAATCATGGTTGCTATGACTTTCTTGGCTGGGTTCGATTCAGAAGACTTTGAGCACGATGGCTCCTATCGTAACGACGGCAATCGACACGCATCGCAGCGGCGTAAGGTGTTCTTTTAAAACAAAGGCCGCCAGCAGGGCGCTGAAGACAATCGATGTCTCCCGGAGGGCGGCCACGGGGGCGATGGGCGCCTTCGTCATCGCCCATAGCGCGAGGCTGTAGGAGGCAAAGGTGCATCCACCGCCAAGCGCACCCTTTCTCCACTGGGCCAGGACATGGCGAGTGACCTGCTTGCCGCGGAAAACGACTGCAATAACGAAAACGATAAAACCGGTCAGCAAAAGCATCCAGCCGGTGTAACTGAACGCATTACCGGATAGGCGGGCACCGAGGCCGTCCACCAGTGTATAGCCCACGATGACTCCCGCATTCAGAAGCGCGAATACAACCGGTGCAAGCCGAACACCTCTGGATCGCGGAGCTTCGACCGTCAGAAGCAGTACCCCGCCGGACACCAGAAAAACCCCTGTCCACCCTCCCCAGGACGGCTGTTCTCCCAGCAAGACTGCAGCAAGGATCGCGGTGAATGCCGGAGCGGCGCCCCGCATAATGGGATACACCAGGGTCAGTTCGCCTCCCTGGTAAGCAAGCACCAGAAACCCGTAATAGGCAATGTGAATCAGGACCGAGGCGGCCAAATACAGAAAGCTGTCAGACCGAGGCAACGGAAGGAACAGCATGAGCATCGCCATCATGACGGTGATGCAGGTTGTGACCAGGACCGTTTCAAGGAATGGGTCTGCGCCGGATTTGACGAGAGCATTCCAACTTGCGTGAAAAGCTGCCCCCAGAAGCACCGCCAGCATGACTTCGAACGACAATGTTCACTCTTCCACTTCTGCCCGGCTGGGGCCTCTTAATCCCGCAAAACAGACCGGTCGCCTTCATGCAGGCAACCGGCCGGTTCTTGGTTCGGTTCGGATCTGCGCTAGCTTTTCTTTTTGAGGAGATGAACGCTGCGGGGGATCTCCACCTCAACCTTTTCGGCGTGCTTGAATTGCTGCGCATCCCGAGGGTTGTACTGGTCGATGATCATGGTCCTGTCACCGATCATTACCGTACATTTCGCCAGCGAGCCTGCATACATGTATGATTTCAAGGCGCCGCTGAGGACGTTCTGCCCTTTTCCGCCACGGTCCAATGAGATGTTCACGCTCTCCGGCCGGATGACCATGAGGACCTCATCCCCATTAACGATATCGTCCTGCTCTAGTGTGATCTCGATCTTCCCATATTGCGTGTTGATGACGGTATCGCTCGTTTTTTCGTCGATGGACGCAATCCGGCCCTCCATGAAATTGACGTAGCCCACGAACCCCGCGATGAATTCATTCGCTGGCCGCTCGTAGATCTCAATCGGGCTTCCAACCTGTTCGATCAGGCCGTCCCTCATGACGACCAGGCGATCGGAAATGGCCATCGCCTCGAACTGGTCATGTGTCACAAAAACGGTCGTAATTTGAAGTTTTTCCTGCAGATTGCGGATCTCCTCGCGCATGATGAGCCTCAGGTTCGCATCCAGGTTGGACAGAGGCTCATCCAGGAGAAGCACTTTCGGCTCGAGGCTGAGCGCCCGGGCGAAAGCGACCCGTTGCTGCTGACCACCGGAGAGCTTGTCGATCATCCGATCTCCAAACGTATCCAGTTCGACCATCTTGAGCAGCTCCTTGACCCTCGCTTCGATCCTGTCCCTAGGCCACTTGTTAATCTTCAAACCGTAGCCGATGTTTTCCGCTACGGTCATATGGGGAAAAAGGGCGTAATTCTGAAAGCAGATCCTCGTATCCCGCAGGTTCGGCGGAAGATCGTTGATCCGCTGACCGTCAAGGATGATATCCCCGGAACTGACATCGGTGAAACCGCCGATGAGGCGCAGCAGCGTCGTCTTTCCACACCCACTGGGTCCGACGAATGTGACCAGTTCTCCCTTCTGCACCTCAAGGGAAACCCCCTTGATAACCTCGTTTTTTCCATAAAACTTGTGGATTCCCTTCAGAATCAGCATCGGTCGTTCATTTTGCTTCACGCCCATTTATCCAGCGATCCCCTTCATACGGCGGCCGACTTTTTCATGCTGCTGCCGAGCTTGGTTTTTTTGGTAATGAAGTCCAGGATCAGCATGCAGATCATGACGATCAGGACCAGTTTCATCGTCGTGGCGGAGGCAATACCGATTTCCCCATAGACGGCAGCGTCGAAGATCTTCACGGAGGCCAAATCGAATCCCGGGCTGACGAGGAAGACGACGGCGCTCAGGGAGACGATCGCCGTCATGAACGTATAGACGAAACCCGCAATGAAGGCGGGGAACATGATCGGCAACACGATCTTGTAAAAGGTGGTGAGAAAACTGGCTCCGAGATCCGCAGAAGCCTCCTCGATTTCGATGTGAATCTGGTGGAGCTTGCTGATCCCCGCTTCCACGCCGACAGCAATGAAACGAAAGACGCAGTTCAGGGCCAGGATCATGATCCCGCCCGTCAGTTTGAGCGGCGGGGCACTGAAGGCGAGCAGATAACCGATGCCTAGGACCGTTCCGGGAAGGGCGAACCCGGAGAGCGAAACCATTTCAATGAAAGAGCGACCGAAAAATTTCCCCCGGACGATGACGTACGCCATGAGGACGCCGAGAATCGCGCCGATGGCGGCCGCCATGAAACTGACCCGGATACTGTTATAAATCGCCTGATTGGATGTGAAATCAAGGTAGTTGGACAAAACGGCGTTGTGCGTGACCCCGAGAATTTTGAAGAAGGATGCCACGAAAACCACGCCGAAGCAGACAAAAATCGCCCCCGCGGCGACCGTGGTGATAATGACGAAGGGGGCCAGGACCAGGGGGGTGATCTTCCGTGGCTCCGATGCGACCGGTTTCCCACCGATCGTTGTGAATTTCTTCCCTTCGAGCAGATAATTATGAACGAAAAAAATAATGATGCAGGGCACGATCAGGACGACAGAGAGAACACTCCCCATGTTGAAATCGGATTCCCCGGTGATCACCGTGTAGGTATCCGGCGCCAGGAAGGGGGTCCGCCCGCCCAGGATAGCGGCGTTGCCGAACTCGGCGATGGTCATGACGAAGATCAGCAGGGCCGCCTTGAGCAGCCCCGGCGCGAGCAGCGGGATGGTGATCGACCGGAGAATGGTCGCCTCCGTTGCCCCCAAGTCGTAGGCGCTCTCCTCAAGATTCGGATTGAGCGACATCAACGTGCTTTCGATCATCATGTAGGCCAGCGGGATGAAGGCCAGCGACTGGGAGATAACCACGCCGGTGAAGCCGTAAAGCTGCCAGTGGAGGTCGAGCGCCCGCGTGACCAGGCCGTTACGGCCGAACAGGATGATCAGGGATAGGGCAAACAGGTACGGGGGAGCGATCAGCGGAATCAGGGCGATAATCTTCAGCGGTTTTCTCAGCAGCCAGGGACCGCGCGTCGTCATATAGGCCAGACAGAAGCCGACCACGACGCAGACCACGGTATTAATCGCCCCGAGCAGAAGCGTGTTGTACAACGACTGAAAGTAATAGTCCGTGCTGAAAAAGGCCCGGTAATATTCCAGCGTGAATCCCGACGGGCCCTGGACACTCTTGAGGAGAACTGCAATAATGGGGTAGAGGAGAAAGAAGGCCAGCAGCAGGAATAAAAACGCAGCCAGGATGTTGATCAGGTTTGCATTCAGGAAATCCTTTGCCCTGCTCCCGCTGCGCGCTTGCAATTTGACAGACCATTCCGCTGTTACCACGTTTCTCCTCTCCCGCCGAGGTCATCTATGCCGGAACAGCATTATTTGAAATCGGTTCTGAATTTCTGCTTCCAGATATCGTTGTTCTTCGGTCTGTCCTCCGCCGCCTTGCCCAGATCCAGCTTGATGTACTTGGGCGGGGTCTTGCCGTAGAGGGCGTTCTCGGCCGGCCGGGGCGTCAAATAACCGATCCCGGCCATGAGCGTGCTGAATTCGGGGGTACCCAGTACGTCGATGACTTTTTTGCAGGCGGCGAGTTTCTTCGTTCCCTTGAAGATCAGGGCGAAGGTGCCGTCATAGCCGGTCCCTTCCGCGGGAATCGACCAAATCAGCGGATAGCCGTCATCGAGGCGCTTCTTGACGTTCTCGTCCGAGGTGATGCCCAGCGTGAATTCACCCCGACCGACGAGATCCGTCGGGGCATTGCCGCTGCGGGTGTAATAGGCGATGTTCTTGTCCAGGGCTTCGATGAATTTCCAGCCCTCATCGTCCCCGTAGAGAGCCAGCCAGGAGAATCTCATCATGTTCGCGGTCCCCGAGCTCAGCGGCGAGGGCATGAGGATCTCACCTTTCCATTTCGGATCCAGCAGGTCCTTCCAGCTTTTGGGCATGGAATATCCGGCCTTGGCCAGCCGGTCCTTGTTGCCGACCAGGACGAACGAGAAATTACTAATGTTGTACCAGGAGCCCTGGGGGTCCACATACACCTCCTGCGCCCCCTTCCATGCCGGAGATACATATGGATCGGCCCAGCCGTTTTTCTTGGCCATGAAGGCCAGCGGCGAACCGCAGCCGATGATCATGTCCGCGTTGAAGTTCGGGGCCTCGGCCTTGACACGGGCCTCGATTTCCCCGAAAGACTGGAAGGTCTGATTGACGGTAATTCCTGTTTTGTCCTTGATGAACTTGGCGATCTTGGCATTGTTATCCGGTGAGGTGCCCATGTAAGCATTGATATCTTCCGCCATGGCGCTGCCTGCAAGCACCACTGAGAAGATCGCGGCGACGAAGGATACAATTAGCTTTCTTTTCATGATTTTCCTCCAAATTAAATGTTGGAGATAAATGTTAATTTTCAGAAACGCCCCCGCCGGTGCTGTTTCACCTCCTTTCCTGATCGGAGCCAGGCCTGGATGGCTCATATTTCATTGAAAGAGCTGGAATCGATGGACCCATAACAAACTCACCAACCCCTGTCAAAGCAAACCAGTAATTCTAAAATAAACCAAATTATCAAACCGACCCAATCCGAGCGATAGAGCTAAAGAAGACAAGAAAGGAGATTTGGGCTACAAACGCTGAGCTTCCACACCATTCAGCAGAGAAACGCTTTCCAAATTCTGACCGCTCGATTTTCGCATCGCGATGCGCATTCCGCCGGCTGTGAGGGCCCTTTTTCGAATCTGTCATTCATTTGGGAACATACTCCAGGTGCATCGCGAAGTAGATGCACATGGCGATGAAGCAGGCCACCGGCGGGGTCAGGAACCAGCCGGTGAAGATGCCGTAAAGCGTCTTGCGCTTGATGGTTCTGGCGCCCTTGATGATGCCGATGCCCAGCACGGCGCCAATGACGGCCTGCGAAGTGGACACCGGCACTCCGAGAAGGGTGTAGAAGTGCACCGTAAGCCCTTCGGTCAGCACCACCACCAGCGCCGAAAAGGGGTCCAGCCGCACCAGTTTACGGCCGACCGTCTCCATCACCCCCCGGCTGTAAGTCAGCACTCCGAGAGCGATGCTGAGCCCGCCGATCAGCGCCGCCATAAAAACCGTCAGCGTCCCCGCTCCCACGAACACGGCCGTCACGTTGGCGACGTTATTGGCGCCCAGCGCATAAGCGGCGTAGGATCCGGCCGCCACCAGCGCCGCCCGCAGCAGCATATCGGCTTGAAACAAGCCAATTTGCAGGCGATTGTAAACCAGTGCCAACGCCTGGTAGATCACCACGGCCACCAGCAACGCACCGATAGGGGTTCCGAACCAGCAGGCCACCACCTTGCCCAGGCCGGCGAGGTTGACCTGCTGATTGAAAAAACCGATTCCTAGAATCGCTCCTACCGCCGCCTGGGACGTTGAAACCGGCAGTCCAAAGAGCGTCATGATCGTCACGGTCAACCCGCCGGCCACCGTAATCACCACGGCCTGCTCCAGATCGATGGATGTCAGCCCGCTGAGGGTTTCGATGCCCGCCTGTCCCTCCAGCAGCGCGCCGACCAGCACAAAGACCGCGCACAGCACCGCCGCGGTCCCGAAGCGCACCATACGGGAAGACACCGCCGAACCGAAGCAGTTGGCGGCGTCGTTGGCGCCGAGGGACCAACCCAGAAACACCCCGCCCAACAGTGAGAACATCACACCCGCCTCTTCAACGTCAGGATGTTCACCCGTTTGGAGACCCGGTCGGCCTGATCCGACACCTCCCCCATGGCAATGATCAGCTCCTTCAACTGCAGTTTATGCACGAGTTCCATGTCCGATTCGAAAATCTTCAGCATGAGGCTGCGCTCGATGTGATCGCAGTGGCTCTCGTTGTGGTCGATCGTGCTCACCAGCGCCCGGATGCCCTGCCGGTTTTTCAGCATCAGGTCGATCTGCTTGATCATCAGCTCGCAGCTCTCCACCGAAATCCGGATCAGGTCCTTGACATCGAGCATGATGATGTCCGGGATCTTCAGCTTCTGGGTGCGGATCAGATGCAGAATCAGCTCGAAGATGCGCGGAATCACCTCCACCTGTTCGATCAGGATCATGATGTCTTCGCGCGACTCCGGAATCAGCGCGCGGCTGTACATCAGATAATTGATTTCGTCGCGGATCTCGTCGGCCTTGGACTCGAACTTGTGGGTCTGTTCGATCAGAAAGTTGAACTGGCCGCACAGACCTTCGTCCAGCCAGGTGTTCATCGCCTTGACGAAGTGCTCCTGGGTTCGGCTCAGGTTTTCCAGATATTGCGAGATCAGGGATTCCAGCTGCTGCTCTTTCTTGAAGAGAAATTTGAACATGAAGTGCTCCGCGAAGAGAAGACTCACCGCCGCCGGAAGGAAGAATTTCGTACGGACCCCGCCGATGCCGTCGGTCCGGATCCATCCAGGTTTTCAGACGTGAATTGTATGATAGCCTGTTAATAAGTCAATCGAATATTTCTTATCACAAGGATAACTTTTTATCATGGCCGGATTGACGATTGACAGCCGCCGGAGGGTTGGTTACGGGAGAGCGCAAACCCGACGGGGAACGAATCCAGGGGGGCGCATGAAAATATTGATCGGATACGACGGTTCGCAGGAATCCCGGAAAGCGCTCGACATCGTCAAGCAGTACGCCAGGATTTCGTGATAAACACTGATGAAGGCTTGCTCGACAAGGCGATCGCCCCTATGATTGCTGCTGGTGTTGCCAAGGTCATAGAAGAAGGCAACCGGCCGGGCCGCGAACGGCCGCGCACCGTTATCAC
>Ga0105099_10001966_pt1 | contig 12454 bp, 7 predicted proteins | sample PPLLak3cmMay2015_2_FD_79138 | JGI IMG/M metagenome (GOLD analysis project Ga0105099, IMG submission 79138) | Freshwater sediment microbial communities from Prairie Pothole Lake near Jamestown, North Dakota, USA - PPLs Lake P8 Core (1) Depth... | ecosystem: Environmental > Aquatic > Freshwater >...
GTATTTTTCTTTTCAGGAAAGATCGAATAATAAGCCTCAGTGATCAAGCCGGGCCCGACCTGCCGCAGATTGTGGAGGCGGTCGTCAAAAAAATTCAGGTACAGAATATTTTGCCGCGGAACCCCTTGGTCCAGCAGCCGCTGCATGATCTGGAACAGGTAAGTTGACTTGCCGCTTCGGCGCACTCCGATACAAACGGCGGCTTTACCGGGTACCGTCTCCATTTGCAAACGCCTGGTAACCCCGATCTCTAATTGGGATTCTTGGAAATCCAAAATAATGGCTTTTATCGTCTCTATCATCAAGCATCCCTGGCAATAATTTTTACCGATTAGCGTCTGAACCGGTAATAAATATTACCGATTTTAGATTAAAATGTCAATAAACCTTTAGAAATTTAAGATATCTCGGTTCGGTTATTCGATCAATATAGACGAGCGATTGGACCATAAGAGACTGAGTTAATTATTGATTTTGCAGAATGCTTTTGATTAAAGAGCGTTAAGTTGGATTTCCCGCATAGCGACCAGTCCAAGAAACTTGTAAAATTCCGTTTCCGGCACAAAACTCTCCGGCATCTCAAATTCAACAATAAAAAACAGAAAGTTGCGTTTGTTATTCGATCCGGCAAGAAAAGCGGATATTCAATTCTTCAATAAGCTGAAAATCATTTATCCAAGTAACTCCCATATTTTCACATACATTTGGGATTTTAATTCTTGTTGTATTGGTAGCGGTAATTTTTTCTTCCTTGGTAACAAGGATTGCATCTTCTTTAAGAGCGTGAGCGATCACCCAAGGGTCGGCTAAAGACCTTTGCTTTGTATTATCCACAAGATGTTTATGCACTGGATTTTTCGCATAAATGCTTTTCAAGCATTCTGTAACTGCCGTATCAATCTTGTATTTTGGAATATTACTTTCTTTGAGCCATTTTGATAAATCATCATCCGTTCGGGTAATTTCTTCAAATACCATTTGAGGGAGGAAGATCTTGCCTTGCACACCCAATTCGTTCAGCACGACCCAATAATCGGGGCAAATTTTCGGCGAATAATATTTCTGCCATGCCTGGATAAGCACATTGGCATCCAAACAATATTTTTTTGCCCGGTTACTCACCTGAAAATTTGCTCCTCTAATTGCGGAAATTTATTTACTTGCGTATTTAATAAAGTGCTTGCCAGTGTCGGCTCGATCGTACCGCCGCGAAAAGCATCCAAAACGATCAAGGTAAACAATCGGCTGTTCTTATTCACTCTTAAGAGATATGGATTAGGCCCACCTTCTTGTTTTTCTTTTTTTTCATTTTCTCTTTTTAAAAAAGCCTTGAATTCTTTTTCGGCTTCGGATTTTAACCGGCGATATTTATCCAATGAAATTAGCTGCAAATTCAGCGCTCTCACTAAAAAGGCAAACGAACTGACGCCTAAAGTCCTGGAAATTTTAAAAATTTCCACGGCAGAATCAAAAAGCGTCGCATTGAAACTTTTCATTATCTCCAGCGGCAATAAAACATTGGCAACGACTTGGTTGCAAAATAATTCAACCGGATGCAGCTTATCTTTATGTTTTAGTTCCGGCTCAATTTCATTTGAGACGCCCGATTCCGCAATCCAAATATGCGCTAATTCATGAATCAATGTGAAAAGTTGCGGAGCATTCCAGTCTTCCGAATTCACAAACACGAAAGGCGCGTATGGATCCGCGATGGAAAATCCCTGAATTTCTTTACTATCCAGTTTAAGCCTTGAATGGATAAAACTTGTTCTTGAGATAAAAATCCCTTTTGACTCTGCTTTGTTAATCCACTCTTTGATCGGATTATTTGTTGAATATTTCCGCGGGTCGATATTAAGTGTTGCGAGGATATCATCCGCAACCTTTACGGGATTGTCTTTGAGCGAGAATCTGCCGACAAAAGAAAGCGGGGCTTCATTGGCCTCTTCAAACACATCTCTTATCCAGGCTTGTTTTTGCTGAATTTCTCTAATAATAAAGATGGATGCTGTACTGAGAGACTTTGCCGATTTTCTCCTGAAATCTTGTAAAGGCTGAAAGTCCCTGGGAACTTCGGGCAAAAAGAATAACGCTAAAGGTCTCCGATATGCTTTTGCCAAGGTTTCCGCTTGCTTGATCGTAGGTTGAGTTTTTCCTTGCTCCCATTCTTTTAATTTTTCAACGGACACCGAAACCTTATTAGCGGCTGTTTCTTCAGACATTCTTGCCGATTCTCTTGCCCATTTAAGCACATTGGGCGTTATATACGCTTTTTCTGCCATTACCGTGACCCGTTGATTTAATCTTACTTTTTATAAAGAAGAACTTATGATCTTTATCGAAATCGCATTCAGAGGATTTTTTAAAACGGCCTTTTTTTATCTTGATACATGAGAAAGAATAAATCAATTTCTTTTAATTTGACCCTTTAAAATATCCAAGGAACAACGATCTCAACAGCTCTTGGATTTATTCAACGGCCGGCCAACCAAATTAGAAGGGCTCCAAGCCGTCAATAACCCCCAAACATCCCCTCATATTTTTTGATCCCTTAACAATCCTGATATTGAAAAATTTTCAATTAAATTTAACAATGGTGAATATATTATAATTTATGTTATTTTAAATTAATTATATTGAGCCAAGCTTATTCCACTTGCGATTGATTACCTTCCATTCCTTGCGTATTGATTTTCAATGCCGTGCACCAAAAACTTATAGAATTCGGTCTGGGAAACGAAACTCTCCGAAATGACTGGAACCCCATTCACCGCCGTCCCCATCGCCGCCGGATTCGTCGCTCCTCCAACCCGCAACCCGTTCAAAGCGCCCTGCGACAAATCGCAACTCAATTTCCCGTAGGCAAGGGACGCAAAGAGCAGAATCGAAACCATAACCGCCGCTATCCTCAGTTTGATCATGATCACCTCTTTGAAGTTTAAGCGATCCAATCTTACTCAAAACTCTCATCGCGCTTATGATGGAGTTGATCTATCCATTCGTATTCTTGTTTAATGGCTTTTTGCAAAACCAAATACTGACTCTTCGCCCATGCTCTAATTTCTGCGTTATTATGCTCATACAGGCTTTGAAACAAAACAGATCTTTTCTGGAGCCTATCTACCAACGAACCACGTCCCGACATTGATCTTATTGCGTATGTAAGGTGATCAAGAACGGTATCCAGATTTGGTGCTTTCTCAAAGATGGAATAGATAATTGGTTTCCATTCCAACTTATTCGCCTCTGGTGATTCAAAGTAAACTTGTATTGCTGATGTGATTAATGGATAGCGTTTTTGAGGATTAATATTACACCAGGATAAAAGATCATTATCAGAAATTTGATTAAGAGGATTACTATGCCTTCCAAAACCGTCGGAAAACATCCTTCCGCGGCGGTAATCTTCGAGTGCGTTATTTCCAAGAAACACATCCAGAAATACAAAGGGCTGAACAGAAGCAAGAATGTTTAGCAAATCAGGATAGTCAAAGACATAAATACCATTATCAGTGATTGCTTTAAAAAGATGTTGGCATATCTGTGTGGCGACATTAATGCCTTCGTGACCATCAAGACATATACAAGTTATTTGCGTTAAACGATAATCAGGGCTTTGTTGTCTCCTGCGTTCGCCAGAAAACGAATATGTCGACAGCATATTCTGTGCTACCGTAATTAGATTTCTAGAATAACTTATGAGTTTTTCTTTTGAGTTGTGAAATCTCATGCTCAAAATTTCAATTACTACATCAATTCCTCCTTCTTTAATAAGTAATTTTTTCAAAAGATCTGCTAAATCATCATCGCTAATAGACTCATGAACTCGTCCATAAGCAAGATATTTGAAAGTATTTATCTTTGCCTTCCCAGTATCTATAGCTTTATGTAATCGTTCGACGCCTCGTTGATCTATTATTGATGTCGTTTGAAAAATAGGAAACCATTCACCAAATAAGTCATCGCTTATCAAATTATCGAGAGTTAAATTATAAAATGCGGGATCACTTTCCGCACATGACGAGAGAAATCCCAAAAAAACACCAATCTGCCTTTTTTCAGAAGGTGTTTTTTTGAGCTGAGCATATAAAATCTGCCAAAGTTCTTGTTTATTATTACAGCCATCCGCCAGTCCTCTGCCAAAATTTTGAATCTGTGTGTTATATATAGAAACGAGATCTGGCAATAAAGCGTTAAGCGTATAAATATCTTGTGCAACTTGAGAACCAATTTTTCGTGTCACTTCTTGCACTCGCGTCCAACCGGAGGATACTTTCTCCGTATCATCAGAATCATCTTCCAAATCAAGGATATGATGATCCCCTGATAATGCAAAAGTGCGCGCACGTTCTAAAAGATCATTAGGTTTTAAAAGCTTTTCTAACCTATGGAGTCTTTCTAAAAACTCTTTTTTTAGGCCCTTACTATCATATCGAATTATTCCTTGTACTGCGATCCAACCTTCATTCCATGCTTTTTTTTCTTGAATTTGTTTGGCTGAATTTTCTAAAACCTCAAACATACCGACTTTAGTCCATAACCCGCGCAAATTATTGGCCAGGATATTTCTTGCTTTTTCGGCAATTGGCCGACCTGAAAGAGATAGGCGTGTGCAAATACCTATAAATGCTTCATACCAATGTATAATTTCCTTGCGTTTTTTTGGCTCATAGCCAAAATCTCTTGGCCTTGCTCCAAAACCGAACTCATGAGATGAGCTAAAATACCATGTTTCCAACGCTGCATCCAGAAGGGTAAGGCCTAGTTCCTGCTTATCCTGTTCTTCGGAATCCACTAGCTCCTCAATAATCTCGGCTCTTGCTTCAACTGGAGCATGCGTGCCGGAGAGGTAAATATAAAAAAGAGACTTAAGAACATCGCGTGTGGAGTTATAATTTTCATCCGACTTTTCCGAAAGCGCATAGCGGCATATGAGATTTACGCTTCTATCAAACAGTTCCGGATCGTAGGCCAAATGCCACAAAAGTTGTACAAACTCAGAATAATGAGAACTCTCCCTGGAGGCAAACTGACGCCCTTCATCTCCATTTGCCGCACGTTCAATTGCTTCCAATGCCTTTTCCGGTGCCACAGGCGCAATGTTTCTAAATATTTCCATTCTAAAGTCATTAAAATTACAATTCTCTTTTCCAATCCAGCCATCATGAGCCAACCATTTATTGACTATCTCAACAGCCGTATCACAGTCATGGAGATAATTCAGGCGACGAGTAAATGACTTTAACAGACGTTCAGATCCAGCATTGAAAAAGGCTTGAACAAGTGTGTCTTTCGGTATGCGTTCAAGTGCACGTTTGGCTAGCCGATTAGCGATAGCATGTGGGAGCACAGCCCTCCAGACGTTACGTGATTGAATCAGATCGCGCGCTTTAAGTTCTCTAACAGAACGATACAATTCGGAACCAGTCTTACCGACGAGGGATGCTAAGAACTTAAGTTCTGATTTTTCCGAATCAGCATCCGTGCCTTCAAATGAATAAACAAGTGAACAAGCCTCTGCAAAAATAAGCAGATTTTCATCTTGGTCATGTCGCTGCCAGAAAAGTCTTTCGAATAACTCTTCATCATGAAGACCTGACAAAGTTTCACCCTGTCGCACAGTATTGGCAAGTGAAATGGCTACACGTGCGTTACCCCCTGAAAAAATTGCAATTGTCCGGGCATCAACTTGGCTGATATGCGAATAACGCTTTCTTATCAGTTTATCAATAATCTCTTCACTGGCTGGTTCCAACCTGAATACCGTTGTTTCCTCTGGAAGGTGATCACGAATATCATATTCGACTGTCAGCAAACTGACCGTGCTGTGCGATCTAGAACAGATTTGTGTTAACCGACGATGCAAATCAGGAGGACAGTTATCGATAATTAATATTGCCCTTGTCTTGTCCGCGATAAGTTGTTCAGCAATTGTCCCTGGGTCAGGGTCAGGACTATTGGACATATCTGTATAAAACGCCTGGGAGCGATTGAGTGCCTGTTCGCCTATCCTTTCATCAAATATGGCCTGAACTAACCGAGTTTTCCCCACGCCCGACAACCCGGTTAGCCGAACAGAAATACCGGGAGCAGAAAGGGCAGATCTGAGTCTTTGCAGGCCATCTTTAGCAGACATCCCTTTGTTTTTGGATGTAGTTCCATCCTGCAACCTTAATCCATCATCCAGAAGATATTCTTCCTCGATCCCTCCCGGAGCATTCGCCCAATTTTCATAGGGACGCCACCAGTTTAACTGGCAACCGATTTTATTTCGCACCCATATAATTAAAGAAGGATGTGTACGTAGCCAAGTGGCAACACGCCCACGATCAAAGAAATCCAAGTAAAGAGTTTGATGATGGTTTTCATTTGCAACGGCCTCCTGCATGGCATTGATGCGGTTTCTTAAAGGCGTATTGGTTGTTGAACTACTTGAACTTACAATAATATATGCCCCTCTCTCCTGGATAAGAGATTTGATCTCCGCTCGTAAAATACCGTTGGGTCGCATCTCTTTGAGTATCTCTGATTTAGGCATATCAGGCTTCTTTACCTGAAAGCCTGTTATACTCCTTGGAACAAAACTATTTTGAGGAGGGGGCGTCTCACTTCGAACAACAACATCCAGGCCTCCATCTCGGGCATCTTGATGACCACCCCATGTTATTCCCTTGGTAGAAAGGCCCGCTAAACGGTAATCGGCTTCACACAACAGGCCGATCAATGCACGAAGTTCCGTATCATTAAGCCGTGCTATATCATCTCCGGTTATTTCGAGTAAATTTGTCATTTAAAAACACTCAACTCTTGTTTGTTTTTTTTCAGTTATCTATATTCTTCTGAGAATGTTGACGCACAATTTCACGATCGCATGGGCAATTCTTCATTTCAATACTGCAATGCTCATGAAAAAACCTAACCACCTCTTTAAGACATAGCCCTGATGGGTAATTTATATGGAATCATAAACCGCTTTCAGCGATCAGTATCTTTGAAAATTGGAAAGTTTAGGAGATGGGGATAAATTTAAATCAAAATAGCTGAAAAAGCAATCATTTTTTGCGACAACCCGGGTTAGTTTATGGTTCACGGTTCAAGGTAAAAGTGTGAACGTGAGAATGTTTGAAAGTGAGAAGGTGATCCGCCTTCGCCAAGGCTACGGTGTGAACGGAAGGCCCTTCTGATTTGAGGCCTTGTCAACAGGCTGGATAAGATGGTTTTATTTTGTAATGATGTTTTCATTTCATCGAACATATCTTCATTACAATAAAATGTGCAAAAATTAAATGTTCCTCGTCTGCGGTAATCCGCGGATATCTGGAGTAATTTCAAAGTTTTCTGAAATTACGTCCTCTGCGGTAATAAATTCTTCCTCTTAATCCCATGCTTCACGGGATTAATATTGTTAATCCAGTTAATCCCGTCTAAAATTCCTCTTTCGCCTGCAACTCCGACCGAGAAGATAACCACACCCAGCCCTTGATCCGCAAAGGCCATTGCAGCGGGCTGCATAAACGACGCCAGGCCTGGCGGACCGCGAACCACTCCTGTTCATTTAATCCCGTTTCCGCATAAACTTCTTTGTGAAATGCTTCGATGATCGCAGTTATGTCCTTACCCAATTTGGGAAAGCGCTGCCCGAGCCGCAGGCCGTATTCCCGGGGCGTTTCCGTCCCGATCCGCGCGGATCCGCTTAACCGGCCCCACCTTAAAAGCGCCCCATACACTTGAGCCGCCCGCGCATAACCTTTGGCCCAGTCCGTCAGCCTTTTCAACTGGAGCAGGAGAAATTCAAGGAGTACGGCCCAGCGCGAGAGTCGCTTCCGCGCCGGTCGTTCGTCAGGCTGCAAAGCAGTTCGCGCAAGAAGACGCATAAACCAGGGCAGCAGCCAATGACGCGCGATGAAAACCAAAACCATGATGAACATAAGACCCAACAGGCCCCAGAGTCCCCAGAGCAGGGCATCTTCCAACACCTTGATCCATCCGCTGCTTTCCGCGGATGGGGTTTGTAAAGCAAGGCTCGGCATCTCCTGCGGCGCTTCGGCCGGCGCCGAACCATGTCCGCGGCCGATAATCATAAACCGCAATATGGCCGCCAGTACCGGCCCTGCGGAACGAGCGGCCGTACGCACCAGATCATAACCCCGTTCCGCGCTGAGCAGCAAATAAGGATAGGAAAAAGTCATGACCCCGATGATCAAAATAAAAAAGATTAATACAAAACCGATCAGCGCGCCTTGGCCGCGATAACCGGGCAAAAAATCCTTTTGCGTTGCTTGCCGGTTTTGCGCCAAGCCGGCCATGGCAAAACCCAAAAAAAGAAAAGGAAAGACTAAAGCCAAAGAGACCGGTTCAACCGGCAACACCGTGCCTTTAGCCGCGGCAATAAACTTGACCAGAAAAAGAAGGAAAAAAGCAGCCAACCCCACATCGAGCCGCGTCTTGATTTTTTGTTGAGTCAGGAGCCGCTGACGTAAACGCACCCCGCCCCACCAGAATAAAAAGACCCAAAACAAAACGAAAAGGCAAATCCCGATATCCGGACCGCCTTTCGGTTTCTGAAGCCATTCCGTAAACCAATGATAATCGAAGAAAAAGCCGGAAGCGGAACCATACCCATAAAACAATCGGATCCCGGCCAGGCTGAAACCCACGATATGCAACCCCCACACTTGCCAGACCCGCCAACCTTTATTCGTTGAAAAATGAACGATCAGGCCGGCCAAAGCAAAAGTCAGGGCCGCTTCCGGAAAAGGAACCGGCTTTTTAAACAGGACCAGGCCCAGAAAATAGGCCCAGGCATAGAGCCAGCAGAATTCCATGGCGCCCGCGGGCCAATAAAGTAATTTACTTTGTTGCTTCATTAAAAATACCCAAGTAGACAGAAGCCGGAAAACAGAATCCGGAATATTTCAAAAAACGGATCTAAAACATTTGGCTTTTTTGGTTTCTGCGTTTGCCGTTTCACTTTTTCCGTTTCACGCTTTTAAAAACCTATAAACCGCTTAATTCGCAATCCAACAACTTAATAATAAATTATTTAAAATACCGGCTTCCGGCTACTTAGCCCATCAAAATAGAGCCGATCCAGATTTTGCGTCGATCGTCCCGCAGGCTGCTTCTCCGTACGGCACGCAAAAGCCAGCATCGGAATCCGGCGCTGCAAAAGATATTGGCGCATGGCGGTCAGGCGTTGATCCGCTTCCAAACAAAAATAAACGCTGCTCAAACCCCAGGGCAGATCCGCTTGCCTCAACACCCCATCGATCAATTCCCCTTTGGGTTCCAGGCGCATCCGGGCCAATGCTTCCAAAATCAGGGACAATTGCTGTGAAGTTCCGGCTACCGGAGTTAGGCCGGTCTCGCGGCCGGTCAAAACCGCGTTCGCGGCCAGGCCCACGCTGCTGCCGCGCTTGAGCAATTGCCGCGCCAGGGAGCCCGCCACTTCCAGCGTGCGTTCGAATTCGGCCGCGGCCGCTTGAGCCGCAAACGCGCTCACTTCGATCAGAATCAAGGCTTTTTCCCGCACCGTGGATTCGAATACTTTTTCCTGCAACCGACTGTGCCGGGCGCTGGCTTTCCAGTGAATGCGCTTGGCCGGTTGTCCGTGCTGGTAATCGCGCGTTCCCAGAATATAAACCGGGTCCTGCACCGGGCTGGCTGCTCCGGGCGCGCCGAAAAAATCGCGTCTTGGTAAAATAAGGGGTTGAAGCGGAACCAGGCGGGGAAACACAATCACTTCGCCGGATTGCCCCATTGTTTTTTCTTTGAAAAAAAAAGCGAACAAATCGCCGGTTAAAATATGGGGCGGTCCGATCGGGTGCACGCCGCGGCTGCGGCCGAACAGGTCCCATTGAAACCGGCTTTGCTGATGCCACCAAAGCGTATCTTCCCGGATCAAACGGGTTTTGTTTTCCTTGGGATGCAGCGCGGCCGCAACCGGAATCTCAACCCGATGCCGGATCGGTAGCAGTTTATTGTTGGCCGTCACCACGTTCAGGGTCAATTTTTCACCCGGAAACAGTTTTTCTTTATCGATCCGGTATTCGCAAGCAATCCGCCGGATGCTCGCCTTGGCCCATAAGCGGGTCGCGGCCATCAGGATGATGACCAACAACGAAAGCAAAGACAGGTCGTGCCGGCGGTGCACCAAGGCCAAGAAAAGAAGCAAACCCAAGCCGATCTGCGCCGGCCCGACGCTGAAAAGCGGCGGAATATGATATTCCTGTTCTTCCATTGTCTTGCCTGTCGAGACGGTAAAAATCATTCACCACTAAGGCGACAAATGTGAACCGGCGAAGCGGCGATTTCATCCAATCATCTTTTCTCGCCGCTTCTCCCCGTCTCCGTTTCGCCGGTTCTTCAATCTAGTCCGTGGGCGCCGACACCGGGATCTGCTTGAGCAATTCTTCCAACACCGCTTCGGGCGTGGCGCCGCGGATGCGCTCTTCTTCTTTAATGATAAGACGGTGGGCCAGAACCGGAACGGCCAGGAGCTTGATGTCGTCCGGCAGCACATAATCGCGGCCCTTAAGCGCGGCCCAAGCCTGGCCGGCGCGCATCAGCGCCAGGGAACCACGCGGGCTGGCGCCCAGGCGCAATGCGCCGTGACCGCGCGTAGCCCGCACCAGTTCGGCAATATAGTCGCGGACCGGCGGCGCCAGCCGAATATTTTTGCGGGCCTCCTGCAACCGGACCAAATCCTCCGGATTCCCCATGGAAGTCAGGTCCTTGAGGGGATCCTGCTTTTGAAATCGTTCCAGGATCGCGATCTCTTCCTGTTTTTCAGGATATCCCAAACGCACTTTTAGTAAAAACCGGTCCAATTGCGCTTCCGGCAGCGGAAAAGTGCCTTCGAGTTCAATGGGGTTTTGGGTTGCCATGACAAAAAAGGGATGCGGCAAAGCATAGGTCTTGCCGTCCACCGTGACCTGGCGTTCTTCCATGCTTTCCAAAAGACTGGACTGGGTGCGCGGAATGGTGCGGTTGATCTCGTCCGCCAGCAGAATATGGGTCATGACCGGTCCGGGCTGGAAAATGAACTGGCCCGACTGCTGATTATAGACCGTAAAGCCGGTGATGTCGGCCGGCAGCAGATCGGGCGTGAACTGCACGCGCCGGAAATGGCCGCCCAGGCTCTTGGCCAGGGCCTTGGCGATCAAGGTCTTGCCCAGCCCGGGAATGTCCTCGATCAATACATGCCCATCCGCCAGCAAAGCCACCAGCAGGAGATCAACGGCCTCACGCTTGCCCACGATCACCCGGCCGATATTTTCCGCGATTCGCTTGCATAAGTTGAAATCCATGACTGCTCCTCGCAAGTTAAAGAATTTTAGACGGGAATAATTCCGCGAAACGCGCAGCAGCGACAACTAAAGGAAAGCTCATCTAAAACTTTTTTTACCACAGATGGCCGCGGATTTTTTCTTCGGCCGTGTCAGCCGAAGAAAATCCTGAAACGATGACACCTTTTGTTGCGCCGCGTCGGCGGAACAAAAATGTTCTTATGCGTCCGCGGCTGTCTGACCGGGGTCTGCGGTTAAAAACTTCCTTCGCCTTACCCGATCCGGCTTTTAAGCCACGCCCGCAATTCCGAAATCCCCACCCGCTCCTGCTTCATGGTATCGCGGTCGCGGATCGTGACCGTGTCTTTCAGTTCCGGGCCTTTCTCTCCCAAAGTGTCGAAATCGACCGTGATGCAAAATGGCGTGCCGATCTCGTCCTGCCGGCGGTAACGCTTGCCCACATTGCCCGAATCGTCCCATTCGATCACAAATTCCCGGCGTAGATTTCGGTAAATCGCCCGGGCCTTGGCTACCAATTCCGGCTTGTTGCGCAGAAGCGGAAACACCGCCGCCTTGACCGGCGCAATTCGCGGCGCGAACTTCATCACGACCCGCGTCTCCTTCTTGTCGTTCTCGCCGACCACTTCTTCTTCGGTAAAAGCCTGGCATAAAACCGCCAGGGCAATCCGATCCGTACCCGCGCTCGGCTCGATCACGTGCGGGATATAGCGGGCCTTGGCTTCGTCGTCGAAATATTCAAACGACTTTCCGCTGAATTGCTGATGTTGGGACAAGTCGAAGTTTCCGCGCGCCGCAATGCCCTCGAGTTCCTGGGAGCCGAACGGAAAATCGAAATTGATGTCCACGCCGGCTCGGGCATAATGGGCCAGCTCTTTTTGCGCGGTCACGATTTTCTGAAGTTTCGCCGCCGGCAAGCCGATGCTTTCATACCAGGTCAGGCGTTGCGCCACCCAAAAAGTGTGCCATTCGCTCCAACCCCAAGTCTCGGGCTTATCCGCAATGACTTCAGGATGCTGAGCGCGCACTACCTCGTCCGGTTTGATGAAAAACTCGAGCTCCATTTGTTCGAACTCCCGCGACCGGAACGTGAAATTACGCGGATTGATCTCGTTGCGGAACGATTTGCCGATCTGGGCAATGCCGAA
>Ga0105099_10001972_pt1 | contig 12418 bp, 12 predicted proteins | sample PPLLak3cmMay2015_2_FD_79138 | JGI IMG/M metagenome (GOLD analysis project Ga0105099, IMG submission 79138) | Freshwater sediment microbial communities from Prairie Pothole Lake near Jamestown, North Dakota, USA - PPLs Lake P8 Core (1) Depth... | ecosystem: Environmental > Aquatic > Freshwater >...
AGCCGAGGCTGAAGCCTCCATCCGAGAGTACATCGAGATCTTCTACAACCGCCAACGGCGTCATTCCCGCCTTGGCTATTTAGCGCCGGCCGTATTCTCACAATTTCATAGCATTCTGACAGCGGCCGCTTGAGATGCAAGTGTCCACTGTTGACAGGACACGTCAAACCGTGTATAGACCAAACAGGAAGACACTGTATACAATTATTCTTTTTCAACAAGAAACAATGGTGCGCTAATAGTAATCTTCGTTCCTTTTCCAATAGTTGAATCAAAAAAGATTTGGCCTCCAAGATATTTTATTCTCTGCTGTATATTGAAAAGCCCGAACCCATCATTCGTACCGATATTAGAAATATCAAATCCAATGCCATCATCCACAATTGTAATAATAATTTTATCTTTTTCCTTGGCAATCAAAATAGAGCTATTTTTCGCAGCGGCATGCTTGGTAATATTGATCAAAAGCTCCCGAATTATCTGAAATAGTGTAAGGGCAATTTCTTCTCCCAGCTCTTTTCTTACGACATCCCCCAGAATTTCTACGCACGAACCATAATCATTTCGGTATGTTTCTCCCAACCACCTGATTACTGCTGTGAAGCCAATCTGATACAAAAGAGGCGGACTAAGCTGGGAAGTCAAAGATCGAACCTTCTGAATGGAGTAAGCAATGAAACCTTTTATTTCCTCAACAGCGGCAGTACATGGATGGGGAATTGATGATAACAGCAAAGAATCTAATTTGATGTAACTTATAGCTAGATTTTGGCCTATATCGTCATGAAGCTCAGAGGCAATCCTCCTTCTCTCCTTGTCTTCTGCCATAGACAACTCTGCTGATAAAGCCAAAAGCTTGTTTTCATTAATTTCAAGCTCTTTTTTAACCATTTTATGCTTAACTATTTCTGCCTGTAATTCGGTATTTGCTGCAGTCAGCTCATATGTCCTTAGTTGTACCTTTTTCTCCAAATCCTTTCTTGCCTCAACCAATTCCCGTTCCATTGCCTTGCGATCAGCTATATCTCTAATAGAAAGATAAACTACCTCCCTTTCATTCAATTCAAATTTACATCCTGAAACTTCTACTGGGATTATCCTTCCATCTCTTTTTTTATGTAAAGATTCAACCATACACCTTGTATCACTCTCCAATTTTTGGAAAAGAACATTTAACCTATCTTTACATACGCAAATAGAAAAGATATCAAAGCTCAAGAAATCAATATGATCGTACCCATAGAGCTCCAAAGCAGAATTATTTGCCTCCAAGATCCTTAAAGTTTGCTTGTCAAAGAGAATTAGGGCATCCGGTTCCACTGCAAAAAGTGACCAATGTTTCTGCACGCTTTTTCGAAAAGCTTCATCTATGATTTTTCTCTGTGTAATATCTAGGCAGATGCCATGCATCCTCATGGCTCGTAATTTACCGTCGATCTCTTCAAAATAACCTTTGCCGCAGGCAGATACCCAATGAACTGAATTGTCAGGCCATATGACCCGAAACTCGGTATTATATTCGAGCTGTTTCACCGTGTCCAATGCAGCCATAACAGCCAAATTGACACGCTCCTTGTCATCCGGGTGCACACAGGAGAAGGAAGAGTAATAATCCTTTAGTGCGTCGGGTTCTTGGCCAAGTATCGCAGAACCCCTATCGGACCAGTAAAACTCCCCTGTAACCAAGTCCCAATACCACGTACCTAACCCAGTAGACTCGGCAGCAAGACGGAGTCTTTCTTCAGATTGAGATCTTTCTGATTCAGCCTGCTTGTCAAGTAAAATATCGAACCCAATCACAACCAAATACTTTTTATCTTCAAAAACAAAAGGAGACACTGTAAATAAGTAATGGATTTGTTGATCAGAAGATCCAACGACAAGCGATTCGACATTAAAATGACATTTTGACTGAAAGGCATCTTTGATTTTCTGATTTATTAAATATTGGCTTTTTTCAGGCAGAATATTGAATATATTGTAATTTGTAGTATTACCTGCAACGCTCTTAGTAATTTCATCATACCTTCTATTAAACTTAATTACTTTCCCAAACTCATCTGTGACACAAAATATTCCTGGAATGCTGTTTATTAAAATATCTTCGTAAATCTTAACCGCTCCGAGCCGCTTTTCGTAGAGATTCTTTTGTTCGGTTTGGCTTAACAGCTCATTTTCAAGTTTAGTGATTTCAGAATATTTGTTTTTTAATCTATGGACAAGAATGGCACAGACAATGGCAAGTGTGACACATATGGCTATTGCGAACAAGGTTATGCAAGCATCCATTACTTATTACTCCTTAGTACAAATACAGTAAATACACTATCGTATACACCTGTTGACTTTCATGCATTTCCATGGCATTTAGGTATCCATGGAGGGTAACCATGCCAAGGAAAAGTCCATATGCAATAGTGTTGTCAGAGCATGAATTCAAGGAACTCACTCAACGCGCTACCAGGTATACGTTACCTTATTTTCAAGTGGTCCGCGCCAAGATGATACTCCTTGCTGCCCAAGGATTAGATAACGATGAGATCGCATTACGTCTCGACACTCGACGGGAAATTGTCAGTATGTGGCGAAAAAGATTCTTTGAAGAACGCTTACTGGGCCTTGACGAACGTCCGAGACCCGGTCGTCCACCGGGTTTTCCCCCCAGATCTCATCGTTCAAATTAAAGCACTTGCGTGCGAAATACCTACTGCCCTTCAGATACCTCTCTCACGTTGGAGTGTCGCCGACTTGAGCAGATACGCAAAAGAATGTGGGCTCGTGGCCACGATCAGTGATAGCACCATTTGGCGTTGGCTCAACGAGGACGCCAGCCGTCCTTGGCAATTCCGATCATGGATATTCCCTCGTGACACTGACTTTCTTCAAAAAGCCGGACTCATCCTGGACCTCTACGAGAGAGTCTGGCGAGGGGCATCTCTCCAGGACGATGAGTTCGTTGTATCCGCCGACGAGAAAACAAGTATCCAAGCACGCCGCCGCCGTCATGCCACATATCCGCCTCAACCTGGCTCACCAATGAAGGTGGAGCATGAATACACGCGATTTGGTGTTGCACTTGGAATTGTCCCTCCGTGGAAGGTAACTTCTGTTGACTTCAACAAGGAGTCGAGTCGTCTGGATATCACCATTGACTTTCAGCGGGGAGCTACCTTTCCCTGCCCGGTCTGCGAGACGTCATCACCTGTTCATGATACGGCGGAGAAAGAGTGGCGACATCTGAATTTCTTCCAGTACGAAGCCTACCTTCATGCGCGTGTCCCGCGGGTAAAGTGCCCTAACAGCGGCTGTGGCGTGAAGTTGGTCCAAGTTCCATGGGCTCGCCCCGGCTCCGGATTTACGCTACTGTTTGAGGCCCTGGTAATGGCCATGGCTCGTGATCGGCCGGTCAAGGTAATGAGCAGGCATTTTGCCGTTACCGACACCCGTCTATGGCGTCTGATCCAGTCATATGTTGAAAAGGCAAGGGCCGCAGAAGACTTCTCCGAGGTGAAGAGGGTCGGTGCGGATGAGACCTTTGCTGGGCGCAGTCATGACGAAAAATTCGTCACCTTCTTCTTTGACCTCGAAATGCGTAAGCTCTTGTTCGGCACGACCGGAAAGAACAACGAAACGGTCAAGAGCTTCGTAACCGATCTTAAGGCGCATGGCGACGATCCTGAAGGCATCACAGACGCCGCTATTGATATGTCCAAGGCATTCATAAAGGGTGTCAAAGAGCAGTTGCCCCATGCCGTCGTCACCTTCGATAAATTCCACGTCATCAAGCTTATGAACGATAAGCTGAGTAAGATAAGGGCGCAAGAAGCCAGGCTATTTCCCGAAATCCTGAAAAAGAGCCGAAACCTATTCCTCAAAAATCCAGAGAACCTGACGCCGAAAGAGGAGCAGTGCCTGGATGCCATCATCACCAGCCAGAGCTTAAGGAGTACAGAAGCTTACATGCACAAGATGAACCTTCAGAACGTCTATTTTGCTTCAAGCCGAAAAGAGGCGGAAACCCTGTTGACCAAATGGCATCGGAAGGCCACCGCAAGCTCAATCCAACTCATCAAGAACATGGCAGAATCTGTAAAAGAGCATTGGGATGGCATTCTGGCACACTTTGCAAGCGGGCTGACTAGCGGCTTCATCGAGGGAATCAACAGCCTGATTCAATCAGCAAAAACTCGGGCACGAGGATATCGAAATCCTGGCAACTTGATCTGCATGGCTTACCTGGTTGCAGGCAAGCTCAACCTTAAGTCTCTTTACCCGCTACCCACTTGATTCGTTGCAGAGCCAATGCAACATGCTTTTGTTGCTAAGTGTATGTAACACATAAAGAGATTAGCTGTGTGCCTGCCTGCCTGTCAAGTGTTTTTACTTTTAACCAAAGGTCATTTCCGTTTCCGATTAGCGCTGAACTTCAGCTATGACGTATTGTGTCGCACATATGTTGTATTATTGCCGTATCTCATGACACAAGAAGTTAGATATGGCAATGAATCGCATTCAGTTTCAACAAGTGATGAGCCTCGGCAATTTCCTGGATCTTTATGGTATAGAAAGCCAGTGCGCAGCTGCTTTAGAAAAAGCTCGTTGGCACAATGGTTTCATTTGCGCCAAAGGCCAGTCAAAATCTCACTGCATTGTGTGGCACGGTAAAGTCAAAACGTTTCAGTGTAACCATTGCCGTGCACAAGCTACTTTGACCGGTGGCACGATCTTTCATGCTACCAAGTTACCACTGGTTATCTGGTTCCGAGCCATGTTCTTTCTGACTCAGACCAAGAACAATGTTTCCGCCTTGGAACTGGCTAGAATCCTTGGTGTTTGTTACCAGACTGCATGGCGGATTAAGTATAAATTCATGCAGGTAATACATGAAAGAGAATTCGCCACGGTTCTTTCTGGCCGGCTAGAAATTGATGATGCCTATCTTGGTGGGCAACGATTCCGCTCTATGATCCCTTTATTTAAGCACGAAGTGGGATGATACCGGGGAAGCGACAGATAAAAATCAAGTTCCTCCTGGCAGAAAGGTCAAAGGCCTTTTTCAGATCCATTGACACGATAAAATACATTGCAGGCAGTGCACTTGGCCTGGGGGATTGTATTGTACGCCTGTGGAGGTCTTTCCTTGTGGAAGTTGTACAGACTTGGGGTTCCCCCTATTTATGAAGCCGAAGACGAACAGGATCCGGTTTCACACGGAATGCATCCAAAATATGGATTGGAGTATTATTTGCTTGTGACAATTATTCGTGTTGCCTCACGGGAAAAGGTAACCGAAGGAAGAGAAAAAAAGCATCAAGCGTTGGGTAACCTGACGATGTGAAAGATAGCCTTGAGTTTGTCATCGATCTTCCTTTTGAGTTTAGGAGTTGTAAACCGCTTCAAGGGATCTCTCGGCCGCAGCGGAGACATTATTTGCGCTCAGGAGTCTTTGATATGGAGTTTGTGGTGGTTCGTACTTTTTGATGTAGCGGGAATTGATCCGCATGGTTTAAGCAGGCGATCGATCGTGGCAGGGCTCATCTCAAGGAGCTTCTGTCTCACCTTGGGACTCAGGGCTTCATGTTCTCCCTCCTAGAAGGGGAGCCAGAAAGGAATTGCCGCCTTGAGCTTCTTGGAGCACATCTGGTCAGTGGCAAACCAGAACCTTTTCAAGGGTACAAGCAGCAGATCATTGTCATAGAGGAATGCAGGGCCGGGCTTGCAGTTTGGAGTCGGGGGAGACTTCTTTCTCAGCAGACGGATGGCGTATTTGCGGTTGTACCCGCAGTTTGCACAGGATTCACTGAGAATGATGGACTTTTTTTCCCGGCAAGCTTTTCGGTAGCGGTTGCGGATTGCCTCAAGGTATTCGCGACGGGATTGAAGCACCATACTACAGCCTCCTTTCGGTTACCTGTAATATGATGCAACGTTCTCTTTCTTCTACCAGCTTCGGTTAAATTTAATTTGAGTCAACTCGTCAACTCGATCGACGCTTGACAGTTTGGTAACAGATTGGTCCAATAATAATATAGCGGCAAACATGCAATACTTTACTCCTGTGGAAGTAACAGGCTCTGCTCTAACCCTCGTTAAAGAAACGTAGGGGTAAAGTAGGTAAGAAAAGTAAGCATGACAAGGGCAACACATCAAAGTTTAACCGCTGGGGGGAGATCGGAAACGGTCTCCCTTTTTTATTGGGGTTTCTCCAAAATAGGGTGGAACCATCAGTCGTGTACACCAGGGAGTTATTTGAGAATACTGATGTGAAGCGCGTGAATTTATGTCAAGTTCAAAGCAGCCGTACTGTTTCACTTTGATGCTTCGGTCCTGATTCGCACTGCTCATTCGCCTATTGCTACTGATGATCAGGTCTCTTTCAGGATATACCCAATTCCGGGTACTGTGTGGATAAGGTTCCTGCCTGTGACTTTATCTATTTTCTTGCGAAGAAAGCTGGCGTATACATTTACAATATTGGTGAACTTTACAGTTATCATATCTGGCCAGACATTCTCAACGATTGCGCTGCGGCTCAATACCTGGTTCGGATTGCGGATGAAGAATTCGAGAAGGGCATGTTCTTTTAACGTCAGGTGAATTTCCTTTTCCTTGCACCAGGCCTTGCGGGTAATCGGGTCCAGGCGTAGTTCGGCGAACCGGATCTCTGCGCCACGCTCCTGCTTGGATCTGCGGAGCAGTGCTTGGACTCTGGCAAGCAGTTCAACAAATGCAAAGGGTTTTGGCAGATAGTCGTCCGCTCCGACATCAAGGCCGGTGACAATGTCCTCAACGGTATTTTTTGTCGATAGAATTAGTACCGGTGTAGTTACATTTGCCACCCGAAGGTCCTTGATAAGAGACAGGCCGTCCTTTTTTGGAAGAATCAGGTTGAGGATTATAAGGTTATAGAACTCATCAAGCGCCGTCCTGAAACCTTTTTCTCCGTCATATTCGACTGTAACTTTATATTGTTCTGCTTCAAGTCTGCGCTTGATGAGTTCAGCAATTTTTTTGTCATCTTCGATAATCAGAATTCCCATTGAATAATCCTTATATGGACAAAAAACCCCGGCTTGCCAGGGCGAGGGTGAATTATCTGTCTCGGCTGCAAAAGCGGCCGTTTTCTCGTTTTAGCTGTTTGGCGAAGTCGGGAGATTTTACTATGGAATGGATATTTTCCCGGTTATTTACGGTTAAAGAGGCTTTTTCGAGCCCCTGCAGGTTCAGCCGGGCAAGTTCCAGATCAGTTATCTTTTCTTCAATGATTGTGACGACATCTTTCTCAGGAGGGGTTTTGTAAACGCTTTGGGTGACCCGCAAGCGTTCCCTTTTCTCCGGGCTGTTAATGGCCTCTCGGAAGTATTCCAGTTCGCCGTCAATCCGTTTCGTCAACTCGTTTCCCGTCAGTTGTTGTTCGTTCAACTTTTCCACCTTCTTGATAAATTCAGGATCTCTAATGGTGGAATATATATCATTACGTTGCAGGGTGAAAGTATTGTTTTCCAGTCCCTGCAGGTCTGTTCTGGATTTTTTGAGCTCGGAGATCCGCTCCTTGACTACGGTGGCAATGTCCTTCTCCGGAGGTTTTGATTTGAGTAGTTGATTGTATTCCTCCTGGGCACTTTTGAGGTTATCAATCAGACCCTTGTTTGCGATACAAGATTCGAGAAACTTGGTTTCCTTGTCGATCCTCTCCAGCAGGTCTCGGCCGGTAATTTCATGCCGTATCTGATTTTCTTGGAGTTGTCGTAAAATGGATACTTGGTTATCCTTATGCCTTAGAGGGTTTTCGCCGTGCCGCGAAGGAGCGACGCTGAAGTTTACTTCCTGAAGCCCTTTGCTACGGATGCCTTCGACTATCTGGCCACAGTGGAGCTTATGCAGAGTTTCTGTCTCCCTGTTCCACCAGGTTCGCCCCATGGCAAAATCCATATCCTCAAGCCGCAATTCCGCGCCGTTTCTGAGGCCTTCCGCCAAGGCGATTATTTCTTTCCCTGAAAGCTGCTGCGACACTCTCGCCTTACCCCCCTATTCCCACAATCCTCTTCTATGTTTCCGTGCCTCCCGGGCTGCATCCTGAAAGCTGGTCTGATATTTTACATTGGGTGGATATGTCGCCGGTTGTGCGTATCCGGCCCGTACAATGGCCTCATTGAGCATGGTCCCGTCTGGCAGCCAGACATACGCCAGAAGCCGGCGATACTTGTCTCTTTGCTGTACGTCGGTTTCGAGGCGGACGGTGTCGCCTTTCTTCACTCGGGAGCGGGTGAAGACGAATGCTTCCTTTCCCTGGGAGACGATAGCTGCCAGGTCCTGGCCGCTGCGCTCGCTGTCCCGTATAGCTTTAGCGTTTGACCGGCATTCCGGGGTGTCGATACCGATCAGCCGGACGGATTCGGGTTGCCCCTGGAAATTCACTTTTAATGTGTCGCCGTCGACCACCCGGATGACTTTGACGGTGAATGTCTGGGCAAGGGTAACTGCCGGAAGGAGAAAGGAAAGCAGTAGTGGTAAAAGGGGTAGTTGAATCTTGAATCGCATGGTTATTGACCTTCCTGGGGTGTGGGCTGATTTGTGTAGCCGGCTTTTTCTGGAACGGTGCTGAGGAGCTCGGGATGTTTCTTTAAAAAATCCTGGAATTCCTTGTCCGCGCTGAAGAATGATTGAAGGATCTCATTCACGATGAAACCGCCGTCAATCGGCTTGTGGTACGTTTGCTCATATGCTTTTTGATACGCAGAGAGCATCGAGGCGGTAGGAGCGGGAATTCTCACCGACAACCGGGTCATCGGCGGTGGATCTGCTGCTGGCTTGATCTTCAAACTCATGTGCTCTTCTCCTTTAAATCCTTGAATAGGGTTTCAGCACCATATCCTTTGTTACAAAAACATTCAACTTCATGCCCGGGCGGATCTCAATGGTCGGTTGCATATTGAGGTTCTTTTGCGTGATCTGCTGTCCTGCCTGGTTGATGTTCTGGGCAGCTCCGGCAACAGCCAGCTGACCAAAACTTGCAGGAGTGTTCGGGGATCCCTGGCCGCCTGTGGCGATTTGCGCTCCCGCTCCGATCACGCTGCCCAATACTACACTGGACAGGAGTTTCCCGTAATGGTTATTTACCCGGTCCTTGAGCCCGGCATAACCACTCATGTCTATGCCAGGCATACCCTCCAGGCTTATTGATTGGCCGTTGGCCCAGTGACCACATAGCTGTCAAAGCCGCCAATTGTTTCATAACATTGTTATAAAGTACCAAGATTTGGATTGTAGTAAACGTCCCATCTGAAATATCATGTTGGCTCTTGTTTCAGCATGATCTGATAAGGGGGGCGCACATGAAATGGCATTGGCAGGCAGAGGAGCTTTGTGAACATTGGTCATTAACCGCTGACGAATTACGATTGGTGATCGAGAGCACCAGTTATGGCCGTCAGAGATCTCTTCATGACCAGCTGGGATTTGCGATCATGCTCAAATGGTTTCAATTCCATGGCCGCTTCCCATCTGCAATTATGGAGATACCCGCCGATATTGTACAGTTTATATCAAACCAAATCGACGCATTGAGGTCTGACATTGATCAGTTTGGCTGGGCTGGTCGAACTGCAGAGCGGCAACGAGCAGAGATTCTCTCATTCCTGGGTGTCCAACGGATGACTCCAGAGCATAAACAGGCTTTACTGGCCTGGCTCAACGACGATCTACTGCCAATGGATTATTCACTTGAACAGCTGCTGGAGCGGGTTGGCGCTTGGTTTCAGGAGCAAAAGATTGAACCTTTAGGAACGACGCGGTTGAACCGACTGCTGCGCTCAGAAATGCACTCCTTCGAAACGGCCATTTTAAATCGTGTTGTTTCCCGCCTAGCCCCAAATACACTGGACCTGATTGATGAATTATTGATATCCGAAGAAGAAGCGGCGGTGCCAGACCCGCAATCGGCTGCTGTAGAGCAAGATGTGGGCTTCGCCCAGTTGCGATTGGATCCTGGTCGTGCAAGTCTGGACAGTGTTTTCCAGGAGCTCGCCAAGCTCAACCGAATTCGTGGTCTGGGCCTGCCAGCTGAAGAACTATCGGCACTACCACCGAAATGGCTTGAAAAGTTCCGCCTGCGAGCTGGGGCCGTCACCATTTGGGATATGCGCCGGAGTCCTCCGCAGGTTCGCTACGGGCTGGTGGCGGCCTTTTGTTGGCAGCGACAACATGAAATCATAGACGGACTTATCGATCTGTTGATTCAAATCATTCACAAGATTGGTACCCGTGCCGAGACCAGGGTAGAGCGAGAACTGCTTAACGATATCCGCCGCGTTCACGGCAAGACTAATGTCCTGTTTCGCTTAGCGGAGGTCGCAGTTGATCAACCCGACGGCGTGGTCAAAAATGTGCTCTACCCTGTTGTGGGTTTACAAACACTGCAAGACCTGGTCAAGGAGTACAAATCCAGTGGTCCGGTGTTTCGGCAGACACTGCACACGATCATGAGAGCTTCCTACAGCCACCATTACCGCCGAATGTTGCCGCAAATCCTGGATGCTTTGGAATTTCGCTCCAACAATAGCGCACATCGCCCGGTGATCGAGGCTCTTGAACTGTTGAAACGCCATCGCAATAGCGGGCAACAATATTTTACCGCTGATGACCAGGCTCCCATTGAGGGTGTAATCCGCAAAAAGTGGCGTGACATCGTAATGGAATCCGACAAGGACGGCAATGAATGCGTCAACCGCATCAACTACGAAATTTGTGTCCTGCAGGCACTGCGTGAGGGTCTGCGCAGCAAGGAAATCTGGGTGATCGGTGGCGACCGTTTTCGCAATCCGGACGAAGATCTACCTGGAGATTTCGACAGCAGACGGCCCATCTACTATCAGGCGCTTGACTTACCGGGCGACCCTGAAACTTTTATCTCCAGTGTGAGAAAATCTATGGTAGACGGATTGAGCATGCTCAATCAGGGGATGCCCAATAACCCAATGGTCAAGATCCGTAGCAATGGCAAGAATCGCATCTGTGTAAGCCCGTCGGACCCGCAACCAGACCCGTTGAATATCACCCTTCTCAAAAACGATATCTTTAACCGTTGGTCAGCGACCAGCCTGATTGATGTGTTCAAAGAAGCTGATTTGCGTATCGGCTTCAGTGAATTGTTTCATAGCACCGCGGTGCGTGAGGTGCTGGACCGAGCGACGTTGCAACGCCGATTGCTGTTGTGTCTATACGGCATGGGCACCAACACTGGGCTGAAGCGAGTTCTGTCAGGGGAACAGGGCACCAGCTACAAAGAATTATTGTACGTCAGGCAGCGCTTCGTTCGCAAAAGCGCCCTGCGCGAGGCAATTGCCAAAGTCGCCAACGCCACGCTTACAATCCGTCAGCCGGAGATTTGGGGTGAAGGGAGTACAACCTGTGCCTCTGACTCGAAGAAATTCGGCGCCTACGATCAAAACCTTACCGCCGAATGGCATGTACGCTATGGCGGCCGAGGTGTCGTTGTGTATTGGCATTGCGAAGACAAATCGGTGTGCATCTATTCACAGCTGAAGCGCTGCTCCTCTTCAGAGGTAGCGGCAATGATAGAAGGCGTGCTGAGGCATGAAACCGACATGGAGGTAAGGAAAAACTTCACGGATAGCCATGGGCAAAGCGAGGTGGGATTTGCCTTTATGCATTTACTGGGCTTCGAGCTGATGCCGCGGCTCAAAGCTATTGCTCGGCAAAAGCTGTACTTGCCGGAAACCGGCTGCGCCGACGAGTATGCCAACCTGAAGGATATATTGACCCGCCCGATCAACTGGGAGCTGATTCGCCAGCAATACGACGAAATGGTGAAATACGCGACCGCCCTGCGTCTGGGCACGGCGCAAGCCGAAGCAATCTTGCGTCGCTTCACGCGCGCCAACTTGCAACACCCGACTTACCAGGCCCTGGCGGAATTGGGCAAGGCGCTCAAGACGACGTTCCTCTGCCGCTACTTGCACGAGGAGTCCATCAGGCGCGAGATCCACGCGGGCCTGAACGTGGTGGAGAACTGGAACAGCGCCAATGGTTTTGTCTTCTATGGTGAGGGTGGCGAATTATCGAGCAACCGTTTGGAAGACCAGGAGCTTTCCGTGCTTTCGCTGCATCTCTTGCAGCTTTGCCTGGTTTACGTGAATACTCTGATGATCCAGCGCGTGCTGACCGAACCGACCTGGCGCCAACGCATGCAGGTGGTCGATTATCGGGCGCTGTCACCGTTGATCTATGCCCACATCAATCCCTACGGCCGATTCGATCTCGACATGGACACACGCTTACCGATCGAGGCCTATCTGGAAATGGCCGTTTAGCTCCATCTGGAACGGTTGCAACTCTTTACAAAAGGCGTAATTGTAACTTTAAAACACTGTTATGAAACAATTGGCGGTTTTGACAG
>Ga0105099_10001974_pt1 | contig 12414 bp, 11 predicted proteins | sample PPLLak3cmMay2015_2_FD_79138 | JGI IMG/M metagenome (GOLD analysis project Ga0105099, IMG submission 79138) | Freshwater sediment microbial communities from Prairie Pothole Lake near Jamestown, North Dakota, USA - PPLs Lake P8 Core (1) Depth... | ecosystem: Environmental > Aquatic > Freshwater >...
GGTCCAGCGAGTTTGCCCTTCATACTCCCAAACACGCCTCCCAAACCATATGTAAGACCGCGCGACATTGGCTTCATTGCCTTGCCTACAAGCGAAGTTGGAGGAAGAGAAGGTGCAACGCTCCACGTGGCAAATCCAGCCACTCTTTTAGCTAATCCTTTTGCAAGTCCAAAGGCACCAGAAGCAACGTTCCAAGCCGCTCCTCCTACAGTACCAGCAGCTTCAAGAATCACGATCTATCACCGCCTTCTTGTTCCATCTAACCCCATCACAACACCATGCGAGGTACGGCGATTCGCATTTAGCTCCAATCCGATACCTGCCACATTAGACTGCAGTGCAGAACGCTTTGCCGCACGAACCTGTGCATCTATCCGTTTCTGTTGTTCTCGAATTCCTAACTCCCAATTCAATTGTTCGCTTGGGGACCGTTGTACTTTCCCTGTTTTTGATCCTGCAACGATACTTAAGGATGCTTGAGGTACAATTGGCTGGCTCGATACACGGGCTGCAGCCGCTCTTGCTTGCTGATGCGCCTGGTCTAAATCTCGAAATGCAGCGGTTTTCTTGTGGATAACCTGTTCTCCCAGCGAATGATAATAACGTTGCTGTGCTGGGGTAAATTCCATCGGGGCAGCAATACCCCAGTCAATAATAGTTGTTTTCCCTCCACGATACAAAACGTTACCAGAGTGTAAATCGAAATGCCGCATATATTCGCCAGTCGCAGAAGTCCTTTTAATCGCATTCGCTACTCTTTCGCGTGTTAGTCTAGCAGCACGAAGAAGTCCACTTTCTGTACCCCGCAGAGGAGCAAATTGTAATGCAGCGCCTTTTCTCATGGAAGTCAGCCGATCAAGCTTCTCTGCAATACTACTCAGACTTCGTCCAGCGTATTCTTGTACAAAACCTAGCCCGCTCTCAATCTCGCCATAAACTTCAGGTACCAAATCTCCGTATTGCGCACGAGCTATGCGCTGGGCTTGCACCTCTGCCTTAATCCGTAGTTTTGCTTCTTTAGCAACTTGCGTAGGAGATAATGCACCGGCGCCAGCTTCTCGTGTATATGGATCAAGAAACTTCTTTCGCGCGCTATGCACAGGATCTAGCCAGAGATCGAATTCTTCTCTTGCAAGCTTCCGTTCGAAATTCCCAACCATGAATTCTGTTGTTTGCCCATACTCAGTAGCCAAAGGAGTAGTTTCAAAATGATGGAGTTCGCTAATAACCACATTCTTCCTGGACAATTTGCCCAATCCGTATCCCTGCTGAGAATACTTGAACGTTCCGCGTGCGATTCGCTGACCACGCAATACCGTCTCTCCTCCAACCCTAACAGCAAAACGAGAGCTAATTGCCCTAGATATAGCCCTACCTATATCTTTCCCGCCGCCCGCACGGATGCTTTCAATCTGCTCCGCCAAACCACTAACACGAGCTTCGTTTGTCCCTAGGTCGAGATTCTGTGCAAGGGCCTTCATCTCATCGCCGGTAATACCAAGCTTGAACGTGCCCTCCCCTAGAGGACCGGTTCTAACTGCAGCTTGGCGATAAGCAGCGAGAGCAATTTTCTCGGAAGAAACACCCATAGCTAATAGCTTCCGAATCCATGCCGAACCGAATTCTGTTAATAAGTGGCGTAGCTCCGGAGCAATACCCCGCTCGCCCATACCTTGAACCGTGTTATAGGCGGGGTCATAACCAGAGAAACTATTGCTGGCAGTGTTGCGCTTGTTCTTTCTCTCAAGCGACGGGGGCCATAGCTCTTACGCAACGCCTTACCAAAGCGCCTTGCCTGCTCGCGCTCGACGTCTGTCAGATTGGTATCTGTACCTAGCTCATGAAGGAAAGAGCCGTATGCTCCCATCGTCAGGTTGCCAGACATTCTGGTAACATCGGCAAGGGTCGTGTAGGTGATATCGTTGCCAAGCACCTTAGTAGTCTCTGCAATAGCCTGGTAACGGGCATACTGCCAGATACCCCTACGCCGCTTCTGCGCCGTACGTTCTGCTGCCAGGGTAGTAGAGCGAGGGACAATATCTTCTTCCGGCCTACCAAAGGGCAATGCCGAAACCATACCTTCGCGCGCTAACTGGACGGCAAGATTCTCTCCACCAGGCCCAACTACCGCACCCAGATAACGACCATAGGTCTTGCGGCCAGTAGATACGGCTACCTGCAACCCTTCGCCAGTACCGATAAGTTCCTGAAGTCTTGCTTTAGCTGCTTGACCCCCTGGCTGTTCCTGCCAAATACGGAAAGCCCGCATTGGATCGTTGGGGTGGGCTGCAACTTCAGGCGCATCGATACCCGCAAGACGGACAGAGACGGGTTCGCTGAACCAGCCACGAATCCCCTTACGCTTGAGCAACAGGGTATCTGCGTCTTCGACCTCAATCTTGAATCGATTGAGATGCACAAGGCGCATCTGGCGCTGCTGAGCATTGATGCTTTTGAGTGTTTGCTCGTCGCCAATGCGAGCAAGATCAGAGAAGCCGAACTCGCCTAGTTCCTTTTGACTAGCTTGGCCACGCTTCTCAATTTCGGCTTCAAGCGCACGACGGGCTTCGTCGGACCCCATATAGGAGGCCCGGAAGGAAAGAAGCTCGGGAGAAATCTTCTGCCCAAGCAAGCTGGTTGGCAGTCCTTGCCACAGCATTAGTCTTTATCACCGTCACTACCATCTGGCTTGTGTTCTTGGAACTCGGCATCAATAACATCCTTGGAATTCAGGCTGTCGAGCCGAGCCCGCAATGCAGCAGCGATGGTCGCTGCGTCTCCTGCGTCTCTTTGATTGAGAGCGGCGTCTTTCTTGTACTTCTCGCGCCGAGTACCAACCATCATATTGAGGATTTCAGAACGTTGCTTCTGGAGACGTTCCTTTAGTTCCCATGCGGGGTGAGTTATAAGAGATGTCATGATCTCGCCGGTCTTGCTCACGCCAACAACTTGGTTTTTTAATAGATCCATACCCTGGCCTTCGCGGTCACCGTTCGCCAGAACAAGCGTTGCACGATAGTCATACAGATCTAGTTCCGCCAATTTATTGACGAGCCCCATGTCTGTAGGCGAAGAGGGGTCTACGTCGAACTCTTCTAGATACTGCTTGCGCTTGAACTCGAGGAAGTCACGCTCAAAGGGACATTGTTTGAAGAGGGGGAACTTCTTGATATCTTGATGAAAAAAGTCAATCTCGCCAGTCGCAGTCTTTACATCGCGATCCACAACAGGGCAGCGCATGCGGAACGGGCACCGGTTTGGTCCGAGGCAAAGAATCGGCGCCATCGCCTGCAGACCCGTGCGCATCTTCAACGCATGAAGCCGAATCTTACGCAGATCTGCATCGGTAAAATCTAGTTCAGCATAGCTGTCGAGTGGAATATCTAGCAGTTCCTGAACAGAGGCTTTGTTCAAGTCAAAATGGACAAGCGGACCACCATTCATAGTAGGGGCTTGCTTGCCCTCTGCCGCTACTGGAGTTTTCTCTTCAGAATCGGCATCGGGTTTATCCATCGGATTCCTCTTTATTAGTGACAGGATTTGTGCCACGACAAGCGTGGCGTTGGACTTACTCCTTGAGGAACGGCTCTAGGGCGACTAGCTCAGAGGCAGAGATCTGTAGGCTACCAAGCATGTCGAGAGACATTGGCTCGTAGTCGATCTCGGCAGGCTCGTCAAGTAGAGCCGTCATTTCCTTCTCGAACTCTGGCTGCTTAGGCGGAAGAACCGCCTTGTAAGAAGCTTCGCCCTCCTGCTCCGGCTTAACCTCTTCGCCATACTTCTCAATGAGCTGCAAGCGATGGACCTCAATGTCCTTCAGAAGGCTCTCTGCCTTCTTCGCTAGCTTACCCAAACGGTAGGCCGCCTTAACTGGCAGATCCTTCTGGATAAGGTTACTAAGGGCTGCGCGAGCGAAGTAGAAATCCTTGAGCGTGAACTTCATAAGACAATTCCTCCTGTTAGACGTTACTTTAGTTCCTTGGTCAGCATAGACCGACCACCCTTAAACTTGAGCGTCTGTGGGTCACGAACACTGTAAGCTAACATAATCGCACCACTATCTGCATTGGTGACAATTGAGCGAGCCACGGTGTCCCATGTGCCCTTAGTGTACGGGCCAAACAGGCCCCAGTTCCCAATATGCCACATCGCGTTGCCGTCCTTGAACACGTACACATTGTGGCCACCAAACTTCTTGTCCTTGCTCTGAGGATTATACCAATTCACGCTCAGAATGCAACCATTATACTTGTTCATAACAGTGCCAGCAAAGCAGGCATACTCATCACAGTCGCCCTGCTTCTTGACCCAAAACCGCTGGGGCCTCGAGATAACATCAACGTAATACCACGGGTCCTTCACCCACTTGCACTCTTTTGTGAAAAAAGCTAGCACTTCTGCAGGTTTCCACTGTACACTTGGCGTAATCGCAACATTCTTGTACTTGCCGTCAAGGAGGAATCTCCACAGCTTTGACCAACCACTGTAAATATACTTCATCCCGAAAAAGCTGAAGAAAGCCGCGAGACGCAGCATCATTCTAGTAAAAGAACCAATCTTCTTCCGCTGTACAGGCGAAGAAATCTTCTTTGTAATCTTGGCAATCTTACGAGCGGTAGATCTGGACTTTGATGTAGTTCCACTACCAACCATGATAAGCCTCCTAAGCAATCCGGCGGAACAAGTCTCGACGCAAGCAACAGATATTATATAGTTCTTGCGGGGTTGTCCACTGAGGGTTCGCAATCATCGAGCCGGTTTGCGGAAGAATCATACGACTAACCAGCTCAGAACACAACTGCCCCTTCGAACTTGCCCACGGCCGGCGTAGCCTTACCTTGAATAAACGCCAGAACAGCAGCAGCCATCCAAAAACGAAAATGCCTTTGAAATCATAATTATCGCCAATAAAGCGCTGGGCTTTGCGCATATCTTCAGACACGTCATACAGCACCTCAAACTCGTGCAACCATTTCCGCTGGTACGAAGGCCGCGTCCATACTCCACGCAGTTCCGCTTCAATGGCCCAATCTTCCTGCCAGTCTGTACTGTAATACTCGACAGCGACGTGGTTTAGCTTAGAACGTGTGAGCCAACGGATAATCGCACCAAGCCAAGTGTTACTACGCTCAAAAACGATTCTGATGCGCTGCAGCTTACTCGGGCAACTTGCTTCCATAGAATGTCACCACCGCAGCTTCGCCTTCGAATGGAGTGTCATTCTCGAGCCACAATCTAATCTCCATGCCATAGGAAGCCCACATATCTACTGTGCCCTCGTGGATGTAGTCGAAGTGATATACCACACGCGGAGAAGAGTGATGCCGCCAGTTGGCTCCAGCAGAGATGACGGGAACTTCCGGATAAGAACGCTCTCCATCGATCGCGTAGTCGTCAACGGTTTGATACTTCTCTGCACGAGCAACAGGAATCATGGTCCCTGGCGGGAGCTGTCCCGGAGCGAATACATCCGCCAGGCCCCATAGCTGGATACAGGCGGTATCTGTCAAAACAAGGTCTTTGCTAAGCTGAATCTCTGCACGAGACACGCGCTGCTTGTAACCCGCAGCAGGACCCATCGTAAACATGCTGCTTGTGGGATAGGAATACGAGGCAGTTACTACATCTGCCGGATAAAGAGCGCTATTGAACGTCACGGCCCCCGTGGCGTAATTGATAGAAAAGTCTCCGCTAGTTGTTCCTGGAGGATTCTCTTTCTTGGTCGTTCCGTTGACCTTGATCACGGGAGCATAGTATTCCTGTAGCTCGTATTCAGCAAATAGTTTCCCGTGAGTTACGTCAATCCAGTACCGACTAACCGCAGGGGTGTACACAGTCTGGTTTGTCGTAGACAGAGTCTCGTCAGTAATTCTCTCAGATTTCTGATACCAAGTCTCTTTCTTGCAGAAGTTGTGTGAGGTTACGTAGCATCGACGTCCCTCTGTCAGATCGATCTGTACACGCAAGCAGCCATCTGAAGTCTGAGGGACAGAAGGGGCTCCAAGCGCAACCGCATCAGTTTCGTTATCGATAGACTGTGCGTCTGGCTTGTAGTTGGTTTCAAAATCAGAGATGTCGCTAGCGTCTATAACTCTGCACGACGCAAGATAATCGTATGTCGGTACGCAAACCATATAACCACTATCGCGTACAACATAAAATACAGCCGACTTAGTGAATAGCGTCTTGATCGTGCTATATGAAACTTGTAAATTTTGCATGTTTTTTTACCTCAGTAGAAAGTCAAGAGAGGCGATCCATGTAGTATTGGTTGTACCAGACGGAGTCACGGTAACAACTACCGTGTCACCGGCTCCACCGAGCCTAATTGGCGCAAGATCAAAGCTTTCCAAATGCGTAGACCGCTGATCCAGCTCAAAGGCACGGAAAACGTTACCGGTTATGCTGCCTGGGGATACAATCAGCGTAACTGGCGTACGGCCAATCTTGACAGGCTCTCCACGCACAACACTAACAGTTGAAGAAACGGAATATCCTGTGCAAAATAAGGTTTTCCCTGCAGGAACAGTGTAGCTAATAATTACCTGATCTGCAGTCGTACTTGTGGTAGCTAGATAACCAGTTAGCACATAAGAGTCTTCGGAGGATCTGATTGAGATAGCGTCTCCGCGTAGAAAATTGGTTACCTGGACCTGATTAAAGTTTGCCATAAAGAACACGTCGGCAGTCATCGTGGTACTAGAAGCCGCCACGCCCGTATTACGCACCTGAAGAACAAGGCTCATTACGTCATATGCACCAGGAATATGTAGCTCATGAACCGCAACAATAGAGTTGTTCACAATAAGGGCAGCTCTATTGGATCCAATTTCAATCTTGTAATAAAGCTCGGCAGCGGTGGTGAGCGTCCCGGGCAGGCTGACTAAAGTTTCTTCAAGATCTGTTGCCGAGAAACTTGTTTGAAACTTCACCTTTGTATTGTCTGTACCATCAAAGACAACTAAGGCTCGAGCGTCCCCGTCAACCATGCCAATGTGGCTTTCTTGGTTGGCAATACGCTGAGAGATCGAAGCCTTGCAGCCAATTAGATATGGAGGATAGTCCCCTGCGCGCACGAGCTTTGTAATGCTCCCGCTTGTTGTTCCAGAAAGTAGATTTACCTTGGAAGAACCAACAGTAATTGAACCTCCAGCTCCAACGGTCTGGAGCCACTTCTTAATCGAGGCGCCTGTGCCTGATGTACCGGCATATGGTTCTACAAGAGTCAGTTCCGTATCCGATACAACATTGGCGACAACCCCCGCCAGCGTATCTGCATCCCCTGTGCGTACAAGATAGTCGTCAATGTGGGTTTCAGACAAAAATGCAGTTCCGGAACCGGTTACGGTAGCGCTTCCGTTGGTAAAGGTAACCGTGCCGGTTGGAGTTACAGCTAGCACAGCAAAATCATCACGGAAGGATGTCTCGTCTGTCAGTACCGAGCCGCGTATCTGTACAGATCCATCAACGTCTTGAACATTAGATCCAACGATACCTGTCCTAAAGTTTGCAGCATCTGGATAAAAACTTGTAGTGCTTTCTGCACCAACTCCACCGATCATTGCATCGCCAGTGCCCAGCGAACCAATAGGATCGCCATCGACAGTGGCGCCAGAGTGTACGGCAACAATACCGTCTAGCAGCGTTTGATCTCCGCCAGACAGTGCATCGTTGAACCATACATCACAATTGTCTGCAGCCGTATCGATTCTATTCAGCGCAGTGACAATTGCACTAACACGAATCTCGTCTGTCAGGCGAGACGTATCAACGATACTGTTAGGGAAGTCTACGGAGATAGAATACGTATACTTAGTTAGGGCCATTAGCTCACCCTCCACAATTCAATACGAGCATTGGCAATACCTGTAGTATCACCAGCAGTAGCCGAACGATACTGGACGATAAATGTCTTCGCAGCACCCGTAAAGGTGACATATTGAAAGCCCGAGTTAGGTGCATCGACTGTATTCTGCGATGGCCTATGACTAAATTCGACCAGAGTCGTAGCATCAGTACTGTTATAAAGCCTGCACCAGTGTAAGTTGTTTGCCGCGCCAGAATCGGTAACTGCCACGAAACCTACCCGATATGTACCAGTAAGCGCACCTGTCGTAAGCGTGGTCTTATCCTGATACGTAGCACTGGTTGTTGTAGTCCGAGCCTCGACAGCCGCACTCTGATAGTTGTCGCCAAAGACTTTCTGTGTTGCCCAACCCAGATTGTTGGAACCGTCTGTAACCAACATCTGGTTGGCGGCACCCGCAGTATTGGGCAATGCCCAAATCTGATTAGCTACGATACCGCTTGGGGCCTTGAAACCAGCATAAAGGCCGCCAGATAGAGGCACTGTAAACCGCAAGTCTTGAGTCGAAGCGCCTAGCGCGTCCATGATGAATGCATATGATGCAGTATGTACAGCGAGAACAGCAGAGTCCCCATAGATCCTGCCGCGCCAGCCGGCTCCATTATAGAAATCAATCATAGGAATGCCGGTACCAGAGCAATTAAGCTTTAGTTCTGCATTCGCTACCCAGCCAGTACCGTCATTGCTGCTAATATTTAAGCCCGCTGCCACGCCTAGTCCGGTAGAAGACAGTATGTTCGTTAGGTGAGTTATTCGAGCCGGACTAGAACAATCACCAAATGCCCAGGTACCATACTCGTCAACCTTGCCGCGTACAGAGGGGAAAGCAGGAGCTAAACTTGTAAGGAAAGAGATACCTCTCGTGCCGGCTGGAGAAAGCCCAGCGGCAATAATAGAAACACTGTCTCCGCCCATAAGACTAAGTGGACCTTCGCAGTCGCGTCTAAGAAAACTTGACTCGTCGTTGCCAAGGACCAGCTGGACACTATCTCCAGCGACCCAGCTAGTGGGATGTCGGAAGAAAGAATTCCCGAGAACGTTGAATTTGTAAGAGAATACGCCAGCGATCGCTCCGACAGAAACATTGTTCGCATTGTCTACAAACAGTCCATCGGACGGGCTTGGCCAGGAGCCAAAAGAAGTAATAACAACTTTGTCTTCTGGAATTACATATGTAATGCCGTGCTTGAAGTTCGTGCCGCCATCAAGCACCCAACCGAACGTTGCATTGCTGCCACTCGAAGGAACGGAATACCATAGATTGGTTGCGTTACCGTTAGAGTTCAACTCGACTACACAGTTAGAATCCCCAACTGGAGCAGGTTGCAGCGCTCCACCGTCTTGCTTCAGTACGGTAAGTCTATCTGGCGCTCCAGAAACATACAGAACGTTACGGCCAGCAACGGTTACAATGGCGGGGGAGTGGCTAGAATCGATGTATAGCCCAGAACTCTCCGTGATGTTTAGTCTTCCAATGTGATCCAGCAAATTACCTGCAGCAAGTTCCAGAAATGTATTCCCTGCTGTTGGGGCCTGGCCGTGAATCTGGAGTCCAGTGGCTGCGAAGTTGTTTGCTGAATAGAGATGCAGAATCGAGGTTGGAGCGACCAGTCCAATACCTACGCGGGTAGCAGTGCTGTCGAATACAAAGTTATTCGAACCGCCGAATACACCACCGTCATTGTATTGGATATTGGTATCTGCACCACCAGGAGTTGCCCCAGCGCCGCCACCAGGAATACCAGTTAATGCTGACCAACCCATATAAAAACCTCCTAAGAGGATTATTTGAGGGCGGCGATTTTAAGCGACGCCGCCTGAAACGGGTGGCGATTTTAAGCGACACCACCTTAGTTTTTGGGTGGCGATTTTAAGAAACACCACCTTAGGACACTTGGTAATCTAGACTACAAGCGTAATAATAGGGGACTTGTACCAACGCCGGAACGTTCGAATACACGCCCGCGAAAGCGCGCCCACCCTACCTGTTGATTTGTCTCGTAGTCTGAAGTAAACATCAAAAGGTCTCTGCTGATCGCAATGCTTAGATGTATTCCGGCTATACGATGGAGTAATGTACGCTTTGGGAATACCAATCGCGTCACCCTTAGCATATGCGCGGTAGAACGTCGCAGGATTGATTACTTCAAAATAGACCTTTTGACGATCTCTTGTCTGGTATACGGCTTCAAGATCATACAGTGTCGAGTCAAACCAATTGATGAAAAACAGATCTTGGCCAACCGGCTTAGCGAATACGGCAATATCTTCGTCTACCTGATCCCCAACAATCGGATAGAATAATAGCATCGAATGCCATGAATAGAGTTTGGTCATATTCACAAGGGCGTACATCTGACCAGCATCGGCAGGATCGTAGATAGTACAATCCGAAGCGTCTCCCGCGCCTACACCCCCGGTCGCACCGCTCCAGAAGAGAATCTTGGGTGCTAGCCAGGTATATACACCAGCACCTACCGGGTTAAGACCCTCCCAGTTTACGCAACCAGCCCCTCGCCCACCAGCACCGTACCACAGTGGTGTGCTATAGCCCACAGGAGGGAAAGTATATAGAGGAAGCTTGCTCTTTGTTGTCCAAATCGTTGCCGCTCCTGGCGCATCTTCTCCATCATTAAAATCTGCAACTGTCACGAACGGAGCTAGCATAGGCCAGCAAGTAGTAAACATCAGGTGTTTCATTGCATGGCCTTCGGTCCAGTTATAGTGCGTACCTCCAAAGTGCGGCTTGTGCTTCTTGTATCGCTTTCGCCCCATTAGACCTGCATATACTCTATTTGTACCGCTGATCTTGTCGATGACGGGGACGTCTGGATCAAGCTCGTCATATGCACGAACAATAATTTGCTGGGTAAAGACCCCTCCCCCATTAGGGATATTTGCATTCTTCCAAGCAACAAAATCGTTCTTTAGAGGCCAACTATAGTCATCTGTATACGTTCCGAGAGTAGTATTCTGAACCTGGAACTTCACTCTAGAACCATATTTCGTATCCCAAAAGCGCACTAGCTGTCCCGCGCCTCGACCAGCCGCAAGAGTATTAAGATCTGCTAGCGTCTCGGGGTACATATCTCCAAGAGGCATAATCGAGTCATAAAATATCTTGGTAAGAGAGACTGACGGGCTGTTATCTATAACCCTACCGCGCATGTTATAGAAGTAACAACTTGTAGGGCTAATCGCGATGATTAGTGGCTTCTCAACATAGCCGTCAACAGATGTTGGAGTGGAGGTGACCAGGCCGTCGAGTACGCTCAGGAAGTATACCTCTCCCGGGACGATCGTACCTTCTTCTACGCCTGCGGTTGTCCAGTTGTCATTAAAGCCAGAGTATAATAGTGTAAACGTATTTGGCCCATTGACCTGGTAGACCATACCGACTACTTCGGCCAAATCAATAGCAGTAGACTTCGCCTTATAGTACGTCTGATCCAACGCATCGAAACGGAGGATTGTACCAACAGCGAAGCCGTGTAGGGGCTGGCTGATAATCTTGGTCAACCGCTCGACATTTCCTGCAGCTCCTCCACCAGACGGGCCGATATACCTGAAGCCGCGTAGCCAGACGTCTGTTGGATCTACAATACCAGCGAAGTCAGAGCTAATCTTAATGACGCCTGCGCCGAAGTTCATCCACCATGCGGTAACTGCACTGCCAGGGGCCTTACCAGCAGTAGTAGCAATCTCTACGCCGCCCAAGTCAGGATTGCCGTTGTATAGACGCACCATATAGCCGATGGAAGGATAGCCTTCCCAACCGATATCGGTACGGGGGATCAACTGAGGCATAATCCAGTTAGCAAGGCGAGTCGTCATGTCTCCGTAGACAGTAGTCGCAAAGAACGCCTTATTGTTTGGCGCCGGGGTTAGATGGATCGCCGCACCAGCCTGGGTGTAGTCTCCAATCAGTGTTGGATTCGCGACAGCATTCGCCTGTGCAGTGACCAGGTTTGCAGCTGGCGGAAGGGTCGCGTAGTCAGACCAAATCTGACCCGGCTTTACGATCAGGTCGTTTGTTGCTAACTCTTCGTACCAAGTGAAGTTATCGGGCGCAGTATTCCTGTCACCCGTCCCAAGGATCCCTAACCATCCCTTGGCCGAGAAATTGACTAGTTCTTCAGTTAGGAACGACATGGATGATTATTCCTGCGGGAAGCTGTCGTAATAGTCAATAAGCGCACTCTTGTAGCTTTCAGCGATTCGACAGAAAGCCTCTTCGGTGTACACCAGTTCAGTGTACACGTCTTCGCGCACCTTATAGGTAACGTGAAACTTCTTGCTCTCCGCATCGTGCCTAATGCTCACGAGTTCCATATGCCGCCTCCTACCAATTTACCACGATGCTATCGGGCTTGATTGAACCGTCGACGATCTGGAGGTACATGATAAAGTAGTTATTGGCTGGATTCAAACCAAGCGTACCGAAGCTCAAGTCGATACTAAACGCTGTCGAGCTAGCAACGCGGATTGGATCGTTGTTCCCAGTGAACGTACCGAAATCATACGTCAGCGCGCTATGAGCATAGCAC
>Ga0105099_10001975_pt1 | contig 12413 bp, 15 predicted proteins | sample PPLLak3cmMay2015_2_FD_79138 | JGI IMG/M metagenome (GOLD analysis project Ga0105099, IMG submission 79138) | Freshwater sediment microbial communities from Prairie Pothole Lake near Jamestown, North Dakota, USA - PPLs Lake P8 Core (1) Depth... | ecosystem: Environmental > Aquatic > Freshwater >...
CGGCGTCGGGCGAGCAAGGCCGGATTATCAGACAGAATAGAAACCAGAATTTGTTCCGAAGATTCTTTAAATATCGGCGATCTGACCGACAAAATAGATTTTGCTATGGCCTTTTATGTTATTCATGAAGTGCCGGATGTTCCGTCATTTTTTGAGCAGGTTTATCGCGCCCTGAAGTCGGGCGGAAAATTCTATATCGCTGAGCCTCGGGGACATGTTTCAGCCGATGACTTTAAGCTTACGGTTGGTCAGGCCTGCGAAAAGGGATTCGAAATTTTGGAATATCCTGAAATGAGACGGGCCCGGGCGGCACTCTTCATTAAGAATTAATATCTCCTTCGGCGTCAGGCCACAATTTCAATTTCTTTTAAAACTGCAATCATAATATCCGAGTCAAAAATCACAAATTATATCACTTAAAGCGAAAGATAAATTTCGTATTTATTATGTGATTTACAAATCTGAAAGAATCGCCAAATTATGACTGACTTAATAATTAAACCATCGTTAATTATAAAAAGGAGATGTTATGCACGGTATTTGTCATGTCGAAATCCCCAGCAAAAATTATGAGAAATCGGCCAAATTTTACAAGGCGGTTTTTGACTGGGAAATTCAGATGATGCCCCAGATGGACTATGCCATGTATAAGGCGCCTTCGGGCATTAATGGCGGTTTTAATAAGCATCTGGAGATAAATTCCAAATCCGGTATTTTACTTTATCTCGAAGTTGAAAATATTGACGCCGCCCTTGAAAAAATAAAGAAAAATGGCGGCAAGCAGACGCAGGGCAAGACCCTTATTTCACCCGAGATCGGCTATTTCGCAATGTTTAATGACAGCGAAGGAAATAATCTCGGTCTTTGGTCACAGAAGTGATTTCAGTAGCATTGTCGAAACAGTAAGTGGTTTCGATTTATCCAATAATCCGATTACCGTGGTCGGCATACGTCCTCGTATGCCGACAGCTTGACGTCAATCCTCAAGGTGGATTGACCCACTTTTGAAAAACCGTCACTTAATCTACCATTGACATTTCACGGTCGCTTCATTAAATATTCCATATTGAATTATGATAAAAATATCGAGGTGAATAATTATGTCCGATGAAGTCAAAGAATTATGGCCCGAACTTAAATGGATAAAAGACGAAAAGCTCCGCCAACAAACCGAAGATACCTGGGTACTGGCCCTTAAGGAAAGTCCGCTGACTATTAAAGACCTTCATGATATTCCTTTTACCCTGCTGGTGAAAGACTGCCGTGTCACTTTTATGCAACATAAGCGAGCGGTTGTTCATATTGCCTATGAATCGGCCAAAGTAATGTCCCACTTTTTCGGAAGTGGTCTTCCCATTGATATTGATGTGGTCGTGGCCGGCGCCATCCTGGCCGACGTCGGCAAGCTTCTCGAGTATGATAAAGTTGACGGCAAGGCCGTTGTCAGCAGTTTCGGCAAATATGTCCGCCATCCGTTTTCCGGAGTCGGACTGGCCATGAAGTGCGGCGTTCCGGAAAAAGTATGTCACATTATCGCCGCACATGCTGATGAGGGCAATCTGGTCAAACGTTCCACGGAAGCATATATAGTACATCATGCCGACTTTATGAGTTTTAACCCGTTTAAGAATCTTTAGAAGAGGCAGGATATGAATAAAGCTGTACCACCGCCCAAAACCCCGGGCAGGAATATTACCTGGATAATAATAACTTTGATCCTGTTGGCCGGGAATATCATATTACTGACCGCTTTTATAAAGGCCCGGAGCGACCTGAATCGTTACAGCGATGCGGCCGAGGAGATTTCAAATTATGATATGGAGCTGGTTGACTGCCGGGTCAGGCTTGATGACGCCCTCGCGCGGGAAGCCGACGACATACAGAAAATAAAATCGCTTGAAAGCAGAGTTGACATACTTGAGAACAAGGTGCAGGGTTTTTCGACTCTGTCAACTCAGTATATTTCGGAATTCAGGAAAAAAGGATTGAATAGTCCGGAGAGAGATATCATCGCCGACCTGATGAAACACCCCGAAATGATCCCGATTAAACCGGTTCTGGGGGGGCAGATGGGATTCTACGAACGCCAAAAGATTTTCGTGCTGAATCAATTCCTGGTATATGCCTACTTCTCCGATGGTCATAAAGAGGGGACGATGATTCTCGAATATAGCGTATCGGATGGCGGTAAAATCAAATGGAATCCAATGAAAGCGTATGAATATTAATATGATGGGTATCTATTGATTTGACAATAATAATGTGGATCTATTTCGAATTATTCAAATCGACGTTTTTATTATCTTCAAACAGAGAGCGGCGAAATTCTTCGGGGTATTCTATTTTTGGCCTGGCGATGCCGAGATAGCGCTGATACCATTTCCACTTTTTCTTTTCGGTCTTCAAAAATTTCTTCAAAGCTTTTTCGCGGTCATACAGGTCGGCATCATATTTTTCAATCTTCTGAAGCAGGTTTTCCATATTTTCCCGGCGCTCAAGAGCTTTCTGGAATATTTCATAATCTCTGAAATTAAAGATTGTCTGTACTATCGGTTCAAAAAATACCATAGCCTGGGAGCCGATATAATTCAGCGGCTTGACCGATTCGATAAAAAGTATGGCAGGCACTGCCATCCTCCATTGCACAACTTTCCTGGCGACTTTTTCCAGAACCGCGTCTTCCTCGGCCGGGATCGGCTCGCGGGCGTCGCTTGATGAGTTTGGTTCTCCCTTAAAAAAACTCATCGTTTATCTTTCCCGTCGTTGGCTCCGTCCCGCTTGATTTTGTCTCCGACCACAGCCAGCACCTCATCCTTGTTATTCCAGAACTTGATATAAATCCCCCGAAAATTTTCAAGCCGTGACGGTCGGGCAAAGGGTGAAAGCAAAACCCCGTTTTTATCGGGATAATATGAGCGGTACTGGGACCATTTTTTTTCAAGCGTTTGCATCGTGGTTTTTATGTAAATTTTATCATCGGTGAAACGATAATGAGATGGAAAATAGAATCCGGCCAGTGATCCGGTCAGGATTAAAAATCCCAGTATGGTAAACCACACTGAGTAAGTCGCATAATATACCACGATGACCAGTATCACTATAAAAACAGAAACCGCCAGCGTCACTTTTTTATTCCTTTTGGCCGGATGACAGACCCATTCAAGAATAGTATTCTCATCCGGATTTTTTCTATCCGCCGGCTTTTTATCGACAGACTCCTTTTCAGTCAGATCGAGTGAAAATTGGATTTGCTCGTCTTCTTTTGACATAGTCGCAAAATTATTTTTTGGAGTCAGGAATCCGATATCTCTCGTTTTTGACCTTTTCCATCATATCAAGCAGGTCCTTGGCCTCAATAACTTTTTTTTCGATGAGCAATCTTACGATTGCCTCTTGCGCCAGATTATTGGAAAGGGTCAACTCCTCAAAAGAAATATCCCGCTCTTTGCCGTTAATCATCATTTTTAATGCGATTTTTTTATCATCACTCATCCGCTTTTTCTCCTGATGGTATCATACGGTTCAGGCTGCCGGAACGATATCCTTCCAGGTCAACAGCCACAAATTTAAATCCCGCATTCTTTATTCCGGAAATTATTTTCTGTCTCATCTCTGCGTCCAGCGCTCTGCCTATATCATCCGGCTGTAATTCCAGGCGAGCCACTTCATTGTGATAACGTACCCGAAATCCTTTAAAGCCCAGCCCGCGAACGGCCGCCTCCGCTCTATCTATCTGCTTTAGTCTATCAGAAGTGACCTCGGTACCATAAGGTATTCTTGACGCCAAACAGGCCGCCGCCGGTTTATCCGAAAAGGAAAGTCTATGCCTGCGCGCCAGCTGACGGAGTTCATCTTTGCTTAATCCAGCCTCAAGAAGCGGTGAAACCACCCCTTGCTCCAAACCGGCCTGCCGCCCAGGGCGAAAATCGCCGGTGTCGGATAAATTGGATCCGTCAAAGATAATTTCAATATTCCTTTCCGCCGCAACTGTTTTCAGCTTTGAGAAGAGTTCGCTCTTGCAAAAATAACAGCGATTGGCCGGATTACTGCGATAGCCCGGGTTGCTTAATTCATCCGTCTTTAGAAAGAGATGCCTTTCTCCGGGCAGGCCTATTTCCGCGGCAAATATTTTCGAATCAGCTGCTTCACCGGAAGCAAATGAAGGCGACTCCGCGGTGGCCGCATATACCTGCTCCGAACCCAGCGCTTTTATCGATGCCCAAAGAACCATGGTCGAATCGAGTCCTCCGGAATAAGCAATCAGGGCCGATTTAAATCCTCGGATATAATTAAGCAGTCGGAATTCTTTTGCGTCTATCGACTCGGTCACTGTCAAAAATTTATCCTTTTTGGAACACCGCCTTCAATCTTGAATATGGGCAGTTCCATATTTTCACGATTGTCACCAAATGATACGGTTCCCGAAGCTCCGTCGAAGTCCTTGACAGTTGAAAGAAAGTGATTTATATCGACCCGCGAATGCAGGCCGCTGGACAGCGCCTGACATATTAATCCCATGGCATCATATCCGACTGTCTCCAGATGTCCCGGCGGACGACCATATTTGGCGTCGAAATCGGTCATAAATTTCTGGCCCATGTCGCTCTTGTCGCTCTCAAGTCGGCCGGAACTGAAATATGATTCTTTGGTGACATTGTTTCCCAGTTTGTAAACCAAATCGGAACCCCAGCCATCTCCTCCCAGGTAGGTTGTACGCAGATTGTAAAAATCTATCTGTGGCAAAATCATTCTTAGCTGACCGGCATCGGCCGGAATATATAAACAATCAAGCCTGACCGGCACTTCCTCGGCTTCAATGGAATCACCGTTATCATCGATAAATACTATCGAATCGAGCAATTGCCCGTTAATAAGAGATTTGAGATCATTGATATATGATCCGAAATCGGTCTCTTTCGCACGAAAGTACTCGGTGCACAGGACCGTTCCGCCCAGTTCCTTAAACCTTGATGCAAATGCCGCGGCCATCCGAAGATTTTCCGGAGTGGTCGGGGTTATGATAGCCGCCGTATCGGCGCCCAGCTTGCCAACGGCGAAATCGGCCATCTTTCTTCCCTGCCAGGCCAGATTCGGCAGAAGCTGGAAGGAGCTTGATGAAAGCTCTGTTATGCCGGACTGGCTGGCAGCCGGAATTATCAGGGGCAGATCGCCGCAAGCCAGAACCGCCGATGACACCGATGCTTCCTCGCTGGTCAGCGGTCCAATGGCTGCTGCGGCCTCGCTCGCCGACAAACGCTTGATAATACGAGCCGCTTCGAGTTGGTCGCCGCGCGTGTCATAAATTATCGGAGTCAGCTTTCGGCCGGTTTCGGCTTGAAACTTTTCAATCATAAAATTTATGCCGTCAAGCAAGGCTTCGCCAAACCTCTGCAACTCGCCCGAAAGAGGCGCCAGGATACCGATCGTTACCTGCCGCTTTGATAATTGATCCGCTTGTTCGACCAGATACGCCGCGTCAGCCGAATTGCATGATGAGAGCAGCAACCTTATTGATTGAAAATTATTATTTTCAATAAGCTTCTGCGCCAGCGGAATTAAAAGGCTGCATCGTTTTTTATCGGGAATCGAATTCACCGGCAAATTTTCAACTACAATTGACGGGGCCTCGGATGCAATGGCGCCGAAAGATTCTATAACCAATCGATCCAATTTCGCATCTTCGGATGACTTAAATGCATCCGCGTAAGCCAAAACCGCCTGATCCGGGCGTCCGAGAAAACAATAAATATTGCCGGAAAAGAAATAACAATATGGGTTATAATACGACTGAGGAAAACGATTAATTACATTACTAAAATCTTCCAGGCTTTCATCAAGGTATCCGGAATAATAGCCGGCCTTGGCGGCATAAAAGTGATAGGCCGCACCCATTTGAAGATCGGTGCCAAAATCGGCCAACTGCGTGAATATTTGATGCGCCTCGGAATACTGTTTCTGATCCATCAGTCGGTGAGCCCGTTCATACAAAATATTATCATCCGCCTGCGCCGATGCAATTGCCGCCATAATAAGGAGATTTATCAGCGGAAAAATATATCTAATCAGGCTCATTGTTTTTGGTGACTGACTAAAATTAATCATGTTTAAAAGATTACAACGAATATTTGCCAAAATCTTCAGGGTTGATTCGTTTTAGACGGTCCTTCAATGATTCCGGATCATTACTGAGCGGTCTGGATTCCTCATCCGGCCCGGCTGATTTAATATTGAATAATGACTCTTCCACATAGATCGGCGCCTTGGTTTTCAGAGCCAGCGCTATGGAGTCGGATGGGCGCGAATCAATTGAAACACTATCCCCATTGACTTTTAATAATACCCGGGCATAAAAAGTCTGATTTTTCAGGCTGGTAATTTCAACCCGCTCGACCTCGGATTCCAGGGCGGTTATAACCATCCTGAGCAGATCATGCGTCATTGGTCTGGTCGGCAGAATACCCGACAGTTCCATGGCTATCGCCCAGGCCTCGGAATGCCCTATCCAGATGGGCAATACCTTATTAAGATTAATCGGGGTAAGGATTACCACCGGCGAATTGGTGGTAATATCCAGCGCCAGCCCATCCACCTTTGCCTCGAGCATTGACACGTATCAGGCCTTTCTTATCACCCATAATTTCACATTAGCTGAGATATCTTTGTCGATCTTAATCGGCACAGTATAAACGCCCAGCGACTTAATGGAATCATCAAGCATGACATTTCTCTTATCAATCTTATAACCCTGGGCATCTATTAAGTCCACAATATGTTGCGATGTAACCGAACCGAAGACCTTGTCTTCCTCGCCCACCAGAACTTCGCACGTAATAGAGAGTTTCTCGATCTGTTCTTTAAATTTGAGCGATTCGGTTCTCTTTTTCTTTTCTCTTAAATCATTCTGGGCCTTAATTTCATCTATCGCTCTTAAATTGCCTTTGGTGGCGGCAACCGCCAGATTTCTGGCTATAAGATAGTTACGGCCATATCCGGTCTTCACCTCGATAGCCTGACCCGCTTTACCAAGTTTCACAATATCCTGGCGCAAGATAACTTTCATATCTTCATCCTTTCATTCCAAAATCCAAACTAACCAATTAGTTTCGCTTTGACATTTCTAAAGTCAAAGTAACTGTCAAAGAGGCCAACCGCCGCGGCCAGAACCAGACCGGGCAGCTGTAAAAATATAAAGCCAATATAGAATAAAATCCTCAAAAACAAAGATAACCTGATTCTTTTCAAATAATATTCGAAAAGAGCAAATCCGAAGGCGGCATAAAAGAAACCGATAAACATAATAATATTATCAGCTACCACTTTCAGCGATTCTCCTCCGATCAGACGAACCGCAATAGCCGGCCCGATTATATACAAACAAAAATCAGGCATCTTCCAATAGTAAAACTCAATTATTCCCGGGAAAAATTCTCCTATCGCCTTCAGAAAGATAACCAGCAAAATCCAGCCTGCAAAAAGCTGGGCGACTACCGAAAGAACCATCAATGCCGGCATCAATCGCTTGATAACAGCAATGGTTTGAGCAACGTAATCTATCATCGCATTGGTCTGCTCGTCTGTTCCTGCAGGCAGTCCACCGGTTATCCAGCTCTGGAATTTATCCAGAACTTGAAATATTATTTCTCTTTCTTCCCAATATTGAATGACTACCGAGAGGGCAATCGCCAGTATTGAAAAGATAAAAGCCCGCGACATCGAAACCCCGGCCGAAATCAATATCCCCAAAATAAATCCGGGAATAAACGCTCTGGCCCAAAGGCTGATTATTATGAGACTGGATCCATGCATTAATATGGCCGAGCTCAATGAACCAATTCCGGCCACGGCCAGAAACAGATAATTCCTCCGAAATGCGAATAGAATGACGAAAAATATCGATATCGTTTCTACCAGAAAACCAACCAATGGAATCCCGGCAACGACCGGCAGAGCCAGAATAGCCAGCAGTCCAATCGGATTTAACGTCTGTTCTATTTTTTCCCAGGGCGAAGGCATTTAAAATTACTCCACGAGTCTATCTGTAAAATTCGCTGGTATAAGGCATCAGGGCCAGATGTCGGGCACGTTTAATGGCAATGGTCAGGCGGCGCTGATGAAAGGCGCAGTTGCCGGAGATTCGACGCGGCACTATTTTCCCGCGTTCATTGACAAATCTTCTCAGCACCCGATCATTATCGTGGGGAATATATCTAACCTTATCTTCACAAAACCGGCAGACCTTGCGCCTTCTGGTCTTAAAGGCCGCCTTAACTTCATTGGTCTTTTCAAATCGCTTTTTAAACATATATTAATTTCCCTTTATAGTCAGAATATTTCATGATGGTATCGATGAATCGATTATTTATCCGAATCTTTCAAATCATCCTTATCCACCGATGTGTCAATTTCATCGTCATATGGCGCCTCTGCTGTTTTTCTATCCGGCGGACGGGACTGATGAGACGGTTTTTTCTCTCGGGAATAGGCATACGGGGCATCCGAATCGTCACTGCTCTCATCGACATCAAGGAAACGGGGAGTCCCCAGACTATCTGATTCATGAGGAACCCGGCCCTCGAATACTCTATCTTCCAGACTGCCTTCAAAGAGAACCGTCAGGTAACGAATATATGGCTCCTCAAGTTTGTAGAATCTTTCGAGTTCCGACAAAGCCTGATTATTCCCTTCGAAAATTACCCGGGTGTAAAATCCCTGAGTAAATTTCTTAATTGGGAAAGCCAGCCGGCGAACGCCCCAGCGGTCTTCCTTCACTATTTTCCCGTTATTACGCTCAATCAAATCGATAACGGCTTTAATTTGACGGTCAAAAGCGGCATCATCTGCCTGGGGACTTAGAATAAACGTAGATTCATAGATACGCATTCAAGATCCTCCCTATGGACGTTAAAGTTTAAAACGGCCTCGGATTACTGCGTCAGATCCGAAGCAGGGTTACTGTTATATATTCTCATCGCCTCTTCCGGGCGATTTCTTAATAAATATACTACGGCCTCCCCCGATTTTACAAGCATTTTCTTCAGGATTTCCATCTCACCCTGATTAAATCTTCCCAAAACAAACTCGATTTGATCGATTTCATCAGGGAGCGGCCCGATCCCCATCCTCAAACGCGGAAAAGCATCCGTTCCAAGATGATAAATAATTGACTCCAGTCCCTTGTGCCCGCCAGCAGAGCCACCGCTTCGAATTCGGATTTTCCCCAACTCCAGATTGATATCATCGCATAAAATCAGGATCAAATTCGGATTCAAATCGAAGTGCTCCAGGATCTGCGCCACCGCCAGGCCAGAGTTATTCATAAAGGTGGTCGGCCAGACCAGCCTGATAGGGGCTTCCATATCGGTCTTTTCGGCGATAAAATAATCTCCTCGCCCCGGTTGCGGTTTTATATCCCATTTTCGACAGAGTTGATTTAATACCTCAAAACCGAGATTATGCCGGGTTCCGTTATATCCTGAGCCAATATTTCCAAGCCCGATAAAAGTCGAAATCACTCTTACCCTTTTTCCGTTCTTAGCAATCGCAGGGAATTGGAGACCACAAACAGTGATGAAAAAGCCATGGCGGCGGCCGCCACAACCGGCGAAAGGCTCCAGCCAAGAACCGGGTAGATCAAACCGGCCGCCAGCGGAATGGCAATAACATTGTAGCTGAAAGCCCAGAAAAGATTCTGCTTAATTGTTCTATATGTCAAGCGGGAAATATTAAATGCCTCCAAAAGCGAGCTGAGATCATTGCGGACAAGAATTATATCTGCCGATTCAATTGCCACATCGGTACCGCTTCCGAGGGCCACGCCAATATCGGCTGCGGCCAAAGCCGGAGCATCATTAATGCCATCGCCGACCATCATGACCTTATTTCCCGCCCGTCGATAAGTCTCGACAATTAATGATTTCTGGCTTGGCTTAATTCCGGCTTCAAAATGTCCGACCCCAAGCGCTCTGGCCACGCCGCGGGCGGTTTGGAAATTATCCCCGGTCAGAATAACCACCTTCCGGCCGGACTGGCTGAGATTATTCAGGACCTGCGGAGCCTCATCCCGGATCTTATCCGCCAGAGCCAGGAAACCCAAAGCTTTTCCATCGACGGCGACATAGACAATCGTATGTCCCAAATCCATCGCCCTCTGGGACTCATCCAATAACATAGAGATCTCTATATTTTCTTTTTTCATGGTGGCGTCATTACCAACCAGAACAATTTTATCCGCGACGCTCGCCCGAAGCCCAAATCCGGGGGATTCAACTAATTCACTTGCCGGCCACAACTTTAAGTCGAGTTTATGGGCCTCCTCGACAATCGCCCTGGCCAGCGGATGATTTGAGCCTGATTCGGCGGAAGCGGCCATCTGCAACATTTTTATTTCGTGCGCCTCTCCCTCCACTCCCAATACAGATCGTTTGCTGATAACTTTAAAATGCCCCTCGGTCAGGGTTCCGGTTTTGTCAAATATCACGTGGTCGGTCCCGACTACATTCTCTAAAACATCGCCGCCTCGAATATAAATGCCCCGCCGGGCCGCCCATCCTGTTCCGGTCAAAATTGCGGTCGGTGTCGCCAGGCCGAGGGCACACGGGCAGGCAATTATCAAAACCGCAATCGGCGCCGTAACCAGCATCGGACTTTGACGATCGAAAACAAACCAGATTATAAATGTCAGGATAGATATGAGCAGGACGATCGGAACGAAAATTGAGGAAATTCGGTCAGCCAGTTTTTGGACCGGGGCCTTGCGATTTTGAGCTTCGGATATCAAACGAACGACACCGGCCAGAAAACTATTTTCTCCGGTTCCGGTTACAAGGAATTTAAACGATCTGCTTCCGTTTACCGAACCGCCGATAACTTCATTACCTACGGTCTTGTCAACCGGGACCGATTCACCGGTTATCATGGATTCATCAATTGACGGCTCCCCTTCAATTATTTTTCCGTCAGCCGGTATTTTGTCGCCCGGCCTGACCAGCAAAATCATATCCGGTCTTACCGCTGATATATCGATTTCCATTTCTTCACCGTTAATGATAGCTATTGCTTTTTCCGGCCGAAGACGCAGCAGGGCTCCGATAGCATCGCGAGCCTTTTCCTTGGCTCGATTTTCTAAATAGCGCCCGAGCAATATCAGCGTAATTATCATGGCGGTCGTTTCAAAATAAAAAAAGCCGGCCACCTCTCTCGAATAAATCAATGATTCCATCGTCAGCCAGGAGCTGTATAAAAATGCCGAAAGTGAACCAAGCGCTATAAGCGAGTTCATGTTTGCTCGAAAATGCCTCAGTTGCCGAAAGGCATCGATAAAAATCTCCCGCCCGGGAAACAGCATGACCGGCAGAGTCAGAATAATCAGAATTATCCCGGCCACCGAATTCGCAATCGGCAAATTCACGGCCAGCATCTCTTTCATACTGACAACCATAATCGGAATGGTCAGGGCCAGTGCGAAAAGGAAATTTTGCCCGGCACGGGAAAATTCGGGACGAAATTGGGCGCCTGATTCAACAGACTCCTCGGCGCCATAACCAAGTTTGGCAATATCATCAAGAATCCGGAGCTTATCCGTTTGTTCGGAATCAAATTCCACCGAGGCGGTCGTCGTGGCGAAATTAACCTGCGCCTTCTTGATCCCCTGAGTTCGGGTCAATCCCGACTCAATGCCGGTGGCGCATCCGGCGCAATGCATCCCGGATATTTTCAGATTAATTTTCTTTATCTCAGTCATCGCAAAAATTAATATAAAAATTTAAACGGAAAAAATAAAGATGAGTGATAAAAAGAAACTAAGCAATGATGTCCCATCAGCCGGGCAAAAACCGGTAAAGAATCCTCTATTTAAAACCCATCGCCAGAAGCAAATGGGGGCATTTCTTCATTAATTCCGTCTTTACTTTGGCTCTCGCCCGATGAAGATACCAGCGAACAGTTGCCTCCGGCATATTCATTATATCGGCAACATCGTTTATATGACAGCCGTCGACATCGCGAAGAATAAACGCCGAGCGCTGTTTATCATTCAGCGACCGGGTGGCTTCATCAATATAATGACGAATTCTATCCTGCTGATAGGACATTTCGGGAGTGGCATATTTATCATCGGCCGTTTCCCTGATATTTTCAATTGATTCATGATGATGCCGATTATGCTTGCGCATGTAATCTATGGAAGCATTTACGGTAATTCTGTATAGCCAGGTATAAAATTTCTTGTTTTCATCATAGCGCCATATATTTCGGCTTGTTTTCACAAAGACATTCTGAGCGATATCCGCCGCTTCGTCATAATCACCAACCATCTTATAGGCAAGAGCGGCCACCTGATTATGATAGAGCTTAATCAATTTCGAATAAGCGCGTTCGTCGCCGGCTTTAATATCCTGAATAATAGCCTTTGTTTC
>Ga0105099_10001977_pt1 | contig 12409 bp, 11 predicted proteins | sample PPLLak3cmMay2015_2_FD_79138 | JGI IMG/M metagenome (GOLD analysis project Ga0105099, IMG submission 79138) | Freshwater sediment microbial communities from Prairie Pothole Lake near Jamestown, North Dakota, USA - PPLs Lake P8 Core (1) Depth... | ecosystem: Environmental > Aquatic > Freshwater >...
CATGAACTCGTAGTCCCTGATGTCATCTTTGAATGTGCTCCTGTATAGGTCTACTAGGGCATATAGTTCTGCGCCGCTGTGCACTTGGACCTCTAGTTCTACATCTGCGCAACCCGTGCCTTCTACTGCGTATATTATGTTGGGGTGCTCTATGCCGAAAGCTATCATCTTCTTTATGACATCCTGTGATTTGTTGTGGAGTATGAAATGGAGCTTGTAGTAGATCATGTCTAGTTTTGGTATGTTTAGGAATGTTGTGAATCCGAGTATGACTTTCTTCTCTATAAGTCTCTTTACGCGGTCTCTGATGAGTTTCTCGTTCACTCCTAGGTCTTTTGCGATCTCCTGGTATCTTGCCCTGCCGTCATCTGTCAGGCGGTTGATGAGGTCAGTATCGAGCTGGTCTATAGTGATGACTTCATTCTTTTCAAGTATTATGTCTGTATTGTCATGCTTATCTAGAATGTATCCTCGTTTGCAGTGGTGTAGCCTTGTCATTATGGCGAACCAGTAGTCCTCGATGTGTTCGCCGAACCTGGAGAGGATGTCCCGCATGAGGACATCAAAGTCATATGTGGTGTCTACAAACACCATCGTGCCTACATCCCATACCCCTCTGACTTTCGTGACCCAGTTGAACTTGTCATGTATGTATTTGACGAACTCCTTCTCTTTCTCAGGCGTTACTCGTTGCAGCTTGAAATATGTCCTGTACATGAGTTTTCCAAGGTTCATGGAGTTGACTATGGCATGATACTTGAGGATGATTCCCTGTTTCTCTAGCTTCTTCATCCTGTACGCGACTACCTCTCTACTGAGGCCAACTCTCTTCGCCAGCTGCGTCTCAGCTATCCTCGCATTCAATTCCAGTTCGAAGAGTATCTTCCTGTCTTTCAGGTCCAGCTTGTTCATTTTACGATAAATAGACTTTTGTACATATAAATATGTCGTTTTTGTGTAAAATAATGTAAAAAATTTTATATAACTGTTCAAATATTGTAGTCACTAAATAGTGATTAATAATGGTAAAAATTAATTAAACTGAAAGGTGATGAACATGCCTGAAAAAACAGAAAAAACGTTGGAAGAAAGAATATACGGTAAGCTCGCAGATATAGGACTCAAGATGAGGAGAGAAAGCCGATCTTACTCTGGATATTATGATGTAGAATATCTAGTTAGCGAGATTGCGTTAGAATTGGCTTCAGCTGCAAGACAAGGACAGCTCACTAAAGAACAATATAGGCAATTCGGTGGACAGTCAAGGACTGAACTTGAATATAGATTCTTTGAGGAAGTGGGAGACGCGTTAGGACAAAACAGGAAGAAATATGGTGGATACACTGGCCTGACAAACAGAGACACAATAGATGATGACTTGGAGATGGACGCAAATGTGCGCCGATTGACAAAAGCACAGATCTTTGATAAGTATGGTATTGAAGAAAAGCAGAGATCACCAGAAGTGACTTCTTATGATGTTAGTTATGGATGCTTCCTGAGAGAAAACGGACTCACAGGCCAGAAAGGCGCCGAGATAACCGAAAAGGATCTCTGGAAACCACGAAAATGAACAGGAGGTAGAGATGATGAGCAGATATACAGAATTCATAGAACAGAACCCAGAGCTTTGTCCTGGGATGGATCTAGTTGATTATATGTGGAGAACGCATACAGCACAAGTCGCATTGAAAAATCCAGCTAACTGGAAAGAGATTGTGACGAACAGGGAACATCTATTCAGAGCGCTGAAAGGCTTTCCAGAACAAGGACCCACATTCGAGGACGCTTCAGTAGTTTACATACTTATAGGTGGACTGCTGTCTGATAAAGATAGAGAGAACAAGTATGTGAAAGAGGGCTGCAGAGGTTCATATCTATTCGAACCACAAGGAGATGACCTGTTCTGTGACATGGTTGCACAGCACATCATAAAGGATGTACCAGAAGACAGGCTACACACAGCGATCAAAAACGCGGCTTTGAAAACCGTCAGACCAAACACGATTCCAAACACGGGACCGAACACAGGATATTGGATGGATGCAGTTTATAGTGAACTATCAGCAGGTCAGAGGCAGAGAATTAAAGAGAATTATCAGTCCTGGTCTGATAGGGAGAGCCTCAAGAGGGAGATTGCATTAGAATATATTGCACAATCCTACGATGAAGAGTCTATGATACTGAAAGACCCTCGATTTGATTTCGGGAAATACGACTGCATACAGCCGAATGATGGGTGCCACATAGTGGCATGCACCAAAAAACAATTTGGTGAATGACTCAGATGATAAAGAAAGATTCACGGCCTGCGTCATACTTCCTCGTTCCTTCGTCTCGTGGGACTTGCCAAAAGTTATTAGAACTTGAATCCAGCCGCCAGTCAGCTCTTGCCCTGTTTCAGCCGCTTCCTTTTCTGCGCCTCAGGCTCAGCCAGGTAATTCTCGCTGTTGACGACTGCCTCGCCGGATTCCACTTCAAGGTTCTTTCTTGCGTCACCAGCTATCTTCCCGCCTTTCTGCGCAGCACCCTTGTTCTCAACAAACCCTTGCGCATCCTTGCCGCGCGCAATCTTGGTTGTGGAAGCCTCTCCCAGCATCGTGAATATGAGCTCTAGGTCATCCATGTGGTCCCGTAGGTTTTCCTTCTTGAGGCCCTTGAACTGCTTGTATTCTTCAACAGTTTTGCCGAATGCCGCCTTGCTTATTTCATTCGTAAGGATTGCATACTCTTTGTCCTCTTTAACTCCCCTCTTGTTCCACTCGCCAGTGAGCTCTTGCCTTACGGCTATGCCCCTGACTCGTTTTTCAATCCAGTCATCAGAATATCCTTTTGCCTTGTATAGCTCTTTCATCCTTGCCTGCGCAAGTTCAGGGTCCTGTATCTCCTGGACACGCTCATAGCCTACCTTCGCAAGCCACAGCTTGAAAGGCTCTGCTTTTGGAGAGGGGATGGATTGTATAATCCTGAATATTGTCTTGGTATTCGCACAATCAGTCTCCCTTAGTTTCCCATCTTCTGCAGGGAGTTTCAACCGGTGACAATCTGTCACCACTTCACTTCCTTCTTCCCTAAGCCTTTGGCTCAGCTTGTTCCAATATTTTCTTGCTGTAAGAGGATCGTCCTGTTCAGTCAAGATAGCAACGATATCAACAACAGAGAAATACCACTCATTATTGTGGACGATTCTCCTGATCTTCTTGTCCTGGAACACAACTAAAGCATTGTCAGCATCCATGTGGCACCTTCTGAATAGCATATCTTTTCCTAGCTTATAAACCTCACTCAAGTGTGTCCAGTGGGAAGTGGACTTCTCCCATCATACCCCCGTACCGCATAATCCTTTATATACTACTTCCACCTCCAAAGCGGTTATGAAAACCGATATTTCCTCTCTGGAACTGCACTATCTCCTGAAGGAGCTGGCGTTAGATGGAGCCAAATTGGAACAGCTCTACCAGGTTGGTAATGAGGAGTTCATCTTCCAGTTCCATGTCACAGGTGTTGGAAAGAAGATCTTAAGGGTCGTCCTTGGCAAGCTTATGTACATTGCGAACAATAAGAGCGATGTTCCAGAAAAGCCTCCCGGTTTCTGCGTATATCTCAGGAAAAAGCTGAAGAGCGCAAGGCTCCAGTCGATCTCCCAGCTGGGTTCAGAAAGGATTGTAGAGTTCTTGTTCGAGACAAAGGATTCGAAGTTCAAACTCATAATCGAATTGTTCAGCAAGGGCAATTGTATACTTTGTGATGAACAAGGCATTATCCTTTCAGCTATGGAGAAGCAGGAGTGGAAAGACCGTTCCATAAAGCCGAAGGAAAAATATCTCTATCCGAAGAGGGAGTGGAACTTCCTAGCATTGTCAAGGCAGGATATGGATTCAGTGTTCAACACATCTAACAAAGAGAACCTTGTGAAAGCATTAGCGATCGACCTCGGTCTTGGCGGTATCTATGCTGAAGAGCTCTGCATCATCGCATCAGTAGACAAAAATCTGAAGCCTAAGGAGCTTTCAGATAAGGAAAAGGATTCATTGCATGATGCGCTTAAGAAGCTGTTGTCGATGCCATTGTCTGCAACAATGGTCTATGCTGATGGTGAGAAGACCACACTCAAGGATGTTGTGCCTTTCAAGCTCAGATTCTATGGTTCTGTCCCTTCATCTGATGCAGAGAGCTTCAATTCCGCTCTGGATTCAGTCCTTACAAAGAAGGTCGATTCGAAAGCCATAGAGACTGCTGAGAAGACAGCTAAGACAAAGCTCGATAAGGTCAATGAGATGATAAGCCAGCAGACTCAGAGGATAGCCGGCCTTGAGGCTTCTGAGAAAGAGAACCAGAGGAAAGGAGAGTTGATATATGAGAATTATATCCTGGTGCAGCAGGTCTTGTCAGAGATAAATGAGCTGAGGAAGAAACTATCTTGGCAGGAAATAAAAGAAATGTTCAGGAATCACAAGGTCATACTGGACATAACTGAGAAGACAGGTGAAGTGACAATTGAGATTTGATCTGAAGAAGAAAAAAGAAGTTGAACCGAAGCTTGGAGAGATAAAGAGGATAGTCATAACTTCAAGCCTTGTCAAGGCTTACCTGCTTAACATGGGGAAGGCATTCTTATTGATCGGTGCGTTAGGTGGCGTTGTCTATGCACTGCCTTTTATCGTTGGAGCTAATCCTTTTGTGGAAGTCTTCGAGACGATAGGTATCCCGGTCATTTGGCTCACCCGCTCGACGATAGCGCTTATCGCTGCGTTCCTGGTGACTATCTTCTTCACTACGCTTGGGATGAGTTCGTATAAGCTGGTGTTTGAGGGTGATACGTTGACATATTCATATGGCAGTTTCATAAAGGTGACGAAGTCGACAAGCATATCCAATATCATCGGCGTTAATTTCTATGAGTACAGCCCTCTGAAAGTCGGGGATCTCATGATCGAGTTCACAGACACGAGAGAAGGTATCCTTACGATACCTTATATCAACAAGGCAAAGTATCAGTGTGACCTGATAAATAAGCTCATGACCTTCAAGAGGATAGAGCGTGAAGATGAGATAAGGGAGAAGGGAGTCGTCTGAAAGGTACTGATCATGGTAGTCGCAATAATTCTCGCAGGAGGTCTCGGCACAAGGCTGAAACCATTGACAGACACTACACCTAAACCTCTGTTGCCGATAAGTGGCAGGCCGATAATAGAGCATGCAATACTGAACTTCCGTAGGCACGGCATAACTGATATCTTGATTTCAATAGGTTACAAGGCAGACATGATAAGAGGATATTTTGGAGACGGTTCAAAGTTTGGTGTAAAGATAGGTTACTGTATAGAAGAAGAGCCATTGGGTACTGGTGGAGCGATAAAGACAGCGGCAGCAGATATCAAAGGCACATTTGTCGCTATAAATGGCGATAATCTCGCTGACTTCGACTGGACAGCGATCCTCGAAGAGCACAAGAAGGGCAATGCAAAGATAACCTTGGCATTATATCCTGTTGAGGATGTCACGAAGTTCGGCATAGCCAAGTTAGAGGGAAAAAAGATTGTCGATTTCATAGAGAAGCCTTCTCCTGACAAGGCACCTTCGAACCTAAATAATGCAGGAGGTTATGTTTTTGAGCCAGAGGCATTATCAATACTTCCGGAAGGGAAATCATCTATAGAGCGGGACTGTTTTGAGAAGCTCGCGAAAAAAGGCGTCATCTTCTCATTCATCCATAAGGGCCAGTGGTTTCCTACTGATGATATGGAAAAATATGTGTTTGCAGATAAGAACTTCAAACCGCACAGGGGTCAAGCATGAATTTCTTCCTTGAGCGCTACAGTGCACTAGGACATGATATCGATCCTAAGACCATCCATCTTAAGCAGTGTATCCGTGTGAACACGATCAAGATCTCTGAAGCAGAGCTTGTTTCACGATTGAAGGCAAAGAATGTCTCTATGAAAAAGGTACCATTCATTGATTTCGGTTATTTTGCAGAGTCCCGTTTCGCATTGAGTTCGACTCACGAATATCTTCAGGGATATTATTATATCCAGGAAGCTGCATCCCAACTTCCTGTCCAGGTGCTTTCTCCAGTAAGTGGAGAGTTGGTCCTTGACATGTGTGCTGCTCCTGGTTCAAAGACAACCGAGCTCGCGCAGTACATGGAAAACAAAGGCCAGATAGTCGCCCTTGATTCTAACTCTTCCCGGTTGAAAGCATTGAAGAATAATATTGAAAGATGCGGAGTGAAGAATACTATTGTCTATCATAAGGATGCACTATGCGCAGCAGAACTCGGTATCAAATTTGATAAGATCCTCCTTGATGCTCCCTGTTCTGGAAATTTTGTCATAGATAAGGATTGGTTCAGGAAGCGTACGATTAAGGACATAAAATCTATATCAGATACACAAAAGTCTCTATTGAAAGTCGCAGTCTCTTTATTGAAGCCTTCAGGCACCATAGTATACAGCACCTGTTCCCTTGAACCCGAAGAGGATGAGGAAGTGATAGAGTGGGCTCTTGATAGTCTTCCTGTCGAACTTGTAGATACCGGCTTAAAGATAGGTGACCCGGGTATTACCCCGAAAACAAAGCTTTCTAAGCGTTTATGGCCTGATAAGACAGGTACTCAGGGGTTCTTTATGGCTAAACTAAATCATATATGATTCATGGTTTTCTTGGTAACTTCTTCATCTTTTTCACACCGGATAGTTTATACTGTCAATAGAAATTAATTTCTATTGAAGATAGAAACATTTAAATACTTGTGGCATTTACTGTGCCCTATGTTAACAAAAGAAACATTGACTGAAGTGATAATTCGTCAGAAGGAGTTTATAGATAGATCTGATCTAGGCACTCCAAGGGAGAAAGAAAAGGAGATAAAAATAGAGGACGCTTTTGCTCTCTTGATTACCGGGATAAGACGGTGCGGGAAGAGTACTCTTCTCAGCCAAATATTGAAAAAACAGAAAAAAGGATATTATCTTAACCTTGAAGACCCTCGATTAGAAGGTTTCGAGTTTTCTGATTTCAATAAGATGGACTCAATACTGAAGGAGTTATATGGGGAAGGGGGGATATATTTCTTCGATGAGATCCAGAATATTGAGAAATGGGAGAAATTTATAAGGTATTTGATTGACAAAAAAGAGAAGATAGTCATAACCGGTTCAAATGCCTCTATTTTAAGCAGGGAACTTGGTACAAAGCTGACTGGCAGGCATTTGCAGGTAGAACTGTTTCCGTTTTCATTTGGAGAATTTTTGGATATGAAACAGGAAAATCCTTCAGTCGATTCTTTTGAAGAATACTTAAATAAAGGGGGTTTTCCAGAATACATGAAAAAAGAAAATCCTGCCATTCTTCATGAGTTGCTGTCTGATGTCGTGATGAAGGATATTGCAGTAAGATTTGGCATAAAAAATACGAATATTCTTAATAAGATTGCAGTTTACCTCATCAGCAATGTTGGAAATGAATTCTCCCATAATTCTATAAAGAAAATGTTCGAGATTAAGTCAGTCCAGAGCGTTATTGATTATGTTTCTTATTTTGAAAATGCTTATTTGATATTCACTGTCCCGAGATTCAGCTATTCATTCAAGCAACAGCAGGTGAACCCCAAAAAAGTTTATTCGATCGATAATGGGTTTTCCTATGCAAATTCCGCTTCTTTCTCGAAGGATAAAGGAAAAATGCTTGAAAATGCTGTATTCTTGGGATTAAGAAGAAGATTCAAGGACATTTTTTATTTTAGGGGAAAGAAAGAATGCGATTTTGTGGTTAAGCAGAAAGAAAGAATAGTCAAGGCCATACAGGTTTGCTTTGATTTCAATGAGGAAACTAAAAACAGGGAAATAGACGGATTAATCAGCGCTATGGAAGAATTTAACCTTGATGAGGGGCTTATTTTAACTTACAACCAGGAAGATGAATTCTCAATTGGAAGAAAGAAGATATTGGTTAAACCCGTGTGGAAATGGTTATTGGGGAGCGTATAGGATTTGTTAATCGTTAAAATTTGGTTCAAATCTATCAGAAGTTAAAAAATAAGGTGGACAGCTTTCGGTGTTTCCCGACCTAAAGGACAGTACTGCACCAAACGTAGGCTTGCTTAACTTCGGTGTTCGGAATGGGTACCGGTGTAACCAAGCCACTATGGCCGTCCAATACGCTAGGATTTAGAGGTTATTTATAAGGTTTTCTAACTGTACGATGAAAAATAAGTAGTGCAAGACTGCGCGTCAATGCCTCCTAGCGAGCATCGGATGATGCAGGTTAAAAGCTCGCAGTTGGGCGAAAAGAAGTGATTTAAGAAGCATTGCGAGCGAGGCATTGACCTTTCTGGTTTTTTTAACCTGTTCAATAAAACAAAAAGGTATTTAAATAAAAGTCGGTGTTGGTATCTTGGGGTGTTCAGCAACGAAAATAGGTGATCAGGTGTATATGTGCAGGCATGGACTCAAGTGCTTCTGTATGAGACAGGAGACTGACTGAGTGTGAATTGTATGAAGATACTTGTAACTGGCGGTGCGGGTTTCATCGGAAGTAATGTTTGTGAAGCTCTGATTAAAAGGAACGATTCTGTAATTTGTGTTGATAGTTTTAATGATTTCTATGATCCGAAAGTGAAAGAAAAAAACATAGCCTCCTTTTCGGGCAATAAAAATTTCACACTTTACAGGGAAGATATTCGAAATCTCGAAAGCTTAAGAGCAATTTTTGAAAAAGAGAAACCTGACAAGATTCTTCATCTTGCGGCACGTGCAGGAGTCAGGCCGTCAATAGAAGATCCATTATTATACGAAGATGTAAATGTAAGAGGGACATTGAATCTTCTCGAGCTCACTAAAGAATTCAAGATAAGACATTTTGTTTTTGCATCATCTTCATCTGTTTACGGGAATAATAAAAAAGTACCGTTCTCTGAATCAGACCCCGTAGATAACCCGATTTCACCGTATGCAGCTACAAAGAAGGCAGGAGAGCTGTTATGCTACGCGTATCATGGTCTTTACAAGATAAACATCACATGTCTCCGTTTCTTCACTGTTTATGGTCCGAGAGGAAGGCCAGACATGGCACCATACCTATTCACAAGATTGATCAGTCAAGGGAAACCTATCGAGATGTTTGGAAATGGCACTTCAAAAAGAGATTATACCTACGTAGGTGACATCGTTTCAGGCATCATAGCAGCACTTGATAGGGAATTAGGTTACGAGATAATCAATTTAGGAAACTCGCAGACAGTAGAGCTAAGGAAGCTCATCTCAGTCATCGAGCAGAACTTAGGTAAAAAAGCGAGGATAATCAGTAAGCCAGAGCAGCCCGGTGATGTTCCTTTGACATACTCGGACATCTCGAAAGCGAAAAAGTTGCTTGGCTACGCTCCACGGACCAGCATAGAAGATGGCATGAAGGCCTTCATCGAGTGGTATTTAAGACAAGATGATAAGTGATGAAGGGACTCAGATATTTTCTGTGAGGTTCATAAATCAAGATTTTAATGTTATTTATGCCGTTTGTTGTTTTTCCTCGAAAATTATTTAAATAAGAACAAGGACTTTTTTATCTGGTGACATGAATGAAAATAGGTGTAATAGGTACGGGTTATGTGGGTCTTGTTTCCGGAGCCTGTTTCGCAGATAAGGGCTTTGATGTCACTTGTGTCGATATCGATGAAAACAAGATAAGACTTCTCAAAGAAGGAAAGATTCCCATATATGAGCCAGGACTGAAGGACCTCATTGATAACGCTGTGAAAAGGGGTCATCTGACTTTTTCAACGGATATGGCTGATGTGGTTATCAGTTCAGATGCTATATTTATCTGTGTCGGGACGCCTGAAGGCAAGGATGGCCAGCCTGATCTTTCAGCAGTCTATGCCGTGGCGAATGGGATCGGGTCAGTTCTTAAGCAGAAAAACAGTTCAAGCTTCAAAGTGGTAGCTACAAAAAGCACTGTCCCGGTCGGTACTGGCGACGAGATCGAGAGCATATTCATGAAATATGGCCTGACTAGCGTCGCAGTTGCATCGAACCCGGAGTTCCTTAAAGAGGGTGATGCTATCAATGATTTCGTGAAGCCTGATCGGATCGTAATAGGTACAAATTCTGAAAAAGCTAAGAATCTTCTTGTTGATATCTACTCTTCATTCACAAGAAAAAGTGAACGGATAATACCTATGGATAGGAGAAGCGCCGAACTGACTAAATATGCCGCTAATTCCATGCTCGCTTTAAGGATAACCTTCATGAACCAGATGGCTAGGATCTGTGAGAAGATCTCTGCGGATGTGACGAACGTTAGGAAGGGGATAGGTCTGGATTCTCGTATCGGACCGGCATTTCTCTTTCCAGGTCCAGGCTATGGTGGCAGTTGTTTTCCAAAAGATGTCAAGGCGCTGATCCACCTTGGTCGTGAAAATTCTGCTCCGATTACAATAATCGAAGCAGCGGATGAGTTCAACCAGTTACAGAAGCACGCGCTTTCCGATAAGGTCATCAGGCATTTCGGTAAAGATCTTAAGAACAAGACGATATCTATCTGGGGTCTTTCGTTCAAGCCAGAGACAGATGATGTCCGTGAATCGCCTTCGATATACATCATCGGGGACTTGCTGAAAGCGGGAGTTCAGATAAAGGCTTACGATCCTGAAGCGACAACGAATTTCAGGAAGTTCTATGATTTCAATAATATAACTTATTGCAGCTCGATGTATGATGCGCTGAAAAATGCGGACGCCCTTGTCATAGTGACCGACTGGAATGAGTTCAAGATGCCTGATTTTGAACGGGTGAAGAGTTTAATGAAGTCGTCGGTTATTTTTGATGGAAGGAATCTTTATCAACCTGACAAGATGTCAGGATTAAACATGCTCTATTTCGGTCTGGGCAGAGGAAAGAAGATATGACACAAATCAAACTAACGGTAATTATCCCGGTGTATAATGAGAAAGATTCGATAAAGGGCACTGTTCACTCGATACATTCAGCGCTGAAAGGTTTCGGATCTGGTTACGAGATAATCTGTGTCAACGACGCTTCTGGTGATGGCAGCGGACGCATTCTGGATAAGCTTCAACACGAAGGACAGATAATTCTGATCAATCACGTTGAGAACAGAGGTTACGGAGCAGCCCTGAAGAGCGGGATACTGGCCGCCCACGGAGACTGGATAATGATAACTGATTCTGACGGCACATATCCTTTGGACATGATGCCTGCTCTCCTTTCTGAAAAGGATAAGTATGCGATGGTCGTAGGCTCAAGGACAGGCAAGAAAGTGAGTATACCCCTTCTTAGGAGGCCCGTGAAGTTCATCTTGAACAAGTTCAGTTCATATCTTGCTGGCAAGAAGATACCAGACCTCAACTCAGGTTTGAGGGTCTTTGATAAGGAGATAGTGCTGAAATATCTGGGCCTTTTTCCTGAACGTTTCTCTTTCACATCAACACTGACGATGATATGCGCTACAAAAGGGTATTCAACCCTATTCATGCCGATAGATTACATGAAACGCAAGGGAAAGTCGACGATACACCCGATAAAGGACACATATCGTTTTTTCACTCTTCTTTTCAGGCTGAGCATGTACTTCAACCCGTTGAAGGTGTTTGTACCGCTATCTTTCGTTTGCCTTGCCTTTTCTGTCCTGAGGGCGGTTAGGGATTTGATGGTCACATCCGACCAGCACGTGGGTAATTTTGCGGTAGGTCTGTTCTTCCTTTCGATACAGATATTCTTTTTCGGCTTGCTGGCTGAGATAATAAGTAAGAAATAGGAAAATGTGCGGTATTGTAGGTTTTAATTGGGAAGATCGCGAGCTTGTCAAGCGTATGATGCATTCTATCGAGCACCGTGGTCCTGACCAACAGGGTAGTTATGCTGATAAGGAAATGACCTTGGGGCACTTGCGTCTTTCTATCGTTGACTTAAGCGAACGCGGCAGGCAGCCGATGTCAGACGATGAAGGTTCAGTAGTGATAGTATTCAACGGCGAGATATACAACTATCTGAGCCTCAAGCCGCTTTTGGAAAAGAAATATCGCTTTAGGTCGAACACAGACACAGAGGTCCTGATCTACGGTTATAAAGAATGGGGCATAGAGGGATTGCTGAAAAGGATAGATGGCATGTTCGCTTTCTGTATCTATGATGCTGAGAAAAAACAGCTTTTCCTCGCAAGGGACCGGCTGGGAAAGAAGCCGTTGTATTACTACAACCACGCGGACAAGTTCATATTTGCGTCAGAGATAAAGGCGATAATCGAAGACTCGTCAGTGCCGAGGAAGGTCAATGTAGAAGTGCTGAACCAGTTCTTGATGCGCAGGTTCTCGCCATGGGAAGAGACCATGTTCGAAGGCATCAAAAAGGTCATGCCTGCTCAATATGCTGTTTTTGACCTGGTCAAGAGG
>Ga0105099_10001978_pt1 | contig 12407 bp, 10 predicted proteins | sample PPLLak3cmMay2015_2_FD_79138 | JGI IMG/M metagenome (GOLD analysis project Ga0105099, IMG submission 79138) | Freshwater sediment microbial communities from Prairie Pothole Lake near Jamestown, North Dakota, USA - PPLs Lake P8 Core (1) Depth... | ecosystem: Environmental > Aquatic > Freshwater >...
CCTACCATCTCCTTGACAAATTGATGGGGGCCCCCGCATTCGATTGGCTCGGCGGATTCACCTGGCTGGTGGCTCGACAAGATTCGTTGACGGCCGCAGCGGAGATAGCCGTCGCCGCCGCGCGAGACACGATTTCCCGGCCATCGCTTCCGCTCGCGAAGTATGCCGGCACGTACACAGACGCGTGGTACGGGAATGTCATCATCACGGAAGCGAACGGAAAGCTCGGCATTCGTTTTGCGCACACTCCTTCGCTCGTCGGCGATCTCGTCCATTGGCAATACGACACATTCATTGCCCGATGGCATGATCCCGAAATGCGCGCGGATGCCTACGTCACATTTTCACTCACACCCGAAGGGACCATCGAACAAGCGAAGATGAAGGCCGTTTCCCCGGCAACCGATTTCAGTTTCGACTTCCATGATCTGCTGCTGAAGCCGACAAAGTAACATCCAGGAGACCGTTCTCGTGCAAACTGTTCAACTCATATCCGAGGACCAACCGATCACCGTCGGCAAGATCCTCTGCATCGGACAGAACTACGCCGCCCACGCGAAGGAGATGAACTCGACCGCCCCTACGCTCCCCGTCTTTTTCATGAAGCCAACGACGGCGCTCATACCCGACGGCGGCTCGATCGAGATCCCGTCCATTTCCCGCGATGTCCACCATGAGGTGGAGATGACGGTCCTCATCGGGAAGGGGGGAAAGAACATTCCGCAGGAGACGGCGTTGCAGCACGTCGCCGGATACGGCATCGGGCTCGACATGACGATGCGCGACGTGCAATCGGAGGCGAAGAAGAAGGGTCAGCCATGGACGCTCGCGAAGGGATTCGACACGTCGGCGCCGATCTCCAGCTTCGTCCCTGCCTCTTCCATTCCGGATCCCCAGGGGATGTCCATCGAACTGCTCGTCAACGGCGACCGGAGGCAGCAATCCTCCACAGCCAACATGATCCATCCGGTTGACAGGCTCGTCGCGTACATTTCGCAGTTCTTCACACTCGAGCGCGGCGACATCATTTTTACAGGGACGCCGGAGGGGGTTGCCCAGGTGAAATCCGGAGATGTCCTGCTGGCGACGTTGTCGCAAGGCGACGGAATGAAGGCGGTTTCGCTGGCGGTCCGGGTGAAGTGACCCGGGTTCTGACCCGGGTTCCAACCCGGGGTCGTTCCTGAAGGATTGTGACACACATTCCCTCGCCCCTCTCATGGCGCAGAAACTCAAAGCATTCTTTCACCAATACCATTACGCGATCTTCGCGTGGCTCGCCATCGCCGTCTGCGTGGCCGTCGGCATCGTGTTCCGCGTCGATGAACACATCATCGGCGCCTTGGTGGTGCTGATCGGCTTGTTGGGCCAAGCCTTCACCCTGCTCCTGGCAGGGATCGGACTTCTCCCGGTCGTCGGTCCGTTCATCGCCAAAGTTCTTGCCTTGCCCTTCATCTGGCTCATCAACGGCATCGGCTACCTGGTGTCCCTGGTCGCGATCAAGCGCGGGTATTCCAAAGATGTGATCTCGTATCGCATGGCCACCATCGCCCTGTTGGTTGGCATAACGATTGGGTATATTCTGGGGAAACTCGTCTGATCACTGAATACGGACGACAGCACTTCCGTCATGCCTCGCATCATCACCATAGCACTCCCGAAAGGCGGCGTCGGAAAGACGACGACTGCGGTGAACCTCGCTGCAAGCCTCGCCGTGCTGGAGAAGCGCACACTGCTGATCGACGCCGATCCCTTCGGTGCGTGCAGCATGTCCCTCGGACTCACCCAGGAACGGACCAAGGGGGGATTGTACGAGGTCTTCAACTTCGTCTACTCGATCAGCCAGGTCATCCACCGTTCCGAGATCAACTTCCTCGACTTCGTTCCCTGCAACATCAGGACCGATCAGCAGGAGGAACGCTTCGCCCGGTTGGCGGAAAACCGGACGATGCTGCGGAACGTTCTCCGGTCCGTCAAGCCGCACTACGATTACATCATCGTCGACACTCCCCCCATCTTGCGCGGCATCACGACCAATGCCCTCTCGTGTGCGGACACGGCGCTCATTCCGCTGAAATCCGGACACTTCTCGCTTGAGGGGCTGGACAAGCTCTTCCGGTACTTCGATTGGGTGCGCGAGGTCGCGAACCGCGGACTTGCGGTCGAGGGAATCGTGCAGACAATGTATGAACCCCACACCAAGGTCACGGAGATCACCGAGCGTGAACTTCAGATGCGCTATCGCAAGCACATGCTGAAGACGGTCATCCCGAAGAATACCCACCTGACCGAAGCCTCCTTCTACGGAAAGCCCGCCATACTCTTCAATGCAACCTCAAAGGGAACGCTCGCCTATCTTGAATTGGCGCGCGAGCTCCTCGCCCATCACGAAGCCGAACAAGCTTCCTCTCCGCAACAGAGCGCAGTGCAGAGTGCTGGATGAAGGTTCGAGGCTCTGTGCTCCAGGCTTTGTGCTCATGGGCTCATTGGCTTCTTTCCCCTTTTCTTCCTTAATTTATTTTTCCTTCTTTTCCCCCTCGACCCGGATCGTCCATGAGCACCCAAGAACTTCCGAAGACCTACAGCCCGAAAGACGTTGAAGACCGCTGGTACTCCCACTGGGAATCGACCAAGCTCTTCCACGCGGTGGTCAACAAGGATAAGGCCCCGTACACCATCGTCATTCCTCCGCCGAACATCACCGGCATTCTGACGATGGGGCACGTGCTCAACAACACACTGCAGGATATCTTCATCCGGTGGAAGCGGATGCAGGGCTTTGAGGCCTGCTGGATCCCGGGGACCGATCACGCCGGCATCGCCACGCAGAACGCGGTGGAGAAGTCGCTCGCGAAGGAAGGGAAACACCGCACCGACCTCGGCCGCGAGAAGTTCGTCCAGCGGGTGTGGGATTGGAAGGAGCAATACGGCAGCACGATCGTCCGCCAACTACGCAAGCTTGGCGTCTCATGCGACTGGGAGCGGGAACGATTCACGCTCGATGAAGGCCTCTCGAACGCCGTGAAGGAAGTCTTCATTCGCCTGTTCGACAAGGGACTCATCTATCGCGGAAAGTACATCGTCAACTGGTGTCCCTTCCACCAAACCGCATTGAGCGACGATGAGGTCGACATGACCGAATCGGGTGGCTCCCTCTATTATGTGAAGTACCCGATCGTCGGTTCGAACGAGTTCGCGGTCGTTGCCACCACACGCCCGGAGACGATGCTCGGCGACACGGCGCTCTGCGTCAACCCGAAGGACGAGCGGTTCAAGCATCTCATCGGAAAGACGGCCATCCTCCCGATCGTGAACCGGAAGCTCCCAATCATCGCGGACGAGTATATCGACACGAGCTTCGGCACGGGGATCATGAAGGTCACGCCGGCTCATGATCCGAACGATTTCATTCTCGGCCAGCGGCATGAGTTGCCCCAGCTGAACGTCTTCGACGAAACCGCGCGCGTGAACGCCTCCGCTCCGAAGGAATATGAGGGGTTGGACCGGTTCGAATGCCGCAACAAACTGGTTGAGGACCTCAAGACGGGCGGATTCCTTGTGAAGGTCGAGCCGTACACGCACAACATCGGAAAATGCTATCGTTGTCACACCGTGGTCGAACCGTGGCTCTCCGACCAGTGGTTCGTGAAGATGAAACCCCTTGCGGCGCCGGCGCTTCGCGTTGTCCATGAGAAGAAAGTGCGCTTTCACCCGGAGCGCTGGGAGAAGGTGTACGAACACTGGATGACCAACATCCGCGACTGGTGCATTTCGCGTCAGATCTGGTGGGGACACCGCATCCCGGTCTACTATCATCCCGACGGCCGGTACGTTGCGGCGCGGGATGAAGCCGAAGCGCGCCAGAAGCTCGGCATCGGCGCCGACGTCGCCATCCGGCAGGACGAAGATGTGCTTGACACCTGGTTCTCTTCCTGGCTCTGGCCGTTCTCGACGCTCGGTTGGCCTGAAGAGAACGAAGACCTGCGGTACTTCAATCCCACCGACACGCTCGTCACCGGGCCCGACATCATCTTCTTCTGGGTCGCGCGGATGATCATGGCAAATATGGAGTTCATGAAGGGAACGCCGGGGAGGGACGGCAAGCCGCGGAAGAAGGAAGAAGACGTCATCCCGTTCAAGGATGTGTATTTCACCAGCATCATCCGGGATGCGCAGGGACGGAAGATGAGCAAGTCGCTCGGCAACTCTCCTGATCCGCTCGACGTGATCGCGGAATACGGCGCCGACGCACTCCGCTTCACGATCGCCTACCTCGCACCCCTGGGCCAGGACGTTCTCTTCTCAACGGAGAAGTGCGAGCTCGGCCGCAACTTCGCGAACAAGATCTGGAACGCCGGCCGGTTTCTGTTAATGAACAAGAAGGAGATCCTCGGCGACGCTCCCATCCGCCTCGACGAACCGCCGAAGCAGCATCTCGACCTCGCCGACCGCTGGATCCTCTCACGGTTGCATCAGACCATCAACACGCTGAATCAGTCGTTGACCGATTTCCGCGTCAACGATGCGACGAAGATCCTGTACGATTTCCTCTGGCACGATTTCTGCGATTGGTATGTCGAACTTGTGAAGACCCGCTTCTACGGCGACGAACCGCTCGAAGTGAAGGAAGCGGTGATCACGCGGGCGCTCTGGGTCTTCGACCAGGCGTTGCGCATGCTCCATCCCGCGATGCCGTTCGTGACCGAAGAACTCTGGCAACATCTGACCGACCGCAACGGACAGTCGATCGTTCGCGCCCCATTCCCCAAGGCCGACATGCACCTGATCAACGCAACGGTTGAGGAAGAACTCGACTTCGTCATGAAGGTGATCGAAGCGGTGCGAAACATTCGGGGGGAACTGAACGTCGCACCGTCGAAATCGATCAATGTCATTCTCGCGCTTCACGGCGATATCGCCGCGCAGTACGAGAACGACCCGGAATATCTGAAAGCGATGATGAACTATCTCGAGCGACTGGCGAAGGCAAAGACCCAGCCGACCTGGCTGAAACCCGGCGAGCGACCGGTTCAGCCCAAGCAGTCAGCCAGCGCCGTGGTGAACGGACAGCAGTTGTACGTTCCGTTGGAGGGATTGATCGATCTCGCCGCCGAGCGGGCGCGGTTGCAGAAGGAGATCGATCGCATCAACAAGCTCATCGAGGGCACGAAACGAAAGCTGGAAAACGAAAGCTTCGTCGCGAAGGCTCCGAAGGAAGTCGTGGAAACCGAACGCACGAAGCTGAAGGGATTCGGAGACACGGTGGAGAAACTGGAACGCAGCAGAAAAGCCCTGGAATAATTGACGATCGTTGATTCTTGATTGTTGATTGGAGAAACGTCGAGAATCTGGTCGGCTTCGACCTCTCATCTTCTATCGCCAATCAGTCCCTCCGCTGGTTCATACTCGAATTGATATTCCTGATACATGCCGGATGAGAAGTCCCACCGGATTTTCAGCACTTCATCATATTTCCCATAGCGGAATCCCAGCCTCGCATCGATTCCATCCTCGCCTTTGAAATGACCTTTCGAAATCCGGTGAAGTGGATCATGTTCATAAGTCATTTCGCCTGTGAGCCAGCCATCGACTTTGAAATAGTGTGCTCGGATGATTCGTCCCATTTCGTCATACAGGTAGGACTCGTACGAGGTGATCGTGTCTTTCTCGATCGAAAGGCGCTCGAGAAGATTCCCGCCGCTCTCATACACATACGTAAAGAGGGCAACCTTTCCGTCGGGTAATTCGCGTTCGGACCGTATGAGCCGGCGTTGGCGATCGTACCAGTACCGTGTTCGCGTAATGAAGCCATCAGACCGGGTGAATCTCTTTTCCTCTAATAGACCGTTCGTATCGTAGCGATACTCCGAAGGCCCTCCCATGGAGCCATTGAAGTCATACGATTCACTCTTGATGCGCCAACCCGCCGGACACCGCAGAAACGGGCTCGTATAAGAAGCAGTTTTGGCGTTGACTCTGCTGTATCGATAATCGAACGTCTGGGTCCACGTCCCTTCGAAATCCCATGACTCATGCGCAAGGTTTCCATCCTGGTCATATTCATACTCAACCAGCGCCGCTCTCTTTCCTCCTGCGATCAGCACCGCGTTGATGCGTTTGCCCAACGAATCATAGCGTGGGAAGAGATCTCCCGAAAGCCAGCCCTTGAACTTCCGAAAGCGGGCCTCGACGAGAACTCCGTTCTGATAGGAGTATGCAGCGAAACCGGATTTCCGGTCTGACCTTGAGAACCGTTCCTGGACAAGACGGCCGGTTGAATCATAGAGAAAGATCTCGTTGGACGTCAAGCTGTCAGAAAACACACGAAATGCCGCGACGATCCTTCCGCGGCCGTCGTATTGATAGAAATTCCTCGAAGAGCGCGATCCATCATCCAGAGACCAGAATGCTTCGCGCATGATCCCATCGCGATCGTAGAAGAATGTTGTCGTGCCATGCTCACCGCTGCTATTTGTATAGTGCTGCTTTTCAACACGAAAGTCCGGTTGAGCAGCACCAAACGGTTGGGCAAGGACCGAAGGGACACCGCACAGGATCGCAGCAACGATGATGAAGAATCTCATTCGGTTTGTCCGCGACATGATATTACTTCCACTTGATCGAACAGCCGATCGACGGGGATTGCGTCTGATCGATCGGCTTCCCCGCCACGAGTGCATCGATCGCTTCCTTCAGTTCCTGCCGCTTCACATTCTCCGGCTCCTTCCAATTGTCGTCCAACCGGCCGTGATAGACCAGCCGCCTGTTCGCATCGTACAGATAGAGGTCGGGGGTGCATTGCGCGTCAAAGGCCTTCGCAACCTTCTGCGTGTCGTCGAAGACGTACGGGAATGGGATCTTCCATTCTTTGATCTTCTCCGCCATGCGCGCCGGGGCGTCGTCCGGATAGTCGGGATTGATGTTCGGATTCACGGCGATGACGTTGACACCGAGCTTCATCGCGTGCATTCCGAGCTTGATCAATCTCGGCCATACCGCAAGCGCGTACGGGCAATGATTGCAGGTGAACGCGACGAGCAACCCCTTCTTGCCGAACGCATAATCGCTGACTTGGATGACTCCGTCGGGATCACGGAGCACGAATGACGGCATTTCACTGCCGAGCGGGATGGAGATGGATTCGAGAGCCATGGGAGGAAGAGAAGGATTTGGTGATTTTCGATTGATGATCTTTGATTTGGTGAATACGGAAATCTACATTTTCCATCTCACATATTCCATTTCATATATCCCATCTCTTTCTTGCTATTCTACCGAATTTGGGGGAACTTTGTCCGATTCCATTGATCACCTTCGTCAACACCATGCGATCACACCAACTCAGTTCTCTCGCCGTTCTCGTCACTGTCTCCTCCCTTCTCTACGCTCAACATCCCGCTTCCATCGACCGACCTGCGACGATCGACCATCATCGCGTGTACGATGTGTGCCGCATGCTCGCTTCGGACGAATTCGGCGGACGATTGACGGGAGATTCCGGGTACACGAAGTCGGCGCAATGGACGGCCGCGATCATGAAGAAGAACGGCGCACTTCCGTTCGACGCGGCAGCCGGATACCTTCAGCCATTCCCCGCGCCCTATACCCTTGTCCATTCAGCCGCAATGACCATCTCGATCCCCGGCGCTCCGGAGCGGACATTGAATGCGGGGAAGGATTTCCTGCCTCTATTATACACAGACAGCGGAACCATCTCCGGATCCATGGTCTTCGTCGGCTGGGGGATCAGCGCGCCCGAGTTGGGCTATGACGACTATGCGGGACTGGACGTTCATGGAAAGGTCGTGCTCTGTTTCCGCGGAGTTCCGAATCGGGAGGATTCTGTCTTCCAGCATTATGATGAGCACCGCACTCGGATGCAGACTGCGAAGTCGAAGGGGGCGCTCGCACTCATCTACCTCTATGAAACGCCGATCGCGAATCCCAACGGAGATTTCATCAGCGATTTCTATCCTTCCATGATCAGTTTCGGCGTGGCGAATGAGCTGCTCAAAGAACGAGGTTGGACCGCCGAAGCGCTCCAGGATTCCCTCGCGCGATCGCGGAATACCCGCTCATTCCCGCTCGCCGCTTCCATCCACTACCGCGTTCAGGCGACGCACCATGCGGATGGGATCGGCTACAACGTGCTCGGCATTCTCGAGGGAAGTGATCCCGAATTGAAGAAGGAGTGCATCATCATCGGCGGACATCTGGACCACTGCGGGACGCATGTCGGACTGACCTTCGCTGGTGCGAGCGACAATGCCAGCGGAAGTGCGGTCGTTCTGGAGATCCTTCAGGCGATGGCGGCCGGACCGCGGCCAAAGCGTTCCGTGATGTTCGCGCTCTTCGGCGGCGAAGAGATGGGATTGCTCGGATCGAAGCACCTCGCCGAACATTTGCCGAAACAGTTCACGCGCTATCTTGCGATGCTCAATTTTGATATGGTCGGGACCGGCGACGGCGCCTGGTGCGGCTATAGCGCGTCACCGGAGTGGGTCAAGAGCATCCTCGACGAGGCAGACCGCGACGTGCATATCCTCCGCGGATCTCGTGCCATGGGACGTGTCGGCGTCCGCTCCAGCGATTTCGCACCGTTCTACCTGAAGGGAATTCCATCGTATTCATTCGGCTCCAACGGACCGCACCTGTTCTATCACGAAGCCGGCGACAAGATCTACCGCATCAATCCGGACATGCTGGCCGATATGGCCCGTCTCGGATTGGGCATCGCCCTGCGCATCTCCTCATCACCTGAATCACAGGCTCACCGATGAAACGGAAACCCAAGCTGTACCAGGTCCCGCAAATCAGCTCCGTGCAGGACATGCTGCTGAAATCTGCCGCAACGCACGGCGAGAAGCTCGCGCTTGAAGACCTCAAAGAAACGCCGATTCCCCGCGTCTCGTACACCGCACTCCTTCGCAATGTTCTCAAATTCGGAACAGCACTCCGCCAACTCGGCATCCCGGAACGGAGCCATATCGCGATCATCGGCGAGAACCGCGTGCAATGGGGCATCGCCTATCTCACCGCGATGTGTTTCAACTATGTCGTCGTTCCCATCGACCGGAACCTGACGCCGAACGAGATCCTGAACATCCTGCACGAATCGGACGCGACGGCCGTTATCTTCTCCGAGACGTTCGATCCGTTGTTCCGCGAGCAACGGCATGCGGTGAAGCAATTGAAGCATTGCATCAGCATGGACCTGCTGGCGGAGAAGAACGGATTCCATTCCATGCCGCAGATGATCGGACAGAGCAAGGGATGCACCGTCGAGGCGCTTCCGCACATCGATCCTACGGCGTTGGCGGTCATCATCTTCACATCGGGAACGCTCGGCCGCGCCAAAGGCGTCATGCTCAGCCAGCGAAACATCGCGTCGAATCTCGTCGCAATGGTCAGCATGATGTTCATCCATCCGCATGACCGGTTCCTCTCGGTGCTCCCGATGCATCACACCTATGAATGCACATGCGGATTCCTCTGTCCGCTCTATTCGGGCGCATCGGTGCATTATGCGCGGTCGCTCAAGACCGTCGTGGACGACCTTCAGCAGGTGCAGGCAACGATGTTGCTTGCGGTGCCGCTCTTGTACGACAAGATGTTCAAGCGCATCTACAAGGCGATCCAGGAGAACAAGGTCAAGTCGGTGATCGTGCCGCCTCTCGTGCGCCTGACGGACATCGCAGCGAAGGTCGGCTGGAAAGGTGCGAAGAAGAAGGTCTTCGCCGAAGTGCATGCGAAATTCGGCGGTCACATCCGCTGCTTCATCGCGGGGGGCGCCGCTCCCGATCCACGCGTCGCCAAGGGACTCCGCGATCTCGGTTTCAATTTCATCCAGGGGTACGGATTGACGGAGACCTCTCCTATCCTCACGCTCAACCAGCTCGACAATTTCAAGGATGAAGCCGCCGGCATCCCGCTCCCGGGGATCGAGATCAAGATCAACGAACCGGGCGCGGACGGCACGGGCGAGGTCTGGGCAAAAGGACCCAGCGTGATGCTCGGCTTCTACAAGAACGAGAAGGCGACACGCGAAGTGATGAACAACGGATGGTTCCGCACGGGAGACCTTGGGTATGTCGACGACGACGGATTCCTTCACATCCGCGGCCGAATGAAGAACGTCATCATCTCGCGCAGCGGGAAGAACGTCTATCCCGAAGAGGTGGAGGATCTCCTCAACCGGAGTCCGTTCATCCAGGAATCGCTCGTGTACGGAGAAGAGGACGCGAAGCACGACGAGATCATCGCGGCGCAGATCGTCGTGGACGCGGAGGCGATGATCGAGTATTCGGAATCCCGCGGCGTGAAGATCACGGACGAGCTGCTGCAGGAGGTCATCGGCGAGGAAATCAAGAAGGCGAACGCGGAACTCGCGGCGTTCAAGCAGGTAAAGAAGTTCACCATCAGGGAAACGGAGTTCGAGAAGACGACGACACAGAAGATCAAGAGGTTCCTGGTAACACCGAAGTAGAACATTGTTGATCATTGATCTTTGATTTGTGATTGAGTGATGATGGAGAAGACGAAGATACTGCTCATTGTGTTGCTCGCGTGTCTGCAACCGGCGGAGGCGCAGCGTCTTCCGTTCACGCAGCGGTATGAGCATCTCGGCCGTATGCTGCATATCCGGTCGGCGCATGCGATGTTTCCCCATGCACTGCGGGATTCGGGGCATGTGTATGGCGGAACGCACTTCCCCGCACAAGAGCATTATCGGGATAGCAGCGTCGCGATCTTTGTTCCGGATGGATTCCGTCCTTCTCCAACGGTTGACCTCGTTTTTTACTTTCACGGATGGACGAACAACATCGACACGGCATTCGCGAAGTACCGCATCATCGAGCAGTTCTGCGAGAGCGGGAAGAATGCCGTGCTGGTCCATCCCGAAGGACCGAAGAATGCCCCCGACTCATTCGGCGGAAAGCTGGAAGAACCGGAAGTGTTCAAGCGGCTGGTGGGCGACGTGCTGCAGACGCTGCATGCACACGAGATCATCCAGGGGGAGACACCCGGACGGATCATCCTCGCAGGACACAGCGGCGCCTACCGCGTCATGTCGTTCATCCTCCTCCGCGGCGGCCTGACGGACCGCATCCAGGAAGTCTATCTCTTCGACGCACTCTATGGGCAAACGGAGAAGTTCGCCCACTGGATCGATCATTCGCAGGGGAAGTTCATCAATATCCATACCGCGGATGGGGGGACAAGGCAGGAGAGCCTCAACCTCCTCGACGACCTTGCGGCATGGGGAATCCCCTTCCATGCGGCACCCGAATCGACGATCACAGCACACGACCTCCGAATCCATCGTATCCTCTTCATCGACAGCGAACTCGGTCACAGCGATGTGATCTACAAACGCGACCAGCTTCGCGAGTACCTCCGCGCGAGTTTCCTGAGCGATCGATAACCCGACGGGATCCTCGTGCGATCATCCGCGTGCTTCCTCCTCGTCTCATTCTGCTTCTCACAGCTCACCGCTCAAGTTCGGGCGCATGGGGCGATCGTTCGCATGGATACGACACAACGGGACATTCATCTCGTGTTCACCGGGCATGAGTACGCGGAAGGAGCTGACACCATTCTCGCCGTCCTGAAATCCCATGACGTTCGCGCGAGCTTCTTTTTCACGGGAGATTTTCTTCGCAATCCGCAATTCGCTCCGGCGATCCGCAGGCTCGTGATGGAAGGCCACTATGTCGGACCGCACTCAGATCGTCACCTCCTCTATTGCACGTGGGAAGACCGAGATTCGCTCCTGGTCCCGCGGGAGGAGTTCATCGCCGATCTCGAAGCCAACTACCGTGAGCTCGAGCGATTCGGCATCATGCGATCGGCAGCATCCGTCTTCCTCCCGCCGTACGAATGGTACAACGACTCGATCGCATCCTGGTCTCGCCAGATGTCGCTCACGATGGTCAACTTCACGCCGGGAACGTCGTCGAATGCCGACTACACGCGTCCCGGCATCGACCCGCGCTACGTCCCCAGCGATACGATCCTCCAGCGCATCCTGCGGCACGAACACGTTTCCTCGAATGGCCTGAACGGATTCATCCTGCTCCTGCATATCGGCGCCGGACCGCACCGGCCCGATCCGTTCCATCGTTCCCTCGATCTTCTGCTGACGGAATTGAAGGCGCGCGGGTACCGCTTCCGCCGGTTTTGAGCGATGAGTGAACGCATTCCTCAGATCGCCCATCTCGACCTCGATTGCTTCTTCGTCTCCGTCGAACGCATTACCGATCCGACGCTGATCGGCAAACCGGTCGCCGTCGGAGGAACGCCGGAGGGGCGGGGCGTCGTTGCGTCGGCATCGTACGAAGCGCGAGCCTTCGGCGTCCGATCCGCGATGCCGATGGCGCGTGCGCTGAAGCTGTGTCCCTCGCTGATCG
>Ga0105099_10001979_pt1 | contig 12405 bp, 16 predicted proteins | sample PPLLak3cmMay2015_2_FD_79138 | JGI IMG/M metagenome (GOLD analysis project Ga0105099, IMG submission 79138) | Freshwater sediment microbial communities from Prairie Pothole Lake near Jamestown, North Dakota, USA - PPLs Lake P8 Core (1) Depth... | ecosystem: Environmental > Aquatic > Freshwater >...
GTTGATACAACCTTCCATTGGACATAAATAAAATCACCTCCTCTCTATGTTCGGGGTGATTTTATTATACAGCTACGCTATCAAACGCACACACCAGCTAACGCTGGTGGTATTTTCTTTTAACAAAAAAACCAGTCCGAAAGAACTGGTTTTTTCGTTAAGTGTTTGTTTGGGCCGACACAGATGCCTGACTTGTAATGTTTTATTTCGGGACAATTACTTGATTTATCATTCCGGGTTGAGAATTTATAGCAGTATTCGATTTTATAAATTCGGAGATTGCCGGGCTGAAAATACTGTAGGCGGCAATAAGCAGAAGAATTATAACAATGCCGATTACAAGATCAATCAGGCCCGTGATAATCCGGACTTTTATTTTCCATCTTATTATTAACAGCGCCACTACTACTCCAATCAAAATGTAAATCACATATTGATTGTTTACAAGGATTGCCACCAAAAAATCATAAGCCGGATGCAGCCGGTTGGTATAAAATAAGGAAATATTATTTAAAATTTCTTTCATTTTACTCCCTCTCGATTATTTATATATTATCAAATTATTGCGTAATGCTCAATTAAACATTTTATTTATTTTTTGATATAATTTACATATAAATCAAGGAGGGAAAATGTCTAAAAATTTAGTGATTGTGATCAGTGTGTTACTTATTATGGCAATAGCAGGATTGGTTTATTTTGCCTTAATACCCAAACCAATAAATTCTCCAAAGATTGGAACAGGAAATGCTCTTGAGTATGTAAAAAGTTATCCGGAAGTTGCTCCGACCCGTGGTGGTAATTTCTATCAGGGCAATCTTTATAAAGCTGGTAAAATAAATGTGATCGTGCTCGAAGGAACCTATAAAGAAATGGGCCACCAGTACGGTGCGCTTTTAAAAGATGAGTTAAACGCGGACTACAACGGAATAATCGAGGGACTTAAAACCATGACGGATTTAACGGCTGAAAATATTCAGGAAGTTGCAAATGCATACTACGACACATATCCAGAAAAATACCAGCTTATCGTGCAAGGTCTTGCCGAAACATCAGGATTAGGGCTAGAAAAGGCAAAGTTTTTGCTCAATCAGGAAACCTATGTTTTCGCAAAGCTTTTGGCTATAGCCAAAGGCGAAAACGTTAGCGGCAGTGCGAATTGTTCTGGTCTTGCCACATGGGGAAGTTATAGCAATGACGGCAACATGATTTTCGGCAGAAATTACGATCTCGGACCAGTCAATCATGAATATGCGACACTCGCAGTTTATAACCCAATTGACGGCAGCATTCCTTCTGCCAGTTTTACTTTCGCCGGTGGAATTTATACAACAAGCGGCATGAATCGGGAAGGATTATTTTTAGAGCTCAATAATGGTTCAGTTTCTGACAAAAATGATTTTTCAGGAAAGCGTGTGTTTGCACCAACAACGCTTTTTGGTTTTCTTGAGGAAGCAAAAAATAACGATGAACTTGCAACGTTATTTAACTCAACATTGCCAGATATGGCATATATAATTAACACGGCGGACAAAAAAAGTTCTTATTCTTTTGAATGGTCAACGGAAAAAGTTGCAAAGCGGAACCCCGATAAAGATGGTCTCATGGCCGCCACCAATATTTTCTTTGACCCTTCATGGGGAAAACAGGACTATGATGCCGCTAACGACCCTGATGCTGTGATAGTAAGACGGGATAATCTTTTGGCGCTTGCCGAAAAAAACAAAGGGCAAATTACACCGGAAAAAATGATGGAAATCATCGCCACGCCGCTGGAAGACGGAGGATCCTTCAGGGCGCCAAATCTAACCAGTTACGAAATTGTCGCTCAGCCCGAAACACTCAAGTTGTGGCTCCGCGTGCCCGAATATCAGGATTGGACTGAAGTCGACCTCGCCCAGTTTTTCAACAAGAACTAATAGATTTTAATATGATATTAAAAAATAACCATCCGAATCGGATGGTTATTTTGATCATCTGAAATAATTTGCTATAACTGTTGTATAATTTATTGGAAAGCTTAGAAAAAGCAAATTTTGGAGTTAATAATTTTATGGACACTTTGAATCGTGGAATCCGTGACGCATTTCGTAACAGTATTAGAACTTTCGGAATAGTACTAATTTTAGCCGTGGCAATAGCCATGACGCTTGTCATGTTTATGGCGCTTAAAACCGTGGAAAGCAAAATTGAAAGCGTAAAAAGCTCCATCGGTAATTATGTTACCGTTTCGCCGGCGGGAATTCATGGATTTGAAGGAGGTGGCGAGCTTTTAACTAGTTCTGACATTGACTCCATTAAAACTATGAGTAATGTCAAGGGAGTCACCAGCACCTTAAATGACCGTTTAAGAAACGGTGATGACACCAATTTGGAATCAGCAATTGAGCCGGGATCATTCGGCAACCGTCAGCAAGAAAGGTCAGGCGACAGCTCTTCCGGCAATACTTCACAAAACGAAAATAATAATCCAAACGGTCAGCCGCAGGGAGAATTTAAAATGCCGGTGATGGTTGTCGGCACCGATGATTTATCAATAACTGCCAGTTTAAATGTCAGCGAACTTAATATTACATCAGGAGAAAAATTTGACGCCGCAAGCGAAGAGGCGGTGGCAATGATCGGCACAAAATTGGCAGAAAAAAATAATTTATCAGTCGGCAGTACTTTTCAGGCCTACGGACAAAATGTCAAAGTGGTCGGGATTTTTGACGGCGGAAACGATTTTGCCAATAATTCTGTCGTCATGCCTATTAAAACTTTACAAAAACTATCGGCTCAAGAAGGACAAATTAATTCAATAATTGTTGAGGCGACTTCTATTGACTCCGTCTCGACTCTAGAAACCGATATTAAATCCAAGCTTGGGAACAAAGCAGACGTTGTTTCCCAGCAAGATAGTTCAAATCAGGCAATCCAACCGTTAGAAAATATTAAATCAATCTCATTTTATAGCTTGATAGGAGCGCTTATCAGCGGGTCAATAATATTATTTTTGACAATGCTGATGGTCGTAAGAGAAAGAAAACGAGAAATTGGAGTGCTGAAAGCTATCGGCTCATCGAACGCCGGCATCATGGCGCAATTCTCGGTTGAGGCATTAGTGCTAACAATAACGAGCAGTGTTGTTGGAATTATCATTGGAGTTTTTATGAGCAATCCGGTATTAAATATGCTTGTTAAAAATGCTGCAACCGGCGGCGAAGGGCCTCTTGGCCGACCAGGGCAAGGCGGCGCCGGAATGATGATGCGCTTTGGCGAAGGCATGATGTCCGGCGCTCGCAACGTGCTTAATAATTTATCGGCAACAGTCGGCTGGGAAATTATATTATACGGACTTCTTGCGGCAATTGTCATTGCCATTATCGGAAGCGCCGTTCCCGCCTACATAATTGCTAAAGTTCGACCTGCCGAAGCAATGCGGGCGGAGTAAAAAAAGGAAAATATGCTAAAAGTAAAAAATTTAACCAAAATCTTTCATCAAGGGGACAAAGAAATCATTCCGGTAAATGATATCTCATTTAATGTTCCGAAAGGCGACTTTGCGGTAATACTCGGAAAAAGCGGCAGCGGCAAAAGCACGCTTCTTTCGCTTATCGGCGCGCTAGATAAACCCGATGAGGGATCTATTGAAATTGACGGCGAGGATATCACCAAAATGGGAGATAATAAACTTATCAGCTACCGCCGGGATAAAATCGGCTTTGTTTTTCAAAATTATAGTTTAATCCCTAACCTCACAGCCCAGGAAAATGTAATGATTCCGATGGAATTTATCGGAATAAGTCTAAAGGCAAGAAAAGACAGCTCTTCACGGCTTCTTGACCGTGTGGGAATTACCGGCGACACTCAAAATCGTAAGCCCGGACGGCTATCCGGCGGCGAACAGCAGCGGGTTGCTATTGCCCGAGCCGTGGCCAATAAACCCAAACTCATACTTGCCGATGAACCAACGGGAAATCTTGATTCCAAAACCAGCAAAATTATTATTGATTTATTGAAAGAACTTTCCAAAACCGAAAAGATGACAATTATCGTGGTAACCCACGACGAGCAGATTACCCGCCTGGCGGATAAAACTTTCCGTATTACAGACGGAAAAATCTCTTAAATATATATTATTTTCTACATGAAAAATCCCCAAATATGGGGATTTTTTGTAAACGGATTATTTTGTAGATTTTATATATAAATCAATTAACTTTTTGTATATTTCTTCTGTTAATACTTTAGATTTTGAATATTTACTGGCATCGATTTTTCTACCGATAATTATATTTATTTTTAAAGGCAATCCAATTAGTTTTCCTTTTTTATAAGTTATGACAATAGGATAAATTGGCGGATAGATTTTATTTTTTAAAAGCATAAATGCAATGCCCCTCTTTAATTCCTTGATCCCATCACCTTTATTGCGCGTTCCTTCCGGAAATATCCCTATAATTTCCTCGTCTTTTAATATTTCAATAATTTTGGCAAATGCTTCGATGTCAATTTCATCTCGCTGAATCGGAATACACCCCGTAACATCAAAATACCAAGCGGCTAGTTTGTTCTTGTAAAGTTCTCTCTTGGCAACATAATGAATATTTCGGGGATTAATAAGACATAGTAGTAGTATATCAAGCCAATGTTTATGGCTTGAGGCAATCACCGCCGCGCCTGTTTCAGGAATCTCCTCGAGTTTTTCGATTTTAATTTTCACAAATATATTCAATCGAAAAAATATCCAAATAATTATTCTTGAAATTTTATACCAGAATTTGTTAAGTTGCAAGGACTTTTGATCCAATTATATCCCCTCCTTTGTTGGTATTTAAAAAGATTTTCAATCGTAACATAATACTATTAATATTGCCATACAAGGTTGACATCAGCAGTGTTTTAGCCTATAATCAATGCAAAACATTTGGACATTAAAATATTCATTAAGGAGTGATAAAGTGCAAATCACCAAAGACAAATTGATACCCAAAATGGCGGAAATTATGGAAAGGGAACTGAAACATTTTTTCCGAAGCCATCCTGGCTGCCGCCGGTGCTACACAAGCTATCTTATTTTGGCTAAAACGATTTATGATAATATGAAACCGGTTGTATTTGCCCAAGATATGAAAAATATTTATTTTCTGTTCAACAAGACCAAAATTCTGAACATGCCGCATGTTCGCATCGAATCAATTCCCATCGAGGCACTGGAATCCCTTAAAACCAGCCGTTTATCCGAGGAAATCAAGCTTTTCTAAGTTCATTTCAAGGAGGTATTTTTTAATGAAAAAATCTAGAAAAAGTCGAAACACTTCTATTAATCTGGAAACTCTCTCGGAAAAAGAGAGAAAATTTTACGACGCGGCGCTGGAAAAATACCACAAAAATACCAACTGGGTTGAATTTGATGATTTTGCCTTCGGCATGAAGTCGCCGATCTACGAAAATAAGCACTCACACCTTGAGGTCTTGAAAGATTCACTTTATCTCACTCTGAAAGAATTATCTATGGAGCTTGGCGTCAGACAGGGTTTTATCGCCTATCGAAATAAAAAACTAAATAAAACATACCCCGGAACCGAAGAGGAAGTCGCAAAATACTATTTTAAAGAAGTTAACCCTGATAATAAAATAGATACCGGCAAGCCGGGATTTCTGGATAATTTCCTTGAGGTTCTAAAAAAACAGCAGTCAAGAGATCAGGAAAAAATTATCATCGTCTGGACCGGCCCACGCCATTCGGCATTTATGAAGCCTGAGATTATCAACTATTCTCTTGCCTCCAAAGATCTCGCCTATCATCTGACGCAGTTATGCGACAAAGAAGAAAACCGTAAATGGAAAATCCGCGCGGATGATACGCGGTTAAAGGAGGTTAAATAGATGGGTAAATCCGTAAGGGATTTTAAAACAAAACTGATTGACGAAAACAATATCAAAGCCCCGGAAGGAAAGTTTATTGTTGTTACGCTTATTGATTCGGAAGCCTACCAGATAGAAGAACCACTGCCGAATCTTTTCGAGGCAAAGAAATTATATTGCGATTATCCTGGAAGGTTTGTAAACATTTTTAATGACCATGTAGTTCCATCGTTTTTTCCATAAAAATATATGTCCAATAAAGCAGATTAAGTTCTGCTTTTTTTTTATTAAAAAAGCTGCTTTAGAGCAGCTTATATGCAATGTTAATTCATGATCATTTCAGAACGATCATCAGGCTTTCGTGGTAATGATCGCCTGACGGAACATCAATCGGGTGATAGAAGTGGAACCCTTTCTTATTTAGATTCTTAAAAACTTTGGAATGACAGCCAAATACCATGTTAAGATAAATAATATCTTTTTCATAATGACATGATAGTGTCAGCTTGAAAAAATGGACGCCGTTATCTTCCTTGGCAATCGTCTGGCTCACTCGTCCTTCGCTTTCTTTCTCTCTTTGTCTAAAGAAACGTTCCACTGCTCTTATATTTGGTATAAGATTGAGAACTTTTGCAACATGAGCGACAATATCTTTTAATACTTCAAGCGCATTTTCGGTTTTAACCTCCATTTTTCGTTTCCTCCTTTAGATTATTAAAATATCAAAGTAGGATAATTTTACTAAATTTCTTTATATCTGTCAATCTAAGTAAAACGAATTGACAATAAGATAATTTTTACCTATAATCTCCTTGCACGTTAACATGTTGGTATTTTTTAAGGGAGGAATAAAATTGAAAACGGAAATTCTGGAAAAAGAAGAACAAATCAAGAAAAGAATAACAGAACAGATCGAAGAAATTTGCGCACGTCTAAAGCTTGATATCAATTATCAAGAGCTAAACGAAGCAGTCGATTTTTTCAAAAATTGCACTAGTTTAAAATATACTCCGGCCAAAAAAAGGTTTATCGTTGCTAAAAGAAATAATCATGTCGGAAGCTATGACCTTTACTTCGATACTTACGGTTCCTCCCGTCCGGATTATTATTTTGGAAGCAACAATTATTATCATGATGCTGTCTGCTTCAAACTAACTTTGGTCTTCCAGGCAGAGCCGGAAAAAATAAAAAGATTGTTTTCGAGTTGCAATTATGGGAAACTTTCATTTACAGCCGATGCAAGATACAACGAAATACTAACAATAAAGATCAACATTTGATTTATTATCCAATAAACCGACGAGGAGCATTTTGCTCCTTTTTTATTTCATAATTCTTGACTATACAAAAATATTAACCTACAATCTCAATTAATCTTAAGAAATTCCTTAACAAGTAAATAATAAAAAGGAGATGGTATTGTGGAAGGATTAATTCTTCAAAAAGGCTGTAGGATAAATGAAAAATACACAAACAAAAATATTGTCTGTATCATTTATCCGGAAAATAGCACTGTTACTGTTTGTCCGTTTTGCAGAAGCAATAAATTCACAGTTTACAACGGACCGCTTGCGGATTGCTACGACTGTTTAGTATGCAGTGCAAAAGGAGTTGGTGATGAAGGCGGTGAAATTGAATGGCGCAAAAAGAGAAAGAGCTTAATTCAAAAACTTATTGATTTTTTCAAAATTGGATAAAAAGGAGGAGATGTTAATGTCGGAATTAAGTGAATTTTTTGCGGTAACTGTAAACGGCGGATTATATCACGCCAAAAACGAAAGAAACGAGCAAGGATTTCCGTACCTTAAAAAAATCGGCTGCCGGGACGCCAATGAACTTAATGAAAAAAATCAACTCGGGACAAAGATGGAAAACGGCCGATATCTTGGAATTTCAGGACTAAGATTGACTCTTTATAATTCACACAAAACAGATTCCGAGGGAAGACCCCAGGGACCAGATAGTGTCAACATGATTCACTGGGGCGGAGGAACATCTCCAATTTCAGCTTTGTTTCTAAAAAGATATGATGCAAAAAAATGTCTTGAATCAAAAAATCACCGGCAATGGGACATTCGCTGGGAAAAAGAAACCAGCGAAACCCTCAAAGCAATCGGGTCGAATCATCCACTTTTTATCATTGGCACGACTGTAGCGGAAATACGGCGTTTTGCCAATAAGGATCAGGCAAAGCCAGAGCGATTAACCAAACTCTCAGCTCGGCAGCTTTTAGCAATTACATATGCCAAGATGAAAAAGAAGCTTAAAGCAAAAAAGATTGTTCTTCCACATGATGCGTATGCGCTAATCGCCGATGACAGCGACTGGCACCGGACAAGACAGGGTTTTACACGCTATAAAACTGCCGCATTATTCAAGATTGAAAAAAAGAAATGGATCATTGCATTTGGAGTCGCCTGCGGCAGTTATCCGGCGGATCCGTATAACTGCGATATTGCCTGCACTTCTCTTGGAAACAAGACAACAAACAGCCATGAGATTTTGGATAAATCGTTCTCCGCTTTAGAAGAAAATGCTTGTTTCCGTCATTCCCTCATCTACGCCATGGCAGATGGGTCACTGGCAATAGACAAGAACAGCTCATACTGCCATGAAGCAATAAAATTATTGCAAGGCAGTTATGAGAAATATATCGCAAGATCCCCAAAATATAGAAATGATATCATTCATTTGGACCTTCGGCCGGTGACAACAAGTTCCGCCAGATACAAGCCTGAATTTGCCGAATATCTCGCAGAAAAGCTTTACGAAATCATCAAATCAAAAAGCAAAAAGGAGGTGGCTGTGTAATGGCGGTAAGCGTGGAAATTGTTCAAGAAGAAGCAACATCAAAAAAACCGGCGCAAGTTATTGTCCGAGAAAATGGACAGGTCGTTGCGACTGTGGAAGCAAAAATTGAGCTCAAACCAGGAGCCGACAGTGGGCAGTATCACTGCGTCACACTCGTAGTAAAACCATAAATTTATTCATTCAAAAAAAGCAGAATTAATTCTGCTTTTTTCTTTATCAATAATATTTAAATTTTTTATTTTTCTTTTCCGAAGATTCGAAGAAGTGACAAAAACAAGTTGATAAAATCAAGATACAAACTCAAGGCGCCGGTAATGGCAATGTTGGAAAATTTTCCGGCATGCTCCCCTTCCAAAGTACTCATCATTTTCAGCTTTTGCGTGTCGTAGGCAGTGAGTCCTGTAAAAACAATCACCGTGATGATGGAAATAACAAAATCAACCGTCCCGCTTTTGATAAACATATTCACAACCGATGCGATGATAACTCCGATCAATCCCATGAACATTATCGAACCGATTTTAGTTAAATCGGTATTTGTCACCATCCCGTAAAAACTCATTAGCCCGAACATTCCGGCGGTGACAAAAAATGCCATGGCAATGGATTTAATATCGTATGTCAAAAATATCACCGAGAGCGTCAAGCCGTTGACAAAGGCAAACAAAAGAAAACAAATGAGCGCCAGTGCCGGCGGCATTTTTTTAATAAAAAATGCCATCGCAATAACAAGAATTAGTTCAAAAACAATAAGCCCTATTAAGATCCCCGGGCTCGATTCAAGCATGCGCTCGAGAAGCCCGCTTGCGGCGGTGTAATATGATGTTATGCCCGAAATTATAAGTCCGGCAAACATCCAGCCGTAAACTTTTTGGAAAAAATTCTTGGTGTCATTTTGAATTGCATCTGCCATAATCTCTCCTTTATTTATAATTATTTATTATGTTTTGATTTAATCATTATTTCAAAGAAAAAACAATTCAGTTATAATGTAGATAATTAGTTTAAAATTAATTGAGCCCTCCTTCGCACTTACTGATTAACCTATTACATAGTGTACAATCAGTGTGTGCTACGGAAGGGCACAACAAAATTATATTTAATTTAATGTGTTGTGGAGGCCTATGAAAAAATTTTTACTGATTTTTCTTATTCCTCTTGTCATTATCGCGCTAGCAATTGTGCTTGTAAAATGCAATAAAAGCAAAAACTCTGATAAAAGTGCGGGGCAAAACCAAGCAGAGATTAAACTCGGCGAGGGAATTATCAAAATTAACGACCCCACGGCAAATTTTCAAAAAGATGTCGATTTTAACAACAAGCAAGCAGTAATCAAATACGGCAACAACAACGAAAAAGAAGTAGTTTATACTATTTTTGATTTGCTACAGCCATTCAATATTGATTCTGAAGGTGACCAGGAATGGCCGTTTTTGATGCGGGCGGATTATTCCGACAAAAAAATTGTCTATTTGATTATTGCCCGCCAAGATGATGACAAATTTACTGCTGTTGATCAGGTGATTGTCGGCGATCCAACAAAAATCGATGACATTCATCAAGTAAGCAGCACTGAAATTGCCATTGATGCTTTTATCGGTGAAGGAAGCGACAAAGAAAGTGTAATTCTTGCCTATACTTTTCAAGCCAATAAAATCGTGCCCGGGAAAGACAATATTGACTTGAATACAAAACCGAAACCCAAGGAAACCCCGGCTCCCAAGCCATCTCCGACAGCCACGAATAAGCCCGATTCAGAAAGCGGTGAAAAAGGCAAAGTGGCGCTTTCTTTTGATGATGGACCGGGAAAATACACTCCCGATATTTTGGATATTCTTAAAGATGAGGGAATAAAAGCAACTTTTTTCGAAATCGGTGAAAATGCCGAAGGCAAAGGCGACTATACAAAAAGGGTTCACGCTGAAGGCCACGAGCTCGGAAATCACACCTACGACCACCAGCAGTTGAATAAACTTTCCTACGATAAACAGCTTGACGAAATGAAGCATACCAACGATATACTCAAAGGGCTGGTACCGGAAGCAAAAATAAATTGGATGCGGCCGCCATACGGCTCGTATAACGATGACACTAAAACCGCCGCCGGAAAACTCGGCATGGAGGTTATGCTCTGGAACGTGGACACCCGCGACTGGTCCGGCAAAAAAGCGGCCGATATTACAAGTTCGGTTTTTGACGGCTTGAAAGACGGCGCAATAATTCTCATGCATGACGGCGTTGCCAATTCCTCGGAAACCGCCAAAGCGCTTCCGGATATCATCAAGGGAATCAGGGACCGCGGCTACAAAATGGTGACAATTTCCGAGCTGAAAGGAAAATAATTTACATATAAAAAAATCACCCTTAGATTTTAGGGTGGTTTTTTATATTCTGAAATTTTCGAACGAGGAAAGTCGCCTGAACGCAGGCGGTTGAGCGAGAATCATGATTTGTCGAATGCTATCTTTGATGAGACAAATCAGGAGCGAGTGAATAGGCTGGCTAGGGAGCCGTAAGTGAAGGCAGCATCCGAGGGAGAAACAATTTATCTTAAATAATCTCTTAGTTTCTGGGATTGCTCGTGTTTTTTTAGTTTCTGGAGGGCTTTTGCCTCAATTTGCCTGATGCGTTCGCGGGTAACACCAAATTCCTTGCCTACTTCCTCAAGAGTATGAGTTTTTCCGTCATCTAGTCCAAAACGCATTCGGAGAATTTTTTGTTCGCGCGGCGCCAAAAACTGCAGAAATTCATGAACATGACCCTTTAAAAGTTGGTAAATTGCCGATTCGTTCGGGCTCATGCTTTCTTTGTCTTCGATAAAATCGCCAAGCTTGGAATCTTCTTCCTCGCCGACCGGCGCTTCAAGCGAAACGGTTTCCTGGGAAATTTTTAAAATATGCTCGACTTTATCAACCGGGATATCCATTTCCGCCGCAATTTCTTCCGGAAGCGGCGGCCGCCCGAGATCCTGCAAGAGCTGTCTTTGCATCCTGATCATTTTGTTGATAAGTTCCACCATGTGCACCGGGATTCTGATGGTGCGCGCCTGATCAGCAATAGCACGGGTAATAGCCTGACGAATCCACCACGTGGCATAAGTGGAAAATTTATAACCCTTTCTAAAATTAAATTTTTCAACCGCTCTTAATAGTCCTGCATTTCCTTCTTGTATCAAATCAAGAAGCGTCAGCCCCCTGCCGATATACTTTTTAGCAATCGAAACTACCAAGCGAAGATTAGCTTCCGCTAGTTTTTTCTTGGCGTTTTCATCATCCTGTTCGGCGCGTTTGGCAAGGCGAATTTCGTCTTCGGTGTTTAAAAGCGGGATTTTGCCCACTTCGCGAAGATACATGCGCACTGAATCATCGGAAATTTCCGAAATATCAGGAACTTTATCGGTTTTTGGCTTGGAGTCCAAAAGCCGCTGCGGCTGCTTTGTTTCAATTCCTTGCTCGGCAAATAAATCAAAAAGTTCATCCAAAAGAGGAATGTTTTTTTCAGCATTTGGGATAGCCTGGATCATTTCCTGATAAGTAATAAAACCCGCCATCCGGCCTTTTTGGATAAGGCGTTCAATTTCCGGGGTGTATATAATTTCCCTTGGCGCTCGAATTTTTCTAGGAATTCTTTTTGGCATTTCTCTCCTGACAAATTTTCAATTTTCAGTTCTCAATTTACATTTAAAAATAATGTGATTCATCGTGACTAATAGTGGCTAGCTTCGCGTGACTAATTGTGTTACAA
>Ga0105099_10001981_pt1 | contig 12401 bp, 9 predicted proteins | sample PPLLak3cmMay2015_2_FD_79138 | JGI IMG/M metagenome (GOLD analysis project Ga0105099, IMG submission 79138) | Freshwater sediment microbial communities from Prairie Pothole Lake near Jamestown, North Dakota, USA - PPLs Lake P8 Core (1) Depth... | ecosystem: Environmental > Aquatic > Freshwater >...
GAATAGCGAGGAAGCGGTCAATTTGCTCCACGAGGCGAACCGGTTTGGCGTGTTGGTGATGGTTAACTATCCGCGACGTTGGCATTCGGCAACAACCAGAGCGGCGGAGGCAATCCAGGCAAGACAGGTCGGAACTCCCGTTTCTGCGACATTCGTTTTTTCCGGCGGCGTGATCCATAACGCTCCCCACGCCTTTGATCTGTTTCATACCTGGTGGGGCGGTGGATGGCGCGTGGCGCTTAACAGTCGGCACAACGATCTGACTTGCTTAACGTTTTCGCGGGAGGCGGATTCCTTCACCGTCGCGATTATTGATCGCCTCTCCCAACCCTATTACGTTTGGGAGATGCACATTTATTGCTCGCACGGCAAAATTGAACTTTCGCACAGCCCGGAATTTCTGGAATTATCCGGCCTTAAACCCCATCCGACCTATTCGTCTTACCAGGTATTGACCACCCTGTGGCGCTCGGAGATGGAAGACGAGCCCTTATTAGGCCGCGCCGTGGAGGCGCTGGCGGCAGCTCTGGCCAATCCGGCTCAAGCCGAGGCGGCCTCTCGCCGCGAACTGGAATGCCAGATATTCATGACTGAAACGATGCGGTATTTTTAGATTCAAGGGAGATAGAACCATGGCAAATTTGGCCCTTTTTGGCGCTGAACCTGTGCGTAGAAAGTTATACCCCATGCACAACCCCATCGGTGAGGAAGAAAAGAGAGCGGCGATTGAAGTGATGGAAAGCGGCGTGCTGTCGCAGTTCATCGGAGGCTGGCATCCCGATTTTTATGGCGGAAAGAAGGTGCAGGCGCTCGAGCGAGCCTGGGCCGAATATGTCGGCGCGAAATATGCGGTGTCGGTGAACTCGAATACGTCCGGCCTGTTGGCCGCCGTCGGGGCGGCGGGAGTGGGCCCAGGCGACGAGGTGATTGTGCCGCCTTACACGATGTCGGCTACCGCCACGGCCGTGATCGGCTACAATGCCGTACCGGTATTCGCCGACATTCGGGATGACATCTTCTGCCTTGACCCGGCCAGCGTGCGCGAACGGATCTCGCCCCGCACTAAAGCGATGATCGCCGTTCACCTATTCGGCCATCCGGCCGATATGGACCCGCTGATGGAAATTGCCCGCGAGCACAACCTGGTGATGATCGAAGATGCAGCCCAGGCGCCGGGCGCGATTTATAAAGGCCGAAAAGTCGGGTCATTGGGCGACATTACGGTTTTCAGTCTTAACTTCCATAAGCACATTCATACCGGCGAAGGCGGCATCGTTACGACGAACAGCGATTATTACGCTGAACGCTTACAACTGATCCGCAATCACGGTGAGGCCGTCGTCGGGGATAAGGGCGTGACAGAGATTATCAATACGTTTGGCTTCAATCTGCGCTTAACCGAAATTCAAGCCGCAATTGGCCTGGCGCAATTGGAGAAACTCCCGTTTCTACTGGAACAACGCATCGCCAACGCCGATTTTTTGTCAAAACATATCGGTGAATTGCCGGGTCTTCAGGCCCCCGTCGTCTACCAGGATTGTAAGCATGTTTACTACGTCCAGCCGTTCATGTTCGACGAAGATGTCGTGGGCGTTAGACGAGATCGTTTCGTGGAAGCGATTGCCGCCGAACTACCGACAGCGGAAGGTCAGGATTGGCATTTGGTGTACTCCGGATATGCCACGCCGTTGTACCTTCAACCGATGTACCAACGACAAATCGCATATGGGACTTCCGGATGCCCTTTTAAATGTCCGCTATACAAAGGCAAAGTCGATTACCGGAAGGGTTTATGCCCGGTAACCGAGCGCATCGAGAAAAAGCAACTGATCGGGACGGAGTTCATGCGGCCGCCCGCGACGTCGGCTGATATGATGGATGTGGTTCGCGCCTTTGAGAAGGTTTATGAACACCGGGGTGAGTTGGCTCAATAAATGCTTGAACATCAAAAGCGAGTCGTCGCGGCCTCCAGCGACCCGGGCAGTGCCCGCGCTCTGATCCCGGTGCTGAGAGAATTGGACCGACGCGGCGCGTCCGTCCACGCGCTTGTGAGCGGCCCATCGGTTGGTATTTTTGGTGCGGAACTGGCGCATCTTTCCGCCCAGAGCGTACCCGATGATATCCCCATGAAGGACGTTTCCAGGTTCTTACTGGAAAACGGCGCCGAGGTGTTGATGACGGGTGCCGGCGCCTACAATCAGATCGAGCATACCTGTCGATTGGCCGCGCGGATGGTTCAAATTCCCAGTCTGGCGATACTCGACTACTGGTTCGAATACGAGGCCCGGTTTCACCGAACACAGGATGGTATGACCGTAGAGAGCTACCCGGATATCGTGTGTGCTCTCGACAACTTGAGCCGAGAGGGGTTGCTTTCCTCTGGACTGAAACCTGAGCAGGTGGTGGTGACAGGCGGGCCGAACTTGGAGGAAACCCTGCACTGGTGGGAGGACATGGACTCTGACCGTTTGGCGGCGCTTCGAGTGAAGTACGGGGTGACCGCCTCCGAATTAGCGTTCGTCTTTTTCTCGGAGCCGTATTATACGGCGCCCATAGGCCTCCGGTTGACTGGCCCCGGCGGACTGTTTCGGGCCGATGGTACGCCCGTGTTTGGGTACACGGCGCCAGAGATACTAAAAAAAGTGATCACCGTGCTTCTGAGCGCATCCTTGCAGGAACGGCGATGCGTGCATCTTTTAGTTAAGCCACATCCGTTGGAATGGCCCGAAGCCCTGCGTCCGCAAGCGATGCAAGCGCAGAGCGAGTGGCTGAAAACGGATTTATTGGATGAGACGAACCCCAAAGAACTGATGGCAGTTTCCGACGTAGTGATCGGAATGAGTTCTATTGCTCTTCTGGAAGCGGCCCTCGTCGGCAAACTTGCCCTCAGTGTGCAGGTCGGTTTGCGGCAAACACAATCGTTCGATCCTTGCATCGGGAACGCGTTGGGTTACACCGTGCCCGTTTTTGATTCGGATACTCTCGTCAGGGTGATGTCCTCCGTCTGCCGAGGAACCGCCGGATTGCACCCAAAACCGGCCCTTCGCCTCAATCTGGCCGGCGCAACGGCGCGTGTGGCGGATCTTGTCCTATTAAGGTAATCATTCATATGGAGCAATCTCACATGATCGAAACGACTCGCCTCAAGATCGTCCCCTTTTCTGAAGAGCACCTCACCCAGAGGTACGTCGGCTGGCTCAACGACCCTGAAGTCGTACGCTATAGTGAGCAACGTTACCGCGTGCATACGCTTGAATCGTGCGAAGAGTACATGAGATCGTTTGATCATACGCCCAACTTCTTTTGGGCGTTGATCGCGCGCGACGTCGATTTGGGACATATCGGCAACATTAACGCATATGTGGACGTGTCAAACAATGTCGCCGATGTCGGCATTCTCATCGGCGAGAAGCAAGCTTGGAAGAGGGGTTTTGGCTTGGAAGCATGGACCGCCGTCTGCGATTACCTCTTGCATGTTGCAAACTTACGTAAGATTACGGCTGGCACCCTCGCCGTTAATAGTGGGATGCTGCAGATTATGCGTCGCGCTGGTATGATCGAAGACGGCAGACGTATTGGTCATTGTCTTTACGAGGGCCGTGAAGTGGACGTGATTCACATGGCTCTTTTTCGAAATGGTAAGGAAGGACATATTAGACGATGAGTATTTTAAAATCCGCCGCCAGACGATTTCTGCCCAAACCGTTTGTTGGGATGCTAAGAGCGCGTCGATTTGGAATTAGCTTCCTGATGTCAAGAGATATCAGCAATCGTTTGCGTCTGTTGGGACGCATTCAAGAAATTTCGGATCACATCGTCTGCGAACATAGCGAAACGGAAGCGATTCTCGTTGCCACTAAAATTCTTGCCCTTCCCGATGATGTCCAAGGGGACATTATCGAGTGTGGGTGTTTCATGGGCGGAAGCTCGACAAAACTGAGTCTGATGGCAAAAGCCCGGGGACGTAGGCTAATTGTTTTTGATTCTTTTATGGGATTACCCGATGAAGGTGGCGAATTCTGCGTAAGTTATAAAAACGTCGAGACGGGAAAATCCGTCAAGTTTCAAAAAGGGGATTATGCGGCAAGCTTGGAACAAGTAAGACGGAATATTGCCAATTATGGCGAATCTTCGGTCGTCGATTTCGTCCCAGGCTTCTTTCAAGACACCATGCCGGATTGGCAGGGTCGGGCTGCGGCAATCATCCTCGATGTGGACCTGGTTGAAAGTACCAAGACTTGCCTCCGTTATTTATGGCCACGCTTGTCATTGGGGGGGGTGCTGTTCAGCCAAGATGGTCACCTATCTGAGATATGCGATTTATTGAATGACAAAAAGTTTTGGGCTGAATTAGGAGAAAAAAACGCGCCCGGCTTTGTCGGATTAGGCAAAAAACAGATGGTCTATGCCTTCAAGAAGAATCGTAAAGCATGAACGAAATTAAGGGCGTCGAGCGAAAAACGGAGGCGCGCTCGCGCTCTTTATTCTGGGGAACGAGTTGGATCGGAGCCTACACGGCCGTTAATTTTTTGATCAGACTCGCTCGAGGTTTTATCATACCTCGTCTGCTCATCCCCGCAACATATGGACTTTGGAGCAGCCTGTCGGTTGTGCTTGGATATGCGCGTTATGCTGATTTGGGCGTACAACAACAACTGGGCAAACGCCTCCCCTACGAACTGGGAAATAAAGGCCAGATTGGCTACTGGAATCTATCAAGCCGAGGGATTAGTTGGACGATATGCACTTCGATGGCAATTTCTGCGGGCCTTTTCATATATTCGTATGCGTATCAAGGCGCCGATGCCTGGTTCTATCAGCCAGCCTTTAGGTTGCTTGCCTTAACCATCTGGGTCCAAAATGCCAGGTCTCTGTTCAGTGTTCTTTTGGTCGCGCGCCAGGAATTCCGTATTGTGGGAACCAATGGAGCTCTGACGGATGTCCTGGGGCTAGTTTTGTGCGTGCCGGGACTATTGATCATAGGAGTCATGGGCCTCGTTTGGGCGTTGATATTATCTGAGCTGTTAGGCACATTTCATTGTCTTTATCATCTATGCAAGTTTGGTATTGCTCGTCTGAATTGGGAAATGCGCGGTGTTGCGAAGATGATTCGCGAAGGCCTATTGTTACTTGGGGTTACGTTCACCGAGCAAATAATGATGACTGTTGATCAACTATTTCTCCTGCGTTTCTTCTCTAAGTCTGAATTTGGCATCTATGCAGTTGGACTATTCCCCGTTGGCGCGTTGATCGGGATCTCTGGAATATTTCGTACGGCAGAGCCGCGTATCTTGGAGTTGTCGGGAAGTAACCAAAAAGAGCAAAGCATAAGAATCGTCGAGGCGAGCGTTGTTTTGTGCATTATTGTGTCCATCATTTGCGTCGCTCCCTTTGTGCTGCTGATAGATCTCTTGGTACATTTCTACCTGAAGGAATATAGCGCGGGCCTTGCATTTTTTGCTCTGATGCCGGCCATCGCCCTTGCCCGCGGACCGGTTATTGTCATGCGTTCATATTTTCTTTCTCGAGATCGAGAACGACGGTTAATTTCTTATCAGATATGCGGAATTGCTACAGCGGTATTGCTCAATGCTCTGATTATTTGGAAGCACATGGGCGTTCCCTATGTGATATTAGCGTCCACGATGGGTTATCTTATTACAAGTGGACTGATGTTTATAGACTTTGAAAAGGGCTTGGCCAATTTCAGAGTTGCTAAGTACGCCGTCCATCTGACAAGTCTCATCGGAGTTTTATTCTTATTTTTGTTCTATGCCAAACGAAGAGCGCAGCCTAACGCCATTCTTTATCTTGGGGAGAGCTTGATCGCAAACATGATTTATTTCTTAGTCATGATTTGTATTTTGATCGCGACTCGCAAGAGTTGGGGGGAATATATACGGATCTATTTTGGAGGCACGAGGAATCCGCTGCTTTTACGTCTGAAATATCGCTTTCAAGCTATGATTGGCTATCATTAATATGCGTCAAAATGTTCAGGAGTCTCGTTGATGCTAATCGAACGTGTCCCCAATTCCGCCGGCTGCCGCTGGCGGATTCGGGAAGCCGAACCCGAACCGAGTTTTCAACAACTACTAATTGGGAACTGGCAAATTCTGATTATTGGATCTTCCCTTCCCGCTATGCTTGCCTGGTTGAAGGCCGGCATTCATGCAGGCAAGACGCCGTCAGATCTTCTGGCCGAAGTATGGGAAAGATTTGATGGACATTGCGCGATATTTTTCGTGCATCAAAATGAGGACCTGTTGATAGTCGGAGTGGATCCATACGCCATTGCCAAAGTCTATGTTTATTCTGAACGCGGTCGATGGTTAATTGGCACGCAGCTGGCTGACCTTCTGCGGGTTGCGTCGGATGCCCGGCTTAATATTCAAAAACAGGCCTGCGCTTATTTCTTACTAAAGGGATATACGCCGGCCTCGCACACGTTCTATCCTGAAGTGAGCAAGGTGCCCCCCGGCACTATTTTGACGGTGCAGGCGGGCCGTGATCGCCAACTAAATTATTTAAACATAGACGAAGCTGCGACCGTGCCAGGCGACGCATTTTTAAAGGAGGCCCAAAGAACCTGGGAAAAATCACTTGGCGATTACCTGAGCAGTTTTAAAATCCATCAGGTCGCCCTATCAGGGGGGATTGATTCTACGACACTTCTTGCGAGTTTATTGCGCTTGGGGATGGAAAGAGATCGTTGCACCGCCAGAACGATCGTGGTGCGTGGGGGGCCGGGCGATATCGTCCTGAATCCATATGATCGAAATTATGCAAGACTCGTATGCAAACATTATCAGATTCGGCAAGAAGAAGTTTCCTACTCTCTTTCGGCGCCGGGCGTGGTGTTCGATTTCCTCCGCACGGTTCCAACCCAAGGAACCGAGGATGCCATCGGCGCTTTGCTATTTCAAGCGATCGGAGCACCTGAATATACCTCGACAGTCGGATCCTATGTAGCGCAGAATGCGGACTCTATCCTGAGCTTCGCCATTATTGGCTCACCCAAGATCGTGAGCCATCCTCCCTTTTTAGTCGGCTTGGGGGGGTGGTGTAGTCGCTACAATCTGTTTGGTGGGCTTGATAATCGTTTCGGAATCGAAGATGGTCTTATCCGAATTCTTCTGGACGGATATTTGAAGCGGCAATGCGGAGTTAGCCTCAAGAGCCGAAGTCCAAAGGATCGGTTATTTGGCATGACCTTCAATTCAAGCAAGTGGCCCGTGCATTTAGCCGAAGAACATTATCCTTATTTGATCGACATGGAGGGACTAGCGAATTGGTTTGAGCAGGAATACATCCTACGGGCAGATTTGTATTCCCTTTTTGAAAAGAATCCACATGCGGCATTTCTCCGGCTCTTCTTGCACGGTTACATGCAAGGGACAGCCAACCGGGGAAGTGCCTGGTTAACTGGCGTTTATCAGAATCCCACTTTTCTTCCCTGGGCGTCATTGGGCATCTTGCGTCTGACCGCCAAACTCGTGCCTGATCGCAGGTTCTGTTGGCATGGCAAATATCTCATGCGATGGATGGCTAAATCTCGCTATCAAGTCCCAGGATATGTTGTGAAGCGGTTAGATCCACCTACTCCCGAGCTGGATCGGCAATTGCTGGCGACGTTCTTCGCCAATGATGGCGTCTATGAATATTTACATTCGTTTTTCCCCCAGCGGGCTCGAGAGCGTTTTTATGGAATTATGGATGAATCTCATTTAGCGACCCTCATCACGCAATTCGAAAACAGGCAATTTGACCGGGCGAATCTGCCCCTCCTCTTGCGGATCGCTTGGTTTCTGACACAAGAAAACCTTATCTGGCAATAGACAGATGTGAGTTTTCGGCCTCGATAACTCGATATGTATGTCAACTTCCCCAAAGCGCGTTTTTGGGTCCGCCTGCCCAGTCTTCCAAGTTATGTTCGCTGGAGATGGAGTCAGGGTAGAAAATCAAAAGATGTTTTTAAGGAATTCCTAAGATCCTTTTGGGCTCCCACATTCCACATGTCGCTGAGTGGAGATCTCGCTGATGTGCTCAAACGCGCCGGTAAGTTTGGCGTGGAGGCAGGGTGGATCCGCTTTCCTTCCGACGGGACCCGAATCCAGGTGTTCGATCGGCAGCGCCGTCGCATCTGCAAGTTGAACTCTTGCCAGGCGCTAATCAATACAATTCCTTATGAAATCAAAATACGAGGGCGGGTGGCACATTTGGCCCCAATTATTATAGATGTATCTCCCGACGAGTCGGCCTTCGTTGAGGAATGGATTGCTGGATATACTCCTCCATATTCGCGCGTCTCGCTCATAGAAGCCGTGCGCAAGCTGAAAGAATATCTTTATTCCGTCAATGAAATCGATATAACAACATATCGTGAAAGACTGGCGAGCGCGGGAAATATAACGGAAAACCAGAAGGATTCCTTGGATTTTGTTCTTAACATGTATTCCGGACGTACTCTCTCCGTAAGTCCGGTTCATGGGGACCTCGTCTGCCGGAATCTGTGGCAACATCCCAGTAAGGGAATTCTGTTGCTTGATTGGGAATATACACGGACTTGTCTTGTCACCCACGACTGTTGGCTTTATCTGTATCACGCTCATCGTTCCATAGATGACAAGCAGCCACTCTCAAGTCGTTTTTTCGTCAGTTTGAAGGAGATCCTCCTTTATTTAGGATTTGATAGTTTGATGGACGATCTGACCCCGAATCTTCTTGTCATCCATGCCTTACACTTGTTTGAGCGACAGTCATTTTTGCGTTCCGTAATGCCTCTTTACAGCATAGCCTACACCAATGATGTTCTGGAAAGAGATCTTCAGGACGCAATCTTGACTCTCAAAAGCAAAGGATTTTTGTGATGTCTCAGTCATTTACGGAACGTCGAAACTACCATCCTGATCCTCGGGCCGGATTCCGCCTGCATTCTTTACGGAGGGTTGATAAGCGGCTCCGGGCCATCACAAGTCATGTGGAATTAAAGGAAAAATCAATATTGGACTTGGGGTGTAGCGGTGGTTATTTTTCGTTTCGTCTTTCGCCGACGGCCCGTTATGTGCTGGGAATCGATGCGGATAGAAAGATCATTGAACAAAATCAAGAGATTGTTATCTCTCGCCATTATCCCAATTTAGAGTTCCGTCACGAAACCATAACCCCAAATCTGCTTGGCTCACTCCCCGACTTTGATGTGATCATATTCTTATCGGTGTTTCATCATATGCTTACGGCCTCGGAGGCATATGAATGGAATGACACGAGGAGACAAAAAGACGCCTATGATACGATGGCGCTCATCCGAGAAAAGTGTAAGATCCTTGTCTTTGAAATGGGGTACCCTGATGAAGGGTATGAATGGTGTTCTCGTCTTCCCGATATGTCGCCTAATCCCGAACAATGGATTAGGCATAACATCTTTGGAGATAGGTTCGACAAGATCCAAGTCATTCATGCTCCTACAAATTCGCAGGGATGGAGGCATATAGGGCAGATAATTGCCAAGCGAATTCCTGTCCAGCCATCATTGTTTAAAAAAATAGTTATACGGATCTTTGGTTTGGATCCACGCGACAATCGTGACCTTTATATAGGTTTCAAAAGATAATAACGCAAAATAGAAATATGAGTCTTCCTTATTTTCTCTTCTTCTCGCATATTCCGCAAATCGAATGGTACGGGTTCATTGCAAAAGCGCTTAGCCGCAGGTTCAAGACCCGCACAGTCATATGGTTGATTGGAGAAAAAGATTATACATATGCTCAGTCAACAAAAAATTTTGATCACGCGGTAAATCTTCTGTCTGGTCTCAATCCCTCAATGGCTATGCAAGAGTATCCTTCAAACTTAGCCTATCTGGCGGAGTTTGAGCGTAAGTGCGGGGGTTTGTTTTACCACTGCGATGTGGCCATGGATCGCCACCTTGCAGGGAGGAAGTGGTCCGATGCAAGGATCGCCCAGTATTCAGCGCATTTACTCAGGGCGATGGAACAGCAAATAGAAAACATGGGCGCTTTGCCTGCCGCAGCATTTGGAGAGGCCAACTCCTTGCCCTACCGTTTGGCCCATCACTTGCTTGGATCTGCTTTACATTACTGGAACTTTGCCATTGTCAGGCATTGGGACCATCGCTTCTTCTTAGATGATGGACAAACGGAGCAATGGCCCCAGTGCAGAGAAAAATACTCTCAAAACAGACGAAATGGGATACCCGAATCCCTATATTTGTTATCAAGGGATCGGCTTAATGAATTACGAGAAGGCCGGATTCGCGCTCCCGGCCTCTCAGACGCTTTCCGTGGAAGTAACGGCTTTTGGCAAAGAATAAAGTGGTCCCGTATCAAGCGCGCAAACTCGCACTGGATAAAGCAACTCAAATCAAAGGAAAGTCGGTGTGATCCACGGGAACAAAACTTGTGGGAAGCAAGCCCCATAGAGAAAGCTCAGCGAGTCCTCATTGGAATGACAAGAAAGCGAATATTTGACAGGATGGCGGCTCCATCATTGCCTGTTGATACTGTGTTGGCAAGTTATTTTTTGCACGTTCAACCCGAACATAGCGTAGAGGCGCTGGCTTTTGAATTTCGTGACCAGTTGGCGCTTATCCAGAATATCGCTGCCTTCTTGCCCGCGAATATGCGGTTGGTCGTCAAAGAACATCCGGGGATGATCGGCCTACGCGACTTGGCCTTTTATAAAAAATTACTTGAGATCCCCAATGTGACCCTCGTTTCGGACATGATCAATAGCTATGATCTGATCAGAAAGTCGAGAATCGTGTTAACGTTAACGGGATCTGCGGCGTTAGAAGCGATGTATGAAGGAGTTCCGGTTATTCTCTTCGGAGACGTTTTTTTTGACGGTTTTGAGGGAATATATAAAGTAAAATCTATCAAGGATCTGAAGAATACCGTCTCTGCCGTGTTAGATAATCCCCGCTCTGGGGCCTGTGAGGAAGCGGCAATTAGTGCCCTGGCGGCAATGTACGCGGCCTCTTATCCCGGCGACGTCAGCTTGCCCCATACGATTGAAGAGATGCGTGAGCCCCAAAATGTGGAGCTGTTGGCGGATGCTGTTGTAAAGGAGCTTCATGCTTCTATCGGTGCATAAAAAACTCCCAAGCCTATTGGATGTCGGCTTGGTGAGTTTGGTCGGTTTTGCAGCTATCGTATTATTGAAAATTAATGCGATTAGCAGCCGCATCGATTGGCTCGCCATCGCTTTGATAGCCGGCCACCTAATTCTGATCAGCGTGCCTTTGCTGGAAATGCATCGCCGAGGAATCTTTGACCTCTTTCATCCCCTATTGTGGGCCAGCCTTTCATACGTGATCCCCTATATCATCATCAAAGCGGCAGCTTTAGCCCTTTTTGATTTTCAGTCGGGTTTCTTTCATTTCCTTGGATCGCTGCAACCTTTTCTTAACCAAGCTCTTTTATATATGTTGTTGGGAAATACGGCGCTTTGGATAGGCTACTACCTTCCCCTTGGCAAGCGGGCCAGCCGGCGGTTACCAAGATTCAAGATGGAAATCCACGAGAAGAGGATCTTTTTCTGGGGATTTGGATTTTTGCTTTTAGGCGTTTCTATTACGCTTTACTTATCTTCTACAGGTCAATATGGTTACAGCCTTAGTGAGGTGACTAAATTTCTTGGCCTTTTTCAAACATTGTCGAAACTGGAATCGATTGGGCTTTTCATGATGATTTGGGCATTTCTTCGCATCCGGAATCGGCCGCTTTCAATCTGGCTGGTTACGGCCATTCCTGTTGGTATTTTCGTTGTCATGCGGATGTTGAGCGGTGGGCGCAGCTCGCTCTATTCCGTTGCTTTGCTGCTTATTGGCGCATACATGTATGCCAAATATCCAAACGTACGGATTCGCTCTACGCTTCCGAAACTTCTCCTATTGATACTCACGATAGTTCTTGGATTTGTATTCTTTACGAACTATCGTACTTTGCGTACGGAATATACTGCCCTTGACAACAAAGTCAGTATTGGTGAACAAATGAGTCTTTGGAGCTCTGTAGGCTCTGGACTTTTTGAGTCAGATTCCAATCCGTCAACAGGGGAATGGGTCGAGCAGATAATTACTCGTTTTGACGTTCTCGACAGTCTGGCTTTGATTCTTGCTCGCGCAGATGAGTTGAAGACGCAGGAACAAGCGGTAGGGATTGATAATAACATATTGAAAGAGATGTTTTGGACGTGGGTGCCGAGGTTCGTGTATCCCGCCAAGCCGATGATCAGCGATTTAAATTTGTGGATTAACAGACTTTATCGGGATTCTCCTTTTATGTCATGGATGGGGCAAAGTGCGATCGGGGATTTGTATCGAAACGGTAGGACGGTAGCGGTCATTATTGGGATGATCGTGTTGGGTATCTACTTGC
>Ga0105099_10001982_pt1 | contig 12393 bp, 7 predicted proteins | sample PPLLak3cmMay2015_2_FD_79138 | JGI IMG/M metagenome (GOLD analysis project Ga0105099, IMG submission 79138) | Freshwater sediment microbial communities from Prairie Pothole Lake near Jamestown, North Dakota, USA - PPLs Lake P8 Core (1) Depth... | ecosystem: Environmental > Aquatic > Freshwater >...
AAGCCGATCGACCGGATCGATTTCATCTCTTTGATGTTGGCCTTATTTCTGGGGACGGCGGCATTGCCGCATATCCTGATCCGCTACTATACCGTGCCGAGCGCGGCCGCCGCCCGGAAATCGACGATCGTCGCGATCGCCGCCATCGGATTTTTTTACATTTTGACTCTGTTCATGGGTTTGGGGGCGATGACGAACGGCGTCATCAACCTGACCGATGACAATATGTCCGCGCCGTTGTTGGCCCGTTCGTTCGGGACTTTTCTCTTTGCCATGATCTCGGCCATCGCCTTTGCCACCGTCCTTGGGACCGTGAGCGGTCTGATCATTGCCGCTTCAGGGGCGGTCGCCCATGACCTTATGGACCGCTACGCCGGGATCATCAAGAGCGACAAGCAGAAGGTTTTTGTCGGAAAAATCGTCGCTTTCGCCGTAGGCGTTATCGCCATCATCCTTGGGATCTTGTTTAAAGGAATCAACGTCACCTTCCTGGTCGGCTTGGCTTTTGCCGTGGCCGCTTCGGCCAACCTGCCGGCGATCGTGATGATGCTCTTCTGGAAGAAAACAACGGCTCGGGGTATCACCGCTTCGATCTTTGTCGGAATCATCTCGGCGATCGGACTGATCCTGTTCTCGCCGACCATGTACACGCTTTATGGAAAAGATCCGCTCACGGCGCCGATTCCCCTTAATAATCCGGGGATTATTTCGATTCCACTGAGTTTCCTGACTCTGATCGTCGTGTCCCTGCTGACAAAAAATAAACAAAACAATTCTAAGGCGGCCTGAACGATCGATCCTCCGGAGCCGTATCCCGAGATGCGGCTCCGCTCTTCTTTTCCGGCTTCGGACCTGCCCGAGTCTGATAAGCCAAAATACAAAAAATCTGAATAACCCATTTAACCTGGATTTTGCCCGAGTCGAGGCGGCCGGATCGGCTCGCCCGAAGGGTAAAAATGCAACCTGTTTCTGAAGCTCCCCGGACTTACGCCCGGGGGATCTGGAAATTTCAGGCGTCGGAGCCCACTCCTGAACCGTTTTCAGTTCATGAGTACTGTGAAACCGCGTCCTGTCCCCGTAGCGGGGAACAAGCTATCCCTCCAGGCACTTATGTCCATGGATTCCCACGAAGGGGATTGAACGAATGATCTGAAATTAAATAACCTATTCGCATTTTTGTGAACCTTGAATCTGGACCCAGTTGTCCCCAATCTTTTTCCATTACGCGTCACATAAGAAACGCCCTCACCCATAGCCCTGAGGCGTGCCCTCTCCTGATCTGAAGAACGATGAAACGAGAGTCGCGAATCTTGGCTTGATTACATCCCGTACCGGTCGATGATCTCCGCTCGTGTTTTACCTAAGATGTCGAATTTTTTTCCAACTTTGCGAAATGCTTCCAGAGCTTTGTCGAGGTGATGAATTTCATGGCCGGCTGAAATCTGAGTTCGGATGCGGGCTTGGCTCTGGGGAACGACGGGGAAGAAGAAGCCGACGGCGTAGATCCCCTCATCGTAGAGCGCCCGGGAAAAGTCCTGAGCCAACTTGGCGTTAAAAAGCATGACCGGGACGATCGGCGTATCGCCTTCCCGGAGGACGAATCCGGATTCCTGGAGGCCTTTCCGCCAATAAGCGGCGTTCTTTTCGAGTTTATCGCGGCGTTCGGTCGAACCCATCAGCATATCAAACACCTTGAGGATGCCCATAACCACGACCGGGGCGATCGAATTGGAAAATAGGTAGGGCCGCGCTTTTTGTCGGCACATCTCGACGAGTTCCTTCCGGCCGGAAACGCATCCGCCGGTTGCTCCTCCAAGGGCTTTGCCGAACGTCGTGGTGATGACGTCCATTTTTCCGATGGCGTTGTATTTCTCATGGGTACCCCGGCCGGTCTTTCCGATGAATCCGGAGGCATGGGAGTCGTCAACGAGAATCATGGCGTCGTATTTTTCGCAGAGAGCCGCCATCTTGTCGAGAGGGGCGGTGTCGCCGTCCATGCTGAACACTCCGTCGGTTATGACAAGGCGGAGGCGGCGGTCTTGATGCATCTCGAGCTTTTGTTCGAGATGAGCCATGTCGGCGTGTTTGTAAGTGTCCTGCATGGCGCTGCAGAGTCGGATGCCGTCGATCAGCGAGGCATGGACGAGCCGGTCCGAGATCATCACATCATCCTTGGTCAGGATGGCCTCGAAAACCCCGGCGTTGGCGTCCATGCATGAGGGGAAGAGGATCGTATCCTCGGTCCCGAGAAATTCAGTCACGCGGTGTTCAAGGGTCCGGTGGATGTCTTGGGTGCCGCAGATGAAACGGACCGATGACATCCCATAGCCTCGCACATTCAGGCCTTCATGGGCGGCCTTGACGACTTCAGGGTGACTCGAGAGCCCGAGGTAGTTGTTGGCGCACATATTGATGACTTTTTTGACCGAGGCCCCGGCCGGGAATTCGACTTCGATGTCGGCGGCTTGGGAAGAGTGGATGTAGCGTTCCTGTTTAAAAATACCGGCGTCCTTCAGGCCTTGGAGAACGCTTTGGTATGTCGTTCGCGTTTTTTCGGAATATGACATGGGATGGCTCCTTTTTGTCGAAAATCAAGGTTGACGGCCTCGAGGACAGCCGGGGCCGGGCGCGCCCGCGGATTTGCACGAAGCCGTGTCGGCCCCGGTTCAGGCTTGGGTGAATTTCCGGACGAGAACGACAATTTTATCGACGGAATCGAAAGCTTCGGGTGTCGCTTGGTCGTCCGGAATCGAAATTTTGTACTTGTTCTCGAGGAAGCGCTTGAGGGAGACCATGGAGAACGAATCGACAATGCCGCCCGAAATCAGGGGGGTATCGAACCCGATCGGATCGGCATCGTCCTCGAGATACTCTGCGGTTACATACTTAAGAACGATATCTTTCATTTCATCGGCCATGAATCCGCTCCTTATGATGGTTTAAATAGAGACGTAATCATCAATCGTTTTCAAGCGTCGAGGTATCTCCAATTTCTTCGCCCCATTCCTTGGCCTTGAGAATTCGGCGCATGATTTTTCCGCTTCGGGTTTTGGGGAGGGCATCCGTAAATTCGATCTCCTGGGGCATGGCCAGAGGGGAGAGCTTTTTCCGGATGAAGTTCATGATCTCGAGATCGAGGTCGGCGCTGGCCGTGAAGCCGGCTTTCAGGGTGACAAAGGCCTTGACGACTTCCATGTTGATCGGGTCGGGTTTGCTGACGACGGCCGATTCAGCCACGGCCGGATGCTCGATGAGAGCGGATTCGACCTCGAACGGACTGACAAGATGGCCGCCGGTGTTGATGATATCGTCGTCCCGGCCGACGAACCAGAAGTAGCCTTCCTTGTCGATGCTGGCCCGGTCGCCGGTCATATACCATCCGTTTTTGAATTTTTTCAAATAGGTCTCTTCGTTGTTCCAATAGGTCCGCATCATCGACGGCCAGCCCGGTTTCAGGGCGATCAGGCCGATTTTTCCGGCTTCCGGATAGGGTTCATAGGTTTTGGGATCGAGGACGACGGCCGTTGTTCCGGGGAACGGTTTCCCCATTGATCCCGGCTTGATCTTCATCCCCAAATAATTCGTGATCATGATCGAACCGGTTTCGGTCTGGAAATAAGTGTCGAGGAAAGCTTTCCCGAAAACCCGTTCGGACCAGATGACCGCTTCCGGGTTGAGCGGCTCGCCGACGCTGGCCAGAGTGCGGAGACACGAGAGGTCGAACTTTTTAATGATTTCCTCACCGGCTTTCATCAGCGAACGGATGGCCGTCGGAGCGGAGTACCAATTGGAAATCTTGTGTTTTTCGATGAATTTATACCAAGATTCGGCCGAAAATCCGGAGTCCATAACGCATTGGGTGACGCCCAAACTCCAGGGGCCGATGATCCCGTACGAGGTGCCCGTGACCCAGCCGGGATCGGCCGTGCACCAATAGATATCATCGTCGCGGATGTCGAGGACCCACTTGGCGGTCATATATTGGGCGATCAGGGAATAATGAACGTGTTTGACCCCTTTGGGAAGCCCGGTGGTCCCTGAGGTGTAATGAAGGAGAGACGCGCTTTCAGCCAGAGTTGGATGAATTTCGATTTTTTCGACCGGCGCAGCCTTCTCCAAGGAGAAAACGACTTCCCGGTCTTTGAGGGGCGCTTTTCCGTCATGATCGACAATGATGATGAATTGAAGATGGGGGAGCTTATCGAGGATTTTGCGGACTTTCGGGGCATGTTTTTTCTGAGTGATGATCGCCCTGGTTTTGGCGTTGTCCAGACGGACGAAAAGGGATTCATCGCCGAAGGCGGAGAATAGAGGTTGAGCGATCGCCCCGATTTTAAGAATGCCCAGAACGCCGAGATATAGCTCCGGAACCTTATCCATGAACAGGCAAACTCGATCCTCAGGCTGAATGCCCAATCCCTTAAGAAATGAGCCGATTGTGTTGGAGGCCCTTCGGATGTCGTGGTAAGTGAAACGCTTTTCAGCGCCGCCCAAGCCTTCCCAGATCAGAGCGGTTTTATCGCCCTTGCCCATCTCGCAGATTCGATCCGAGCAGTACCACCCGATGTTGATCACTCCATGGGGTTGATAATTCAATTCTTTTTCGGCGATGGACCAATCAAACGTTTTGTAACAATCCTCATAACGGCCGATGTTCGACATATCGCATCCTTAAAATTGGGGATTAAAGGAAGCGGAATTATAGCTGATTCTTCGGAAAAATTAAAGGAGGCTAGACGAATTTGACAAATCATACAAATTCCTATATATTTGGTGTGCTTTTATTCCCTTATCCCCCCGCCTGCGGTATGCCGATCCCGTTCGGTAGCACCCCTGGGGCTTGGGTCTTGACAAATGATGGATGGAAGAACTATTGTTCAAATCGGTTAAATTTCACGAGCGTCATGTCTAAAATCCTTCAGCGGAATCACAAGTACTTTTTTCTGAGTTTTCTTTTGCTTTTTTTTCTGGGAGGGAGGCCCGTCGAATTTGCCCAAGAAGCGGCTTTTTTTCAAGGTTTTCTGATTCCGAAACCGATTATTCGGATCGCTTTGGGTGTCAACTTGGAAGACGTTCAGGTCCGCGCCTCTTCGGGGATGAAAATCTACCAAGCCGCCGAAAGCTATAAACTCATCATCAAGGACGTTTCCGAAGTCCGATTGAAGGGGCATAAGGAAAAAATTTCCGAGAAATTCGTCATTCAAGCGGCCCAGTCCCGACGCCGGGACGATGCGGATGAAATAGCCCGAAAACTCCGGCCTTTGATCGATCGATCCGTTTCGGTATCCGAGGGGAAAGACGAAGATCTTGAAGGCGTCTTTCAGGTTCGAATCGGTGATTTTATCACCCGGGGCGAGGCTTTGAGTTTCATCAAGATCTTGATTCCCCTCGGTTTCCCCGAAGCTTGGATTATTCGGGAGGACGTGACCGAACGGGCCTCCAAGCCTCAGTGGGTCATGATCAATGGAGAGCTCATCAATCTGGACGAAGGCGCTTCGCTCTATTTAATCCCGGCGAACCCCCAAAGCTACCTGACTTACGAGGGAAAGAGCTACCGGGGGATATTTATTTTTCGGGGAAGCAAGCGGGGCACGATCCTTATTAATGTCTTGAATCTGGAAGAATATTTAAAAGGCGTCGTTCCCGGCGAACTGTCCCCTTTTTATTTCGGCGAAATTGAAGCCCTGAAAGCTCAAGCCATCGCCGCCCGGACCTATGCCTTGAAGAATCTCGATCAATTTGGCGATCTTGGATTCGATCTCTACGCCACGCCCCAATCTCAAGTTTATGAGGGGATGAGCATCGAACATCCGCTGAGTTCCCGGGCCGTCGATGAAACCCGGGGCGAAGTGGCCGTCTATGACGGGAAACTCATCAATGCGCTTTATACCAGCACCTGCGGTGGAGCGACCGAGAACGCCGAAGCGATGTTCGCCGGAATCCCCGTTCCCTATCTCCAGAGCGTCGAATGTGTTATGGAGAAAGAAAAGATCTGGACCCTGAAAACAAACGAGCGGCTTCCGGCTTATTTTCTCGGAGAGCAAAACATCTCGAGGAAGATCGCCCTCCTGGCCGCTCTTGATATCATCGCCCCCAGCGTTGATCTCGAGGAGTTTAAGGCCCCGATCTCGGCCGAAGAGGCTTCGGCTTGGATCGAGAAAGCCGCCCGGGTCGTTGGGAAAAAAGCGGAAAAAACTTTTATGGCCGATGGACCACTGACCTTCTCCGCGTTTGCTCGCATGATTTTGGAGATTTTTGGTTGGCAGGACCGGATTCAAACTTTGGTCGGAAAAAGCGAAATCGAATATGTGACGAAAGATTTCCCCGGTTTGAAAACCGAAGATCGGTCTCTCTTTGCCTATTTCCTCATCTCCGGCGTCTTTTCCCCTTCGGCCGGGCTCCAGACCGATTCGGTTCTGACTCGGGCCGAAGCGGCCGTCGCTTTGGTCAATATCCTGGGTCTTTCCCGGGATGTTTTCCATCGATCGAACTTGAAAGCGATCGAAAACAACGTCCTTCTCGTTTCCGAGGATGATGAATTGAAATCCATCGAAATCGGGCTGAATCCCTATCTTCTTCGGAGCATGGAGGGGACGGTTTCGTTTGTCTCATCCCTCGATCTTGAACCGGGGGAGGCCATTCAATGGATCGAGAATGAAGGCCGCATTCGCCTATTGCAGGTTGCCGTCGCCCCTCTGTCGAACATCCTCGATCAACCGTCTCCTTACCACAGTTGGCAGGTTCGGTTGTCCCGGGAAGATTTGGAAATACGGCTCAATCAATATTATCCCATCGGCAGGCTGAGGGACCTGATTCCCCAAAAGCGGGGGGCCTCGGGTCGCGTCATTGAGCTGGCGATCATCGGCCAGGAGAGTCGGGCGTTGGTGACGGGGTTGAAAATCCGCCAAGTCTTGAACGTTCGGGATAATCTTTTTGTCGTCGATCGAGAACTCGATGCCGACGGCCGCGTTGCCCATTTCCTGTTTTCAGGGAAGGGCTGGGGGCATGGCGTCGGTCTGTGTCAGGTCGGCGCCTTCCGAATGGCCCAGAAGGGCGCGGCTTATGAAACCATTCTGAAGAAATATTATCGCGGGATCAAGCTCGAGAAGCGGACCTGATTCGCCGGTTCCGGGAAATCAATCATTTTGAGGCCGGCCCGGCCTCCTCTTTTTTCTTCTTGAGGTTCCAGTAGAGGTATCCGGGAATTCCGATCGCCACCCAGACCAGCCCCATCAGCGAGTTGATGATGGGCGCTTGTCCGGACTGGAAATTCCGGATGTCCGAGTACAGGGTGAATATGATATAGATCGAAGCGAAGAGAATGAAGATGATCGGCGTATACGGATAGCCCCAGACTTTGTACGGACGGGGCGTGTCGGGCATTCTCTTGCGCAAGGTGAAGACGCTCAACGCCCCCATGGCATAGAAAATCCAACTGACGAAGATGAGCATATCGGTCAGTTGGTCGAACGTTCCGCTCAAGACGAGAACAGAGGCCCAGATTCCTTGGACGACGAGAGAGGCGGCCGGGGTCCGGTAACGAGGATGGACATTGCCGAGACGGCGGAAAAACAGTTTTTCCCGGGCCATGGCGAAATAGACTCGGGCCGACATCATCGTCGTCCCGTTGACGGCGCCGAAGGTCGAGATCATGATGGCGACGGCGATGAGAGAACCGCCCCACTTGCCGAGAAAATTATCGGCCACATCGACGGCCACCAGATAGCTTTCGGAATAATTCTTGGCCATCGTCGAGACCGGGATGATGTAAATATAGGCCAGATTGATCAAGACGTAGACGATGATGACGATGATGACGGACCAAAAAATCGCCCGAGGGAGGTTTTTTTGGACGTTCTTGATCTCTCCGGACATGTAGGTGACATTGATCCAAGCATCGTAGGCCCAAAAGGCCCCGGCCATGGCCATGATGAACATCAGGAAAACCGAGGGGGAACCGGCGGCGGCGATCGGCGCGGCCTCGGTAAAATTGGCGAAACGGCCATGTCCCAGGGTAAAAGCCAGGACGACGATGCCTCCCATGACCGCAATTTTAAGAGCGGTGAAGACGACCGCGATCGCGCTTCCGAATTTCACGCCCAAATAATTGATTGTCGTCAGGAACATGATCAGAGCGATCGTACAAAGCTTCAGCCCGATCGACTTGAACGGGGTCATCGCTCCGATGAAGGGGATGGGGACGCTGATCGCCTCCCAGGCGGCGGACAAGCGGGGAAACCGGACGAACGTTCCCAACGAATCGGAAAAGACATAGGCGATCGCCGCGATCGATCCGGTTTGAATGACGATGAAGACCGACCATCCGTAAAGATATCCGACAAATCGGTTGAAGCCCTTATTGAAATAAATGTATTGTCCGCCGGGGTCCTGGAACATGCCCGAGATCTCGGCGATGGACAGGGCCCCGAAGAGGGTCATGATCCCGGCGACGATCCAGACGAGGATCAGCAACTCAGGGGATCCGAGTTGGGAGGCCATCAGGGCGGGTTTTTTGAAGATGCCGGATCCGATGATCGAGCCTACGCCGCAAGCGATTGCGGCGATCAAGCCCATTTCCCGGCTGAGTTCCAAACGTTTCGATCCGTTGGTCGCATCGGCCATGGGTGAATCCTTTCGCGGCCGATTATAGATGTTCAACTCCTCGAAATCAATGAGAAGATAAAAATACGAATATTTTTTCAGACGATTTTGCTATAATCGTCGCTCTTCGGAATCAAAATGAAAACAATCATCAGATGGATTTTAGTTTTTTTTGGGATTTTGAGCCCGGCCCTGTGGGGCGTGGAGTCTCCCGTTTCTCTCCAAGCGGTCCGGACGGCGAAAGCTCCGGTCCTCGACGGACTTTTGGATGAGGCCGTTTGGAAAGCCGCGGCGCCTTTTGCCGGTTTTAAACAGGTATTTCCGACGCCGGGAGGCTGGCCGGAATTTCATCGCCGGCCGAATTTCTCATAATATCTTTGCGGAGATCAATGTCGGCTTGATTTTCACCGACGGCTCGACGGCCGGCGCCTCAAACACGTCGGCGGGTTTCGATTGGACTTTGAAAACGTCCCGTTTTCGGGGGAAACTGAACCTCTCGGCGATCGGATGGTTTGTTCATACCAAGAATTGGGAACGGCGCTGGGATCCCTTAAGTCGATTCTTCCCGATGGGGGACCGGGGGGTCTTCAAAATTCAACTGAGCATCCGGCCTTAGCCTGAAAGCGTCTCCCAAAGAAATTCCCTCCGGGAAGCGCCTCATCCACCGATGGGACAACGACAAACCCGCCGCTTTCATCGCCGATAAACCGACAATCGCCTATTTCTTGGGCGGGGCCAGCGCCAAGATCCTGGCCAGGAGCTTCTCGTCTTTCGGAAACTGACCGACGGCCGGAAGGCGGCGGAGAAGTTCGGCCCAGTTCGGATCGATGGCGAAGACTCTTTGAAAGAGAGGCAGGCTTTGTTCGACTTTTCCGGTGGAGGCCAGGGTTACGGCCGGCCAAAAGATCATCTCCGGATTGTCGGGATAGATCTCCATACCAAGAGTGTATTCCCTCATGGCCTCGGCCGTTTTTCCGCCGGTCAGCAGGTCGTCGCCCGCGTTCATGTGGTTATAGGCCTTGTTCAGTTTGATCAAGCGGCGAAGTTCGGTCACGGGCCGGTCATGGTCTTCCACGCGGAGGTCGTAGATCCGGTCTTTCCAGGAAACGCCGGACGGCTTTCCGCGGACGACGATGATGGCCGCGGATTGACGCCCTCGGATGTCGCCGCCTTCTTTTTCGGCGGCTTCCAAAGCGGCTAAAAGGCGATCGGCCAGTTCGCCTTTCGTCGTCTCGAAAGCCTTGGCCATGCTCCCCCAGACCGTCGCCTTCAGCATCATGTTGGCCTGGCAGGCGAATCCATCCCCGATAAAATGACCGGCTTGACTGATGCAATTCTTCCCCGTATGAGAGGCGGCCTGCCCGCGGGCATCGACCATCCCGACCTGTCGGACGGCTTCATTGGCGTCCGCTTTCAGAAGTCCGGCCAAAGCCTCGGCGGCCGATTTTCCTGCTTTCATCATTTGCAGCCCCAGCGGGCCATATGAAGCTTCGACGAATGATTGCGTGCAAACCGCGCCTACACCCGCCTCCACCCAGGGGACGAGCGCTCCGACGTTGAACCAATGGGACTGGACGGCGGCGCCGATTTCGCCGGTTGTCTTGTCGATGGCGACGATGGAATACGTATGAGTCGGCCGGACCGAACTCGGTTGCTCGGCCGGGAGATTGACGACGATCGTGAGGGCGGAAAGAAGGGCAAGGGCGATGGTTTTCATGGGCGATCTCCTGCGGGAATTGTAGATCAGACGTCGGCCGCAAGCAACGACAAAGCGGAGATTGAAAATCCACGGGGGATAGTCCCAAACAATTGGACGATGGTCGGGGACCAGTAACTCAAGGCCCGATCGGCTTGCGTTTACGGGAGCCTTCTGTTATTTCTTGGAAGACCGGGATATTCAAAAAAATGTCGACAAATCATTCCCTTCCGATCTTGGCTGTGATTTGTAAAAAAAGAATCAATCCCCTTTGGTTTCAGATTTTTCGTCAAAATAAGGAAACATTTTTACGCTGCGGGCGGGAAACTTCCGCCGCGAAGGCTCGTCCCTTGACTCATGCCTAATCCCGGAAAGGTCAGGTAGATATGAAAAAACGCATGTTGGGAGCCTTGATTCTCGTCGTCATCGGAATTTCGGCCGCCCTCGGACCGGGCGCATCTCCGAATGACCAAGTCCTCTTTCTGATCGACAAGAAAGAGATCGCCCGTCTTCCTCCAGGTGTCCTCTCGGAGTTTTCCGGACTCGAAGAATTGCGCGGCAGTTGGCTTGTCGAGGCTTCGGCGGGAAGGCTTCGCTCCATTCTTTGCGCGGGCGTCCGGATCGAAATCCTCGATATCCATCCGGTCGGAAAATCCTATTTTCTTGTCTTCACCCCGCAGGCTGGAGACGCCGCCGATTTGGCCGCTATGGGCGAGGTCAAATCCCTTGATTCGGAAACGGTTCTCTTTTTGACGGATGGCCGGGAGGCTCGCGAATTACTTCCCGATCGATTCGCCATAAAACGTCTGACGCGGGATCATCCTCAACCTGTGACTGCGTTCGGAACCGCGTCTTCCGAGTCCGATCGTCGATTTGGCGTATTGAGGCCGACGGCTTTCGATCCAATCATCAGCGGACTCGTCGATCTTGTCTCGGGTCCATCTTGGGCCAAGACCGTTCGCGACCTGCAAGGATTTCGAACGCGTTATGCGAATACGGCCGCTTGCGAGGCGGCTGCGTCTTACTTGGCCGAAGCTTTCTCCCGCTTGGGTTTTACGGCCGAATCCGATTATTTTACCTTCTCGGCAAACGGGTATTCGACCAGGAACATCATCGCGACTCAGCCCGGAAAAACCAGACCCGATCTGGTCGTTCTCATCGGCGCTCATTTTGATTCATACAGCACGGCGGCTGCGACCAATGCTCCCGGCGCGGACGACAACGCCAGCGGAACGGCTGCGGTTCTCGAGATCGCCCGGGTTTTATCCGGAACGTCTTTTGATTTCACCCTGAAATTTGTTTGTTTTTCGGCTGAGGAATGGGGGCTTTATGGGTCCAAGCATTACGCCGCTGAAGCTAAAAACCGGGGCGAAAAAATTCTGGCCGTCCTCAACTTGGATATGATCGCCTATACCGACCGCCTGCCGGAAGACCTGGACTTGGTCGTCAACGCTTCCTCGGAGTGGCTTTTCAACCGGTATGCGATCTGCGCCGCTTTGTATACTCCTCTTGAGCTGTTAAAAATCGTCAATCCGAATCTGAAATACAGCGATCACTCCCCGTTTTGGGATCAAGGCTATTCGGCCGTGCTGGGGATCGAGGATGCCGGAGTGCCGAATCCTTATTACCACAAAACGACGGATGTGTTCGAGACCTTGAATATGGACTTTGCGACCTCGGTGACGAAGCTGACCTTGGCCGTGGCGGCCGGATTGGCCCAACCGATCATCCGCTGACGCGGAAACGAATCAGAAATTCAAGGCGCCTGCGGCTTGACGCCGGGCCAGGACTTGAATCATATCCGCCGTCATCGAGGCCAGATCGAAGTCGGGATGCCAACCCCATTCCTTGCGGGCCGCCGAGTCGTCGAGCGATTCGGGCCAGGAGTCGGCAATGGCCTGCCGAAAATCGGGTTTGTATTCGACGACGAAATGCGGAATATGTTTCCGGATCTCGGCCGCTTGTTCGGCCGGAGTGAAACTCATTGCGGCGATGTTGAAATCGGCGTGATGCCGGAGATGATGGAAATCAGCTTCCATGAGATCCAGGACGGATTTTAGGCAGTCGGGCATGTACATCATCGGCAGGCGGGTATT
>Ga0105099_10001983_pt1 | contig 12391 bp, 8 predicted proteins | sample PPLLak3cmMay2015_2_FD_79138 | JGI IMG/M metagenome (GOLD analysis project Ga0105099, IMG submission 79138) | Freshwater sediment microbial communities from Prairie Pothole Lake near Jamestown, North Dakota, USA - PPLs Lake P8 Core (1) Depth... | ecosystem: Environmental > Aquatic > Freshwater >...
AAGGGCTTCTCCGTACGGAAAGCCCTTGTTTATTTTTTTCGGCTGCTGTTTACCGGCCATCGCGATCCTGCATTTAAGACGCAAAGTTCACAGGGCATGCTGCATCGACTCGATTGTCTTTGCCGCTTTTGGCTGGTCCTGATTTTTTCTTTAAACGATTTTTAGTTCTTTAAGGACCTAAGATATCGGCGTGTCACATACCGGCTGCTTATATTGCCGATTTACTTGTCATTTCCTTCAAGAAAAGCTGTCTCCCATCGCCAACGGACGACTGTTCCCATTGCGCAAGAAACTTATCGATATCTTAAGCCCGGGTGCGCTCGTTTGATTTGGCAATACCATATTTTGCCAAAGGTGGAGTAATGATCATATTGATGAGAGTAGAAGTGATCAAAGCATTAAACACCAGATTCCCAAAGCCCGGAAAAGTCTCCTTCACGATGAAAGCCAATCCCAAGGTTAACCCGGCCTTGGGTAATAAAATCAAGCCAGGATATTTTCTGATCGACTCCGGAGACTCCGCGACCGCAGCCCCGATGCGTGCCCCAAAATATTTACCACCCCAACGACCGACAATGACGATCGCCGTTAAAACGCCTGCGTCCTTGAGGCTTAGTATATTAAAACACATCCCATTAACAACGAAAAATACCGCAAAAATAACATCTTCAATCTCTTCCAGCAGAGAAAGCATTTCGTTTTTCTTTGATTTATTGATCGCTATAAAACCGACAATCATATTCGCCAGAATGGGTGAAGCCTCCACCAGTTGACACAGCCCTACCACTGAAAAGATTATCCCGAGAATAATCACCAACAGCATCGAATGACTTTTAGCCATATGTGCCATAAAAACAAGCACAAAGCCCGACAATAGGCCGATGAGAGCCGATAAACCAATATGCAGCAAAGGATTGAGGATCATCAGATTAAAAGAAAGGGCATGACTTTCGAACACCATCGGCTTTGCCACGCCTAAAGCCAAGGCAAACGCCAAGACTGCCGCTGCATCGGTCAACGCTAAAACAGTCAGAGAGATCGTGATAACCGGCCCTTTGGCTTTACATTCATGAATAATAGCCACAATGGCCGCCGGAGCCGAGGAAATCGCTATCGCACCCAAAATAATCGCCATGGGAAAATACGTATTCCAAAAATGACTATCGGGATTATTTATTATGAGGGGAAATAAGAAGCAAACCAGCCCCATCGTTAACAAACAGGGCATTAGGCTTTGCCCAATGGTAATCCATAAAATGGAATTCCTCATTTTTTTTATAGATTCTAAATGCAGCCCACCGCCGATATGATAAGAAATGATGCCTAATACAACAGGAGTGATGGCATTGAGCGATTCAGCGATATTTTGAGGAATGAAGCTTAGAAAAGAAGGATTAAAACCTACCCCAACTAATAAATATCCCGTTATTTTTGGAAAACCAAACCGATTTGCTACCAAACCGCCTAAAAAACCAAGGACAATGACAAAACCAACAACTAAAATTATATTCATAGTTCAATATGTTACCGGCATATTTGAAGTAAAAATTGATTCCCTTATAAGTCTGACCTATTAAAATTTCACTTTACTTGACCGGCTAAAATTTTTCAAATAAAAAATTAAGATTAGTAATATGAATAGGATATTAAACATGGACTCTTCAATGTCTCATTTCGCTAATTGGAATTATGAGCTGCTGTTATGTTAAAATACGGAGAATCCGACATCATGAAGCGGCCGGCGCGGCCTATGGATGAATTGGTCATCAATCGCACCATGCGCATCGGCATGGTGGTTCAGGCGGTCGTAAGGAATCATCATATTAAATTCAGCAATAAAAAGTATCCAAGAAAAATAACGGCCCCTAGGGGCAAACCGTAAAGCGCCCACTCCTTGCTTTTGATCGACAATTTGCAGGCACAGATGATATTGGGAATATTGCCCGGGATCAGCATGCCTCCGGATATCAGAAGACCCAGCAGGAGATAGCGGATGGTTTCCCTGCTCATCAGGGGCGTTATTTCGGCCGCGGTCAAGGTGGCATTGTCCAATATAGCGGATACAAGATTGATCCAATAAATGAAACCGGGTTTAATTTGAACGAGATATTTATTGACCAGGGGAGTCAAACCGGTTCCCAACAGCAACAGGGCCATGACAAAAAGATAGACTTTCAAAGCGCGGAAAACAATGCTTTTGTAGTTTTCCGGTTGGTCTTCGGTCAAAGTATTTCTCGTTTTATCTTTTTCCGGTTTTAAAAAAGCAGCCCAAAGCCCGAGCCCCGCAATGGCCGGGATCACCCAAAAGCCCAATAAGCGGAACAAATAGAAAAAATCGGCATGATGGGGTGCGCCTTTCAGTTTGGATACGGCGATCGTGGCCAACGGCTCGCCTAGGGGGGTCAACACGGCGCCCAGCCCGATCGCATAACAGGCAATAATAACGAGCCGAATTTCAAATTTGCGGTCATATCGTAAAAAAGTGATGATTTCGGCCAAGATAACGGCGGCAATGATGGCCGTGATAAGACTTGATATCAAGCCAAGCCCGGTCACCAGGATGAATATAAAAGGTCCCGAACCTATGCGGGCTATGGCGGCTTGGGTCCAATTCCTGATGCGGATACGCAGCAACCGGAATAACAATCCGGAAATCAGGACCGTCAGGCTGATCGCGATGGGTTCCTTGAGAGCCTCGATAATAATATGCCCGGTCCAAAGTCCCGAAATACTGACCGAGACGACACCCATAATAAAGAGAAATATTTCCAGTTCCTCTTCAACACATTTTACGAGAAAAGGCAATACCAACACCAATCCCATAAGAACGAACAGGCCGATAATAATCAGTTCAGAAGACATGGCAGACCCTCGCAGCCGTTATAGTCCTCAAATCTCGTGGCCGGTTTCTTCATTCGATTTCCTGAATTTTAACTTCCGGCTACTTGAGCAGTTATTAAAGATATATGAATCATACCTTTTAAACAACCGGTTTATACACAAAAATGGATCGCTGCCTGCCCGGCACAGAATCCAGCCGGTCATTATTTAAAATATTTACAATTCTGTCACGGTTAGGTTAAACTCCTGAACATCTCAATAGGCGCTTAGCTCAACCCTATCGACAGGGGGATTTCTAAAAATAGGTTTGCATATTTGAAAGGTAAAAGCAATCAACCATGACGATTGTGCTTGGCATTGATCTGGGTTCAGCTCTGACAAAAGGTATTCTTTTACAGGACCGTAAAATCCTTGATTCCTATATCTGCCCTTCCGGCGGGCATTTTGCCAATACCGCCCAACAGGTTAAAAATAAGCTGCTGACCCGGTCCGGATTAAACCCTTCGGATCCGGCTTATACGGTTGCGACCGGTTATGGCTCCAAAGCCGTCTCTTTTGCAAACGAAATCGTGACCGATATCACCGCGCACGGCCGCGGCCTGCATTTTCTTTTTCCGGATGTCAGGACCATTGTGGATGTGGGCGATTTATACAGCAAAGCCATCCGCATTGACAATCAAGGCAATATTATGAGTTTTTTATTAAGCGGCAAATGCGCCGGCGGCAGCGGCCGCATTCTGAAGGTCATGGCCAAAGTCCTGCAAGTGCCGGTCGAAGAATTGGGGGCCCTCTCCCTGAAATCTCAAAAAAAGGTAAATTTTAATACGGGTTGCGCGGTTTTTGCCGAATCCGAGGCTATTTCCCGCATTGCCGAAGGCAATGCCAAAGAGGACCTTTTAGCCGCCATTAACCGCGCCCTGGCCGCCCAGATCCAAAGTCTGGCTGAACGGCTTGGCCTTGAAAAAGATTATGCCCTGACCGGTGGCGGCGCTTGCAATCCCGGTTTGGCTAAAGCATTAACCGAATTGAGCGGTTTGACTATCTCCGTCCCTCCGGAACCCTTGCTGACCGCCGCGCTCGGCGCTGCCCTGATTGCAAATCAAAAAAAATAACCTCAGGATGATCATAGAGCTAATCGGATTCCTTTTTCTTATTTTCAGCTTAAAGGCGGCGCCCTAACATTCTGTTAATCCAGTTTAAAATTCTTTGATTTCGTTTTACCGAAAAGGCTTGACACCATCCTGTTTTCGAGAAATAAAATTAGGTTAGGCTTATATATATTGCATTTCCCACCGATATGGCCGGGGAATGACACGGTTAAAACGAACATACAGAACCCCTGTAAATGACAAAGGAGATCAGTCGGATGAAAGATGAAAATAAAGGCGTGATGGCCAAAGTCCAAAGATATTATGACGATTATGGGCTTAGGGCCAGGGAGCTGAAAACCCAAGGTAAAAAAATTATCGGGTATGTCTGTTCCTTTGTACCCCTGGAAATGATGGTAGCGGCGGATTGCGTGCCTTTCCGGATCCGCGGCAATGTGCATGAACCCATTACCAAAGGCGACAGTCTGATGGAGACCATTGTTTGTCCCTTTATTCGCAGTTGTTTCGATCTCACGATTAAAGGCAAATATGATTTTCTTTCCGGGGTGGTTATCCCCCATGCCTGCGACAGCATGGTCCGCAGCTACAGCACCTGGGCCTATTCCCTGGACCTATCTTATACCCACTTTTTTAATACTCCTTCAGTGGTCAAGGAATCGGCTTTTGAATTTATGCAGGCCGAACTCGTCACCTTTAAACAAAGTCTCGAGAAATACACCGGCCAAACGATTTCAGATGCCAAAATCAGCCGAGCCATTGAACTTTACAATCAGAATCGAACCAAGGCCAAAGCGCTTTATGAATTACGCCAGTCCAACCCGCCCTTGATCTCCGGTTCCGAACTCACCATGCTCATGACGGTGGGATCAAGCCTGCCGGTTGAAGAAGCCAATGCTCTTTTTGACGAGGTGATCCAGGAAGTCAAAACCCGCAAATCAACCCTGGTCAAAGGCCCCCGGATTCTGATCGACGGCGCCTGCATTGATAATTTCGAGCTGATCAAGATCGTGGAAGGCCTGGGCGCCCAGGTTGTGGCCGATACGATCTGCAATGGCAGCCGTGATTATTGGCCTCAGGTCAAGGTCCAGACCAATGTACTGGATGCTTTGAGTCAACGTTATCTGGACAAAGTCAATTGCCCCAAAACCTATCGTGAAAACAAAGCCGGGACCTTTGCGGGCGACGCTGCTGTGCGCTTCGGCGATATCGGTTTTTTTGCTAAGGAATTCAAAGTGGATGCCGCCATTCTATATGTTTATAAATATTGCGATCCCTTTGGTTTCGAAGTTCCGGCCCGCAAGGCTTATTATGAATCGATCAAGGTGCCCTTGCTTTATTTGGAAGATGAATATTCGAGCGGCACCATCGGTCAATTAAAGACCCGGATTCAAGCCTTCCTGGAAATGATTTTTTGATCTTGAAAACATAAGATCAAAAAATCATGAATTCCGGCAAGGATTTCCGGAATGAATCCATAAAACAACATAGGGATTAATTTAGACCTGAGATATTGTAAACCGCCGACAAAGGAACATGATTGTTGATAAGACTAAAATTTCATAATATTGGCGTTTATTAGTGTGCATGGGCGGTTCCAAGAAGCTACTGCACGCAACAAGGAGGTTACTTAAAATGGCTGATGCAAAACCTGATAAAAGAAAAACCGCAACCAAAGCGGCCGCTTCCATCGGGCCGTTGGTGAAAGAATTGATTGCCGGCACCATTCGCGCCCGGCAAGAAGGCAAACAAAAACTCGCTTTTACCTTTATTGTCTGCCACCACGAAGAAATATTACGGGCCATGGACGTGGTTCCGGTCTGGACCGAGAATTTTGCCGGGATCTGCGGCGCCAAACGCGATTCTGAAAGATTTCTGGCCCGGGCCGAAGCCCTGGGTCTTTCCCGCTCGCTCTGCACCTATGCTTTGTGCGGCATCGGTTTCGACCAATGGCGTGAAGAGTCGGGTGCTATGCCCCCGGAATCTCCCTGGGGCGGCCAGGTCAAGCCCGATTTCATGGTCTCCACCGGCCAGATCCTGTGCGATCCGCGCGCCAAGTGGTACCAGGCCAGCCAGCAATTTACCCCGGATGTGCCGATTTACAATATCGACCTGCCCTATCCGCTTTACGACCGCACCCGCGATCACCGCGAAGTCTGGGGCTATTATCACAAATACATCGTCAAGGAATTACGCGGCTTTATTGCGTTCGTGGAAAAGCAGACCGGCCAGAAAATGAACTATGATCGTCTGTCCGAGCTGGTCGATCTGACCGATCGCACCTGGAACCTGATTCATGAAACCTATGAGTTACGCAAAGCCGTGCCCTGTCCCATGGGCACCGGCGACGCCATGAATACCATGGTGCCCATGTGTTTTATGATGGGCACCCAGATTGCTTATGATTTCTTTGCCGGCCTGAACAAGGAGTTGAAGGAAAAAATCGCCAACAAGGAAGGCGAAGTGGAACAAGAAAAATACCGTCTGCTCTGGGGCGGGGGTTTACCGGCCTGGTTCGCGCTCCGCGATTTCAACTACTTCAACGACAAAGGCGCGGTCTTTCCGGTCGAAACCACCTATCGCATGGTTGCGCCGCTCTATGAAATGGACCTTCCCAAAACCAACGACCCGGTCGAACACTTGGCCTGGCGCTGGCTCGGTTACTGGACCTATTGGTATGACCGCGCCCGCAAACGGCCCGGCAGCGAACCGGACGTGGAACGCCTGATCAGCCATATCGAGCATTACAAGATCGACGGTGTGGTCATGCACGAAGCCTTTTCCTGCCGCACCTGGCATGTGGGCTTGATCTGGCAGTTGCACCAACTGAATAAAATTTACAAACCGATCCCGGTCTTATCCATCGGCAAAGACGGCAAGCAGACCAAAGAACAACGCGGTCTGCCTTCTTTGATCCTGGAGAGCGATATCATCGACATCAGTTCTTATTCGGAAACCGATACCCGCAACAAAATCGATGCTTTTATCGAGACCCTGGCCTCCATCCAGAAGATGAAAGCCTGAGAAAAGGGTTCAAAGGTCCAATCCGCCTTCGCAAGGCCTACGGCGGACAAGGGGGGGAATCGAGGAGTCGAGGGGGCGTAGGGGCACAGAATTCTGTGCCCTTCCGATTGTAGAGGCAGATCCCTGTGTCTGCCCGTTTAAAATATGCAAAAAAGAATCTCGCGCAAAGACGCCAAGGCGCAGAGAAAAGAGTTTTATAAATCTTGAATTTATAATCTTTAATCTTAAATCAGGTTTTTATGCCCGAATATTTCGCCGGAATCGATATCGGCTCCACCATGACCAAGGCAGTGATTTTCAAGGACAAAATCATTGCATCGGTTATCGGCCCAACCGGACCGGAGCAACGCCACCTCGCCAACAAAGTCATGGAACAGGCCCTGGCTCAGGCCGGTCTTAATCTTGAAGCGATCACCTATATCATTGCGACCGGTTACGGCCGCATCAATGTGCCGTTCGCCGACAAACAAGTGACCGAGATCAGTTGTCATGCTCGCGGCATTGGCTGGCTTTTTCCGCAAGCCAAGACAGTGATCGATATCGGCGGCCAGGACAGCAAAGTGATGCTGATTGAAAACAACCGCCCCGTCAACTTCGTCATGAACGACAAGTGCGCAGCCGGATCGGGCCGCTTTCTGGAAGTGATCGCCGACTCTTTGCAGGTGCCGCTCGAACAATTGGGAACCCTTTCCCTGCAAAGCACTCATCCTCTCGAAATCAGCAATATCTGCACGGTCTGGGCCGAACAGGAAGTAACCGCCAAACGGGCCCAAGGCGCGCCCTTGCCCGACCTGATCGCCGGCGTGCATGAAGCCTTGGCCAACCGTGTCATCCGTCTGGCCAACCGTTTGAAGATCAAGGAGCCGGTGGTACTCACCGGCGGCGGCGCCAAAAATCAAGGATTGATCCAGGCTCTTTCCCGCCAATTTAAAACACCCCTGCTGATTCCTGAGGAACCCTTGATTACCGGCGCTCTCGGTGCAGCTCTCCTGGGCCTGGACCTGGCGCAAAAAACCCGGGAACAAGGAAATGTTCTTGAAATTAAAAAACGTATTTTAGAAGAGATAAAGATTTTATAGATCTTTCAAATAGTTACAAAAGGAGAAAGATATGATTCCCAATTACCCTATCGCCGCACGGACAAAAATAAATTTAGCAGAAATTGGAAGAGTTGAACAAATTGGAAAACGAAACATGGATATGATCGCTAAAGTAAGTACTCCTGCGGCTTTTAACCAAGAAGAACTTCAGGTCTGGGTTAATATTGAATACACGGGTTACCGAGAAGGTTATCGGCGCGCATGGATCGATGCTTGGGAAGAATGTCTGCATGTTAAATTGACTTGCCAAGACAAACAAGATATTCTCCCTTCCGTACAGGATGTAGACCATTTGTTTCCGAAAGAAAAAGCTCGTGAACATCATTTTTCGTGGGTCCGAATTTTCGCCATCCATTATGCCCCCAATAGAAGCTGGAAAGATGAAATAGGAGCGGATATCTCCTTTGATATAAAAGGTAGTATTGCTTATCTTAATCAAGCCATATGGAATAAGTGGATGATGAAAATGCAATTTCCCCTTTAATGACTGTTCAAATAATTCTTTTTCTAAACTAAAATTGTACTCGATTGACTCTGAATCGAGTGTTATGCGATGTTTTTTTCCTTTTGCGATTTTTCAAAAAAATCGACGGGCGGTACCGTCCTTTTTCTTGAAGAAAAACGGATGGAATCGGTCGGACATACTTCCCGGCAAGTGTAGCAACTAAAACAATCCGGGATTGTTTTTTTATCGTGTCTTAAAATAGCGCCCATGACCGTCGAGGGACAAGCCGCGGCGCACTTCTGGCAGGCAATACAGGTTTCATAATTTACGCTTATTTTAACAAGACTTATTTTTTCAACCAACCAACCCACAAAACCAAAGGGACAAAAAAAGTGACACCAAGGTCTATAGATGAATAGGCTCGAGGATAGAAGAATACCTATAAAAATGATTCCGTAAATTCCGAGCACGGCCGGTTTATAAATCTTGAAAGGATCCACCGGTTCGATAATGTCAAAACCCCATGAGAAAGCGATAACGGTAAACACACAGAAAATTACAAATCGAACGGTGTTTGTCAGGGCAAAAGGCAATCTGATTTGTTTGCCGAAAACAGCCTTTCGTTTATCGGTCTGATTAATATGAAAAATCAAATCCTGCAACGTGCCGATTTGACAACCCCAAGCGCAAATAAATTTGTTGGCAAGAAACACAATTAACAAAAAGATCCCCAAAGCGATCATTCTCGGAGGGAAAATGACATACTTGGTGCCATAGAGGTGAATGGCGTCTTTTACCGTACCCATGGGGCTGGGATCCGATCCCATAACCACGCCGAATATTAAAAGGGATATGAAAAGCAACCACCTCCGGATGGCCGATATGCCCTTCCGTTTCCTTAAGAAAATAAAAAGTACGGATAAAAGGATAATCCAAAGACCGAATTTTAATGGAATTTTTATCCAGTTTTTGGCGGCATGTTCCGAGGCCAAAGCCAATTTTTTGGTGACCAGGCCGGCAATTTGGTCGGTTGTACCGTATGCACTTAGTTTATTCCCCAGATCGGATTCCGCTTTGAGTTTAAATATCTCGAGTAAAACCGAATTTGGCAACTCGTTGGCTTGGCCGAACTGACTAAGGGTCATCTCATTTTCGATGACCCATTTTTTTGGCTCCGGTATTTGTTCGGATTTTTCGCCCCAGATTCGATTGGAGAGTATTGACAAACCGACAACACATACAATGATCAAAACAAAAGATAAAGCCGTTTTCATGCCTGAATGTTTAACCATTGACAATATACTCCCATGATTGATTGTTTTCCGACAGCCATAGTAAACTTCACGAATGAAATTCTGAATCGCCGCTGTCCTCTTGCCTATAGAATCGGTCATATGAGTTTTGTTTTTAACAGATCTTCTTCCAGTTTTGCCAAGTATCTGCAGACAATAGACTGCTTAATTACTGTTATAAATTGAAGTGATTTCTTCCATCGTTATAGAATAACCCCCTGCACTTTCCCGGTCTTTACGTCAATATCGATTCTCCGGAAAGCCGGATCTGACACGATACCCGTCATTGGGTTGATTACTAGTTTTTTTTAATAAAATATGGAAGATTAGTTAAGTTTTTTTATGGTATAAGATTTGCAGAATTTATCAAAGACATATCTTGTTTAGATTATTTCTTTCATATTTTATATAACGCTTTTTTTAAAATAGGATAACTAACTAAAAGGATTGGTATTTCTTAGCTATGCCTATCAAAACTAAATCAATAAAAAAACGGGCAGCCAATAAAAAACCGCTGGCAAAAGCGCCCAAGCCGCAAAAACGATCAGTGCAATATTCGGCTGTAACCCAAATGAAGCTCAATGAGAATGCCTATTTAAAACAACTCTTTGAAACCTCACAAGAGGCGATTGTGATGAGCAATATCCACGGCCGGATTATGCACATTAATCCGGAATTTACCAGGATTTTCGGCTATTCCGCCGCTGAAGCTCGGAAGCGATACATTGACGATCTGATCATACCGTCGAACTTACAGACTCAGGCCGCACAATTTTCCCAAGCCGCTACTCAAGGTCAGAAGGTCACTTTTGAAACCGTACGCCGGCATAAAAAGGGAGACTTACTGCAGGTCTCCTGTTTTGTTGCACCGATCATCATTGCGCAAAAAAAGGTAGGTTTTTACGTGATATATCGCGACATCAGCGAGCAGAGACGCGCGGAAGAAGCCCGCATCAAAAGCGAACAAATCACCCAAACCCTTTTCATGATTTCCAATGCCGTCAACACGTCCAATAATCTGGATGACCTGTACAGAACTATTCATCAAATTCTAAACCGGATCATTGATACATCCAATTTCTATATCGCCATCTATGATTCGGGAAAAGACTGCATCTCCTCGCCCTATTTCGTGGATGAAAAAGATGCTAATTTTCAGATTATTGAAAATGCCGGTCGATCAGGGTCTTTCACCGCCGAAGTCATTAAACACGGCCAACCTCTTTTTTTCAAGAAAAAGGAATCCATTGAAAGATTGCATAGGCTCGGGCAGCCCTTTATCGGAACTCCCAGTGAACTCTGGCTAGGCGTACCGCTCAAAACCAGAGGAGAGGTTCTGGGCGCATTGGTTGTGCAGAGCTATATTGACCCGTATTTGTATACGGAAAAAGAAGCTGAAATATTGTTATCTGTTTCCGGCCAAATCGCCACGGCCATCGATCTCAAGCGCGCCGAACAAGCTCATAAGGAGAGCAAAGAAATCAACCAAGCCCTGTTCGAAATCGCCAATGCCGTCAACACCACCCGTAATTTAGATGAATTATTTAAATCGATTCATATCTCTTTGAACCGCATCATGGATTTGACCAATTTTATCATCAGTCTTTATGATGCTGAAAAAAACAGTATTCGCTGGGATTATTGCGTGGACCAATTCGATGCCCTGCAAGGCAAGTCCATTACCTTGGGAACCGGGTCCATTGCCCGGGATATTATCCTCTCCGGGCAACCGATTTTTCTGAGCAAAAAGGATTTGGAGCAAAGACATCAAAAAAATCAGGCGGTCGGGACCCCGGCATTGGTTTGGATCGGCGCGCCTTTGAAGATCGACGAACAAGTGATCGGTTTTATCGCCACCCAAAGCTATACCGACCCCGAACTCTTTGATCAACGCGATCTGGATATCCTGGCCGTGGTTTCCCAACAAGTAGCTTTGGCCATAGACCGCAAACGAGCCCATGAAGAGCGGGAACACGCCAAAGCCAGGGCCGAGGCAGCCAATCAGGCTAAAAGCGAATTCCTGGCTGCCATGAGCCATGAAATCCGCACCCCGATGAATGCGGTCATCGGCATGACCGGTTTGCTGCTGGATACGGAATTGACCGCCGAGCAGGAAGATTTTGCCAAAACCGTTCAGATGAGCGCCGAAGCTCTGCTGCAAATCATCAATGATATTCTGGATTTTTCAAAAATCGAAGCCGGTAAGCTTCAAATAGAACAGATTGATTTTGACCTTAGAATGACTTTGGATAATGTCATCGACATGCTGGCCCTGCGGGCTTATGAAAAAGGACTTGAATTCGGCTGTCTGATCGACCATGACGTTCCTTCTTTGATAATCGGCGATCCCGGGCGCTTACGTCAGATCATTATTAATTTATGCAACAATGCCGTTAAATTCACTACCAAAGGTGAAATTGTAATCCGGATTACTTTAGAACAAGAAACCGATACCCACGTCATGCTGCGGTTCGCGATCAAAGACACCGGCATCGGCATACCCCCGGATCGTTTTGACCGTCTTTTTAAAAGCTTTTCACAGGTCGACGCTTCCACCACCCGCAAGTACGGCGGAACCGGGCT
>Ga0105099_10001985_pt1 | contig 12389 bp, 11 predicted proteins | sample PPLLak3cmMay2015_2_FD_79138 | JGI IMG/M metagenome (GOLD analysis project Ga0105099, IMG submission 79138) | Freshwater sediment microbial communities from Prairie Pothole Lake near Jamestown, North Dakota, USA - PPLs Lake P8 Core (1) Depth... | ecosystem: Environmental > Aquatic > Freshwater >...
AAAAATTCGAATGGACGACCATCATCGTCATGGTATCACCTTAAGTGGTGGACTAGATTCAAGGACTGTACTAGCAGGAATGGATCTGAAAAAACGAAAAGAAATTTTAACATGTACTTTTGGTGCAAGAGATTGCGATGAAGTAATAGTCGCTCAAAAAGTCAGTAAGAAAGCAGATGTAAAAAATCATATAATATTAGAGACATCTCCGGAGATATTAATAAAAAATGCAATGTTCGATGTTTGGCTAACTGAGGGAAGGAATTATATTGGTAATGGTTTTGCATATCCCTTACTATCACTTATGAAAAACGATATTGATGTAATTTTTGATGGATATGCATTGGATCTTGTTCTTGGTGGAGGTTATCTGAAGAAAGAAATTCTAAGATGTAAAAGTGACAAAGAGCTTAAAGAGATTCTTGCTAATATTTTCCTCAAGAAAAAGATATTTCAAGATATAGAATTACCTGCGCTTTTTACCTCGGATTATTATCAAAAAATTAAGAACGTTCTTCGAGAGTCGTTTGAAATTGAATTTAATAAAGTCAGTCATACTAATCTATGTAATAAATCAGATCAAATCTTTATCAACACTCGTGTGACTTGGATGCAGATTGGAGATACACCAGTCCGCGATATCTTCGAAACATCTCACCCCACCGCAGATAATGATTTTGTCAACACAATCCTAAAAATTCCCCCAAAGTGGAGATATAACCATCGGTTGTACCGGAAATTCTTAATGCACCTCGCTCCAGAGTTATCCAGAGTTCCTTATAATCACACAATGATTAGAGCTGATGCACCTCTTGTATTCTGGCGAATCGGTCTTTATTATCTTTATATCCGAGAGTTAACCAAGAAAAAGATGTTTGTGTTTTCTAAGGGAAGGTTTTTTATATCAAATAAAAGACATTACGTAAATTTTGAGGAATGGTTCCGCACAAATAAATCATGGCAGTCCTTTTTTCGTGAATTATTATTGACTGAAAATACCTCATCGAAGAAATTTTTTAATCAATCCTACATTCAACAACTTTTTAATGAGCAGATTGAAGGGAAGAAAAACAATATAATGAAATTGATGTACCTCGCAACATTTGAATTATTCAATAAAATATTTTTTGAAGAAGAATCTCAAAACATATCCTTTGTACCTATCGATGAAACATATCGTATAGTTAATGACCTGAAAAAAATTTAATCTGAACATTTTCATTTTCTACGATTACTTCGCCAATTTTCTTTGCAGGGATTCCAGTAAGGACAGAGTTTGCGGAAAAACTTTTATTCACGAGACTATTCGCTCCAACCAAACATTGATCTCCCAGAGTAACTCCTTTAAGAATTACGGTATCAGTTCCAATAAAACAGCAATTACCAATAGAAACCGGAGCATATTCAATTCGATGTTTTCCACCAGTAAGAGCTCTTTTTACAGTATCATGGCTGAATATTTTTACACCTACAGATATATTAGAATGCTGGCCTATGGACAATCCTCCACTGCCGTCAATCATACAATGAGGCCCAATCCAGACATTATCTCCTATTTTTACATCGCCTATTATGGTTGCTGAATCGTAGATAGTTGTATTATTACTATTACAATATGTCCCTTTCTCATTCCAGTCAAATAAATCCTCAATAAAAGGATTCATACGATTATATTTTTTTTTTGTATAATCTCTTAATTTATGGTGTATTGCTACAAGTTTGATCCATAACTCAGCATCTTCCGGATCCATTTCTATCTCTTTTGCTATCTCGCTCAGATTATGCATGTATCTCACCTGCTAAGATACCATTGTATTGTTTTTTTCAATCCAGTAGAAAATGATGTTTGTGGTTTGAAACCAAATAGCTCTTTTGCTAATTCAATACTCGCGAGATGCCTCTGAACATCCCCAGGTCTTTTTTCTTCAAATCGTATCTCTTTATCACATTTCATTATTTCCATTATTTTTTGTATGAGTTCAATGACACTTATTTCCGAACCACTACCTATGTTGATGACTTGACCTCTCGTTCGCTCATTTTTGTAGAGTTCTATAGCCATTTGTGCTGTATCTGTAACATAAATATAATCCCTGGTTTGCCTTCCATCCCCATATATTACCGGGGATTCTCCGTTGACTATTCTTTGAATCGTTAAAGGTATAATTCCAGCATAAGATTTTTCATTCTGTCTTGGTCCAAAATTATTAAATGGTCTAATTATTGTGCTATCAGTGTTAAAAGTATTATAATACGACAAAACAATATGATCTCCCGCTGCTTTGCTTGCAGCATAGGGGGTTGTTGGATTTAACGGATGCCTTTCATTCATTGGGACGATTTTTGCAGACCCATACGCTTCTGAGGATGAAAAATGAATTAAAGTTTTAAACAATCCCAATCGCTGTAATTCACAAAAATTTGTTACCATTTTTACATTATCATCCGTTGTTTCTTTCGGTTTGACAAGGGATGCTGGGAGAGGCACGATAGCAAGATTAAAAACAACATCAATCTTATTTTCTTCAAATATCATTTTCATTTCATGAAAATCTGTAGCATCTTTTTTAAAAAGTATCAGTTGATCGAAATGTTCTCTTGCATAAGTCAAATTTTTTTCAACTCCAAGAGCCATATTGTCGACAACGATGATTTTCTTAGGATGTTCGTCAATTAAATCTTCCACGAGATGACTGCCAATAAAACCTGCACCACCGGTTACCATAACTGATTTATTTTCTAACTTCATGTCATACCTACCCTTTAATAATCTTTTTTAGATAATTGATAGCATTATCAATTTCATCTTCTTCCAATTCATAAAACATAGGTAATGCGATTGCTCTATTATAAATCTCGATGGAATTGTTACAATCATGTTTTGTATGATATACAGGTTGAATACATGATGAATATGTTCCAATCTGAGTTTGAATTCCTCTGTTATTTAGTTCCCAAATGAGTTTGTTTCTATTTATTTTTTTATCCAACAAGGCAACATATGATTGAAAGATATGCCTTACATTTTCTGATACATAGGGCTTTTTTATCGTATCTATCTCAGTAATCTTTTCATCCCAGTATTTTGCCAATTTTTGCTTTTTTTTAATTATTAATTCCAGTTTTGGTAACTGAGCAATACCTACAGCAGCAATTATATCGCTCATTTTATAATTATATCCTATATCGGTAAATATTGGTACTTCGAAGGAGCGGGCTTTTTTTTCCCGATCCCATGCTGTTTTTATTCCAAAAACTGATAATCGTCGGATTAGATCTGCAGTATCTTTATCTTTAGTGACTACCATTCCACCTTCGCCAGTCGTTATACCTTTTCGCGCATGGAATGAAAAACATCCAATATCCCCTATTAATCCTGCAAACTTGCCATGATATTTCGCACCAAAAGCACAGGCAGCATCTTCAATCACCTTTAAATTATATTTCTGTGCGATTTCCATAATAGGTGACATATCAGCAGGTTGCCCAAAAGTATGAACCGGAATTATCGCCTTTGTTTTTTTAGTAATTTTTTTTAAAATTATTTCAGGATCAATATTATAAGTTTTTTTATCGATGTCAACAAAACGAGGCGTTGCCCCGCAGTACACTACAGAATGCCCAGTTGCCGGATATGTATAATCAGCTACAAGAACCTCATCCCCTTTTGAGATCCCCAGACTCAATAACGAAAGATGTAATGCTGCTGTACAATTACAAACAGATACAACATATGGGGCTCCTAGATATGACGCCACCTTATCTTCGAATTCTTTTACTTTTGGCCCTTGAGACACCCAACCAGATTGTAAAACCTTCTTAATTTCTTTTAACTCCTGATTATTAAAATATGGTTTCGCTAGAGGAATTTTTTTTTTCATTGTATCAATCCGTATTTTTTTAATTCATCTTTTGAAGGAAAATTGATTAATACTCCTTGAACAGACCCATGATATACAACAAGACTCCCTGCAGCAACTGCTGAAGCCCCTGCATGAACCGCTAGTGAAAAATCTTCGACTTTCCTAGCACCGCCACATACGATTACAGGTATATTAACCGCTTGGCAAATCTTGCTAATGAGAGGAAGGTCATACCCCTCCATAGTTCCGTCTTTATCTATTGAAGTTAGGAGAATTTCTCCAGCTCCAAGCTCTTGGACTTTTATTGCCCACTCTACAGGATCCATGTGTGTATTTTTTGTTCCACTACGAGTATATACTTCGTAAGATCCAATGAATTTTTTCTTAACGTCAATGGACGCTATGATACTCTGACTACCAAATTTTTCAGATGCTTTCGCAATAAACGAGGGATTTTCTATACCATAACTATTAATTGCTATTTTTTCAGCACCCAGAGTAAAAATAGTCTTCATATCATCTAAATTATTAACTCCCCCACCATACGTCAAAGGCATGAAACATTCACTTGCAATTTCAGAAATCGTCTTGAATGATGGTTTTTTTTGTTCTACTGTTGCGGTTATATCAAGAAAAATTAATTCGTCGACTTCTTTTTCGTTGTAAATTTTTATTGCATTTACAGGATCACCTACATAATTTGGATTTTTGAATTTTATTGTTTTGACCAATTTTGAATTTTGAAGTGATAAACAGGGCATCACTCTTGTTTGCAACATCTTAAATCATCTGTATGAAATTTTTAAATAGGTTCATTCCAAATCTATGACTTTTTTCTGGATGAAACTGGACACCATAAATATTTCTTGATTGAAAAGCTGAAACAAAATCATATCCATAGGATGTCGTTGTGAGTATATCGAGTTCATTTTGACACATAACATGATAGGAATGAACAAAGTAAAATTTTGTATCATCATTCATGTTATTAAATAGAGATTTTGAATTTATTATTTTGACAGAATTCCAACCCATATGAGGAACCTTTAAATTATTTTTTTCCGTCTGGAAGGAAAATTTGATAGTTTCTGCATCAATCCATCCTAATCCAGTGGATTTTCCTTCCTCACTCTTTTTCGTAAACAACTGCATACCTAAACAGATTCCAAGAATCGGTGTCTTTTGATTTAAAACTTTTTTTTCAAGGTGCGGTATTAAATCCAATTTTCGTAGATTGTTCATACCATTATCAAAGGCGCCAACTCCAGGTAAAATTAATTTATCAGCGTTTTCGATGTCAGAGATGTCTGAAGAAATCATTACCTCTGCCTTCAGATATTTCAACATATTAAATATTGAACCGAGATTTCCCATGCCAAAATCAATAATTACAATCATTTTTCTACCCATTTCTTCAAATCTACTATTTGCAATATTTTATATAGAAACTTTTTGGAACTCTATCAAGTCTATACATGAACCAGAAAAAAGGTCTAAGTTTCCTAAACGTGGGTCTATATGTTTTATAATCATCAGCAGATTTTGTTGGAAGATGAATGATTTTTTCATAATCTTCATCAGAGATATTCAAACGCTTCTTTATTTCTGAAATCAGTTCCGCAGGATATTCCTGAGGTTTTTTAATTTCGTCTAACGCTTTTTCACGGGAAATCTGACCAGTTCGAATAAATGCTGAGTTTTCAACCATTCGAAAATCCCTATCAAATTTCGTATTGAGTAAGTAATGATTGAATGCACAATATCTATTTTCAAGATGATGACCACCGTACCATTGCCATCCATATTCCTTTCTAAGAAATTCCTTAATTTCTTCTTTATCGTAGTTGACATAATAGAGTGGTCTCAGACGTTTAATACCCATTAAAAGCCATTTCATCCATGTTCCAAGCCAGAGATTTGGAAAACGTTTCATTTTATCCGTTCCGAATTGTTTGTTAATACTATCAATATATTTTCCATCAAAATAAAACCATCCAATTGGTGTGATTCCTTCTGTTCTGAATGAATGACCATCCATAATGTATTTTACATTAAATTTTTCCGCAGCCATATAAAGAGTGGTAGTTAAAGCTATATCAGTTAGTGCATCAATTTCTGGGACTGAAGCTAATAACATTGCTTTGGCTAAGCTATTAAATTCATCATTATCCATAACGTAAGTCCATAAATCGATATCTAACTTCTTTAAAACGATATTAATATTCTCAACAGCAGTTTTTGAGTTCCAGGTATTGTCAAAATGAACTGCTAAAGGTCTCAAACCGAGCTTCTTTTTCGCTAAATGGAGTAAATATGACGAATCGCAACCACCACTGACACCGATGACACAGTCATATTTTTTCCCTTTTCCAGATTTTTTAATTTTTTCTGCAAAAGCCTCTAGTTTTTTCCATCCATCATCGCCAGTCGGATATTCTTTTTCCATCTGATCGTGCATTTTACAATAATTGCAGACTCCATTTTCATCGAAGGTGATACCGGGTGTGTTTTCATCATAGATACATCGATTACATATTCTCATTATTTTCACCTTCGATTTAACATAATTTTTTCTAATTTTTCCATATTTTTATTCCAATCACCAATTTCATAGGCAATTTTTTTTTCTTCTTCAGATATTTTTTTTCTAAGGGATTCATCATTAAGGAGTTCAAGAATTTTTTTACTAAGATCTCTTGAATCGCCTGGTTGGTATATTAAACTACAATACCATGATTCATTCCGAAGGCTTTTACCTCTGTTTTTCAGATATTCACGTTCGCTTAGTAATATTGGTACACCACAAATCATGGCTTCAAGGTTAATTACGCCGATACCTGCTCCAGCGTTATTTCCTACAATATCGGTATCAACTAAGATATCTGTGTTGAAAAGGTACTGAGGTATTTCTTGATGATCAATATGACCAATAAAATGAATGTGTTTTTCAACTCCCAAGGTTTGGGATAGAATTTTTAATTCATCTTCCTGCAAACCGCCACCGAGAAGAATAAATTGGGTATCTTCTTTTTCTTTTACGACAGAGGGAATTGCTTTTATTAAAACATCGACATGGTGACTTGGTTCCCATCTATTTGCACTAAGAATAACAAATTTACATGGTTTTTTTGTGATAATCTTTTTTTCAAAAATTTCGACATCTACTCCCCAAGGTTGAACAAAAATTTTTTGTTCATCGCATCCTAATTGCATTAAGCGTTCTTTACCAAATTGATCACCGGTATGTACAATATCTGCCATTCGTAAAACATATTTTACTTCAGTTTTCAAAATCTTTGATTTTTCAGTATCAATTGCAATATCACTTCCCCAGGCAATCACTATAAACGGATGTCGATGACTTAGTGCTGCAGCGAATGTTTCAGTCCCACTTGCATAATGTGCAATGATTACTTGTGGTTTTATTTTTCGTAAAATTCGTATAGTTCGTATTATTCGTAGAAAATAATTCAAAGGACTTTTTGTTTTTTTTAAGTACTTGATACTAACCCCTTCAATTTTTGTTTTACCCGGGGTAATAAGATGAACATCATATCCTCTATTAACAAACCATCGGCTCCACCGTTGCAAGTGAATTGAATCTGAATTACCTATAAAACATATTTTCGGCATATTTTAAATGGATTTTTGTTCTATTTTTTTCCCGCAATGTTTTGTATTTGAATGTCTAAGGTGAACGGATTAAAGACCACATCTGATTCTTCAGGTTTCCCAAATGTCAATCCTAACTGTTGTATTTCTTCGGGTAAATATAATTCATCGAACACTGTCACCTTTAGACCTTTATTCATCAACAGTTTGACAAGATCCAGGTTTTTACTATTCATTAAGCTTTTTACGCCTTTTCTAAACGTGATGCCGGTTACACAGATAGTTATGGATTTGAATGGTTTCTGAATTTTTTTACTCTCCTTCATGACTTTATCAGCCCAAAACTCCGTCATTTCTTCGTTGATATCATACGACGATCGGAGTAATGTGACGTCTTTTCTTTTTCCTCGCTCCTCCATTTCATTTATTAGAAACCAGGGGTACACAGGTATGCAATGTCCACCTGAACCAACCGAGGGGCGATGGATATCGCAGTATTTATGATTCGCAAGTGTTCGTGCTTCCATAAAATCGATATTGAATTCCTCTGCTATCTTGAAGAGCTCGTTTGAAAGGGAGATATTTGTAAACCGGTAACATCCTTCGATGACTTTGACGAATTCCGTAACTCGAGCAGAAGAGACAAGTGTCAGATTTGGTATTATTTTAGAATACACTGTATATGCTTTCATTCCACTTTCAGGGTTAATTCCTCCGATTATTTTTGGGAATTCTTTCAATCGAGAGATACTATACCCCGTCATGATTCTCTCAGGGGAATGAGCTAAATAATAGTCCCCAAGAGACAGGTGGCTTTCCTCTTCAAGCCATTTTCGTATGCGCAATTCTGTTGTCAATGGTGGTACGGTTGTTTCTAGAACAACACAATCTCCTTTTTTCAGGATTTTTCCTATGTTACGGAATGCGTTTTCAAGGAGTATAAAATCCGGTTTATGATTTTCAGTGAGAAAGAGTGGTACTATCACGATAAAAAAATCACAGTTCTTTGCATCTTGATATGATGAAGTGGCGATGAGTTTTTTTCCACCATGTTTCTTGATGAGTTCATCAAGACCTGGTTCTTCAGGTATAGGGTTGATTCCTTTGTTTATTTGCGTACACCGCTGGGTGTCAACATCAACGCCAATTGTTTCTAGACCAGCCTCAGCAATGACCGCAGCAAGAGGCAATCCTGCCTTTCCTAAACCAACGACAGCAATCGTCATAATATATCTTACTCTTTTTTATTCTTGTTTGATATCAAATTTATATCGTTGCGTTTATCACCTTAACAATTGTATCTATATCTTGAGGTGAAAGTGCCGGATGAACAGGTAAAGACACTACCTCACTTCCTAAGGTTTCTGAATTCTTTAAATCATTATGTGCATATTTCTTCAGATGTTTATAAGTGTGTAATGGTTGTGGATAATATATTCCAAAGCCAATTTCGTTCTTCTTTAGGCTTGTAGTAAGTGCATCACGATTCTTACTTTTAATTGTATATTGATGGTAGGCATGGGTGGCTTTTGGTAGGACATAGGGAATTTCTACTGTTTTTAAATGAGCGTTGAAATATGCTGCGTTTTTTTGCCGTATTTGAATATTCTTTGGTAATTTTTTTAATTGCTCAAGACCTATTGCCGCTCCAATGTCAGTCATACGATAGTTATATCCCAACCGACCGTGCTCATATCCCCATTTTGTCTTTTCACGACCATGATTTCTTAGGGATATCATCAACTCAGCTACTTCTTGATTATTCGTTGTCACCATCCCTCCTTCACCGGTGGTCATGTTCTTTGTTGGGTAAAACGAGAAACATTCGACATCCCCAAATGACCCGACCATCTTTCCATCATAAACTGCACCATGGGCTTGACAGGCATCACCGATGACATGAACGCTATGTTTCTGAGCGATTTCCTGTATTAGATTCATATCCGCAGCTTGCCCATAAAGATGAACGGGCATAATCGCTTTCGTTTTCTTTGTAATCAATTTTTCCATTTTTTCTGGGGCTAAATTGAATGTCCTTGGGTCAACATCACAAAAAACGGGAACTGCATCGCAGAACAATACTGCGTTTGCGGTGGCAATAAATGAGAACGAAGGGAGAATCACCTCATCATGTTTTGTCACTCCAAGACCAAGAAGTCCAAGATGTAATGCTGTTGTGCCTGAGGTCGTTGCTATGGCATGTCTTGTTCCAACGTACTCAGCAAACTTTTTTTCAAATTCTTCCGTTCGTGGACCGCTCGCAAGCATACCTGAGTTCAGAACATCCATCACCGCTGTTTTTTCTTCTTCACCGATTAATGGTTTCGCTATTGGTATCATAGTTCACACTCCGTATAGATTCTGTCTTCAATGCTGACTTCTTTTCCGCATTGTTTACAGTGGAATATCATCATATTTTTTTTCTCAGTCTTCTTTTCAAGTTTCATGCCACAGTCGCAGACGAACCCGTGTATCCGAGCAGGATTCCCAAAAACAAGGGCATGGTCAGGAACGTCTTTTGTCACCACTGAACCAGCACCGACCATTGCGTATTCTCCTATAGTAATACCAGCGACGATTGTAGAATTCGCCCCAATGGACGCTCCATCTTTTACAGTTGTTTTAGTTAAGCGTTCATCACTCCAAATGGCTGCCCGTGGATAGAGGTCGTTGGTGAAACAGACATGAGGACCGATAAAAACATCATTTCCAATGGTAAGACCATGATATAGCGAGGCGAAATTTTGAATTTTACAGTTATCACCAATGATAACGTTCGTATCAATATAGACATCTTTTCCAATGTTACCATTTTTCCCTATTTTTACTCCAGTCCGTACATGGGCAAAATGCCAGATGCGTGTTCCTTCTCCTAGTTGTACGTCTTTTTCTACGATTGCTGTTTCGTGAATCATTCAATTTTCACCTCTTTTCCAGTTTTGTATGATTTTGTTGCTGCCTCTGCTATTTTTAATGCTTGTAGTCCATCTTCTCCTGTAACAAGTGGTTTTGTCTTATGTTCCACTGCTTGAATAAAATCCATTATCTCATTGTGCAGAGGCTCTTTTTTTTCTAAGGAGATATTATTGATGTTGTATTGAATTGGTACATTATAGAGGTTCATTTCATCGATGTTCCGGAATGAGGATGAGGACATAGTTATCGATTGATCAATATAATTTGCTTCGACAAAGGATTCGGAGCAGGTTAAGAAGAGTTTGCGGATTTTCACTGGTGTAAGCCAATTCACTTCAATGGTGCCAGACACCCCTGATTCAAAATTGACGATAAGGTTCGCATGATCTTCATGGGTAATGTTTTTGTTAAAGCTACCAGCTCGTGCATAGACGGAAGTTACTTCACCAGCAATGTATCGCATCACATCGATATCATGAATCCCGAAATCAAAAACAACTCCGACATCTTTAATTCTTCCAGGGAAGCTACTCACTCGTTTTGAAGCAAGAGAAATCAACTCACCGAGTTTTTTTGAATCAAGACTTTCTTTTATGAATCGGACGACAGGATTGTATCTTTCGATATGTCCCACCGCAAGAATCAGGTCTTCTTTTTTTGCTTTTTTTACCATCTCGTCAGCTTTTTGGACGGTTTCACAGATTGGTTTTTCCACTAACACATGTTTTCCTTGGTCGAGTAAGTCCATTGCTATCTTATAGTGAGTGTTTGTTGGTGAGGCTATTATTGCTGCATCTACCTCCTGTAACATTTCCTTGTGATTCTGGTATGATTTTGTATGAAAACGATCTGAGAGAGCATTAACGGTGGTGATATCAATATCAGAGATTCCAGCGAGTCGTATGGTATTTATTTCTGAACAGACCCGTGCATGGTTTTTCCCCATTGACCCAAGGCCAATAACCCCTATTTGTAGCATACGGGCATGGAATAGAAAACCACTACTTATTGTTTTTGTTCCCCTAATAAATGATATCGTAGATTTTGATGAGTTTTTCTTCTTCGTGTTCCCAGTTATATTGCCCTTGTGCGGCATTGAAAGCATTTTTTCCTAATTGTTCACAGAGCGCGGGATTGTCTTTAAGAGTGATGATGGCTTTTGTAATGGAATCATCAGTATAATCGACAAGAAGGCCGCAGGAGAGTTTTTCGACGAGTTCCCCTGCGTAGGTGTTTTTTGTGCAGATAATGGGTCTTCCACAGACCATGGCTTCAAATTGTTTGTTCGCAAGTCCAATACTATTATTCGGATCTTTAGGGGAGATCATACAGATAACAACGTTACAGGCAAGAGTTTTTGGAATTACATCAGTGAAGGGGATAGTGCCAAGAAATTGGATGTTTTGATATTTTTTGCTTCTTTGTTTGACTTCTTCGAATAAATTTTCATTTTTTCCTGCGATGATAAACTTTACATCCTTTATTTTCCCGATGATATCTACGAGGTCGGGAAACATACGAGAGGTATGCAGCACTCCGATATAGAGGAGAGTGAATTCCTTGGTGCGGGGAGGGATGTACTCGTTAGTGACTAATTCTTTACAGTTCATGATGATAGTGAGTGGTTTGTTACTTATTGATCGGAAATATTCCTGTAATGGTTCGACGACGGTGATGATGTGGTCGACATTTTTTAATAATAATTTTTCCATTTGAAACGCGACTCGCACAACCAGTTGGGGCATCGTTCTTGCGATCATATTACCGAAAATCTCATGTGCATCATAGATGAGTCTGATTTTCAAACGTTTTTTTAACAACACACCTGTTACTAGTGTGTCTAAATCATGACAGTGAACAGCATCAAATCTGTATTCGTTCTTGTACAATTCCAATGCTTTTTTGAATGCCTTGCGCCACCAGAGCGGATTGCGGAATAAATCATGAGGAAGAATCTTCAAAAGACCTGTATTTCGGATTCCTACAACTCGTACTCCC
>Ga0105099_10001988_pt1 | contig 12384 bp, 10 predicted proteins | sample PPLLak3cmMay2015_2_FD_79138 | JGI IMG/M metagenome (GOLD analysis project Ga0105099, IMG submission 79138) | Freshwater sediment microbial communities from Prairie Pothole Lake near Jamestown, North Dakota, USA - PPLs Lake P8 Core (1) Depth... | ecosystem: Environmental > Aquatic > Freshwater >...
CTGTACACTTGAAATAATCAGTACACCATACGGACTGGTTTCGGGCAAAACGATTCAACAGATCCCATTTGACAAGCCATTGAAGTTGTATAGAAAGGACTGGATTTTCCCCAAAGAACACAAAGTGGTCGAAACCACCGTACAAATTTGCCGGGCGATTGATTCCCTGAAAAATGAATGCAAAATAGCGGGGCTAGAGACCGAATGGTCTATCTGCCTAAGCAAACCGCAACTCAGAGCCATTCCAGTTGAGCTGCTCTCTTTACTCAAGCGGGTTATGGCAGGCATAAGATTTGATTTTATCACAGATTTGGCCACTCCCACTCGTAAGGGTCTGAAAGCCATGGCAGGCCCGTGGCGAATCATCATGGAAATAGAGGATCCGACAAGCCGTGCTCATCTGTCTCATTTTTTTCAAGTACAGCTGGAAAAAGATAAAAATTGTTACGAAGCCTGCAAAAAAATGTACGAATCTTATAAAAACAGCACTGAAGCGACACAAGCCCATCTTAAATCCCTGCGAAAAAGGCTTTTGATGCTAAAAAGACGCCAGATGAATGCGCTTTCAAGGGTCCATGAAATACTCTGAATGTCTGACCATCATCTCTCTGCCTGAAGTTGATTCCACCAATACCCATATAAAAAAAAACCTGCTCAGCTTTCAAAAACATCAGCCCTGTTTCTTACTGGCTGAAAAACAAAACCAGGGAAGAGGACGGGACAATCGATCCTGGGATTCACCAGCAGGAGGGTTTTACAGCACTCTGGTTTTGGAGATACCGGCGCAACCGACTCTCTCTTACGGACTGATTTCACTGATGGCTGGTCTCGGAGTTTGTGATGTTTTGAGTGAATTGGCGCCTCTCCAGTATTTTGACTTGAAATGGCCCAACGATGTTCTATGTTGTGGCCGGAAAATAGCCGGAATCCTGGTTGAAAACCAAATCAAGGGCCAGCAATGGATCAGCCTCTGGGGCGTTGGCATCAATTTGGACCGAAAAAGCACCCCCTTTTCAGAAGAACTCTGCCAGCGAGCCGTCTCTCTCTCTGATCTGGGTATAGCAGCTCCGAACCCGATAAACCTGGCATTATTGCTGTACCAACGTTTTCGCCATTGGCTTCACATTTGGAATGCCGGACAGATCGACAATATCCTTGCTGCCCTTAACAAGGCAAGCGCTGCATGTTACCACAAGCCGATAACAATACATGACCGCGAAGGGGTATGCCGGGGAATCTTTGAAAAAATCGATGAGCAGGGCGCTTTATGGCTGAAACTGGATTCCGGAGAAACCCGGATCTGCTTTACCGGCGAAATCACCTACCCGGTAAATAACAGTTAATCATCTCCGAAAATCTTCATCCACTGATCCACTTCGTTGTCGCTGATCTCACCATGGATTCGCTTTTCTTTTTCTTCCCGCTTATCCTGAATGCGATTGGCCCGTTTCAAATCAAAATAAAACTCAATGGCGTTTAAGGTGCGCCCGCCTTTCTCTTTGGCCAGGTCTTTGAGCTTCTTATCCGAGCTGACCAAGACGACATCCCGACAATTGGTGTATTCATTAATCAAATGGATGATCAAATCATCTGCACTTTGCCCCTCATTTGGGAACAATACCGAGAATCTGCCATCTCCCAGGGGAGGTATGTTCTCTTCGCCTCTGGCACCATCAAAAACAAGTACCACTGAGTTGTTGCGATGCTTTTGAAATTGCACCACCATTTCAATCAGCTTCTGCCTTGATCCGGTCTCAGTTTGAACAAGATCTGGAGAGCTGCCAATCACATTGTTTCCATCTATCACATACGGCATCGTTTGTCTCTTTATCCTTTCAAGTCAGAGCCCCTGATGTCTCAGCCTGGAGGCCAGGCAAAATCACGCCCAGCCAAAAGGTGCAGATGAAGGTGAAACACAGTCTGTCCAGCCGTGGGACCATTATTTATAACCAAACGGTACTCTTCAATGTTTAATTTTAAAGCCAACTTTCTGGCTGTGATCAGTAATCCGGCCAAAATGGCCTCGTTATCCGTTTTGGCCAAACCATGGCTATGCTCGACTGGAATAATCAGAATATGAGTCGGAGCCACTGGATTGATATCAGCAAAAGCGACGAAGTGTTCATCTTCGTAAAGAAGTGTTGCCGGTATCTCCTTTTTGGCAATGGCACAAAAAATACAATTCATTCAAACCACCTCTTGAGATTGGGTTACTTCAAGCACGGCCCCGAGGGAAATGATCTTCTGGGGCATGTCCTGATATCCACGAAATAATTGCCTGACATTGTTGATCCGGGTTTCTCCTTCCGCCTGAGTGGCTGCCAGAAGCAGAGCCGCCGAAGCCCTTAAATCAGTGGCATTGATTTCAGCCCCCCTGAGTCTGACCGGGCCTCTGATGGTTGCTGTGTTTTGTTTCACATCAATCACTGCGCCCATTTTCACAAGTTCAAAAGCATGTTGCATACGGTTATCAAAGATGGCCTCAGAAATATGTGAAACACCTTCAGCCTGAGTCATCAGAGCCATGAGCTGTGCCTGCAGATCAGTCGGGAAACCAGGAAATGCCTCGGTTACCACTTCAAGCCCCCTCAATTCTCTGCCACTTACAGTAATGGTCATATCTCCGCAAAGGATATCAGCTCCCGCCTGATTCAACAATTCCAATAAACTTTTCACATGTGAATCACAGACCCCGCAAACGGTGACTGAATTCTCAGGAAACGCCCCGGCAATCAACCAGGTACCCGCTTCTATACGATCAGGAATGACCATATGGCGGCCTCCAGCCAAGGGTTGGCCGCAATTCCCCTGGACAAAAATTTTATCGCCTTCTTTGTTAATCTTAGCACCAAGAGAACAGAGAAGTGACACCAGATCACCGACTTCTGGCTCCAACGCACAATTTTCAAGCACTGACTCTCCATGGGCCAATGTGGCAGCCATGATCAAATTTTCTGTTCCCGTCACACTTTTCTGAGGGAAACAATAATGGTTTCCTGTCAGTCTTGGACAATCAGCCACTATATGGCCGGCAACTTCTTCTACCCGGGCCCCCAAGGCGCGCAAACCATCCAGATGAAAATTGATTTGACGACCGCCAATTGGACAACCTCGGGGCAAAGCAACACGAGCCTTACCCATCCGGGCCAATAAAGGGGCCAGCACCAGAATGGATGCCCTGGAAATGCCGACGACCTCATCAGGAACATGAACTCCTTTCACCACATCTGCCAGCAATTCCACGCCATTTTCTCCCCGAAGAACCTTCACACCCAGATATTGAAGCGCCTCAATCATCGATACAATATCCTCAACGTGGGGTACATTTTCCAGAAAAAGGGCCTGATCACTCAGCAGACTCGCTGCCAATTCCGGCAGAGAGGCATTTTTGGCTCCAGCGACGCTGACCTCCCCTCTGAGAGGAAAGGGTCCGACTACTCTCATTTTACGATTGCCCATAATCATTAACATTATAGCTATTCGCTGCCGGCATTGCAACCAAACAAAGAACAACAGCAACGCTTGCCGAGTCTGTTTTTTTCACTTTTTCAACCGGTCCAGTCGCTGCAAAAATGCACGCAGGGCATTTAAGGCGGCCGGCGTAACGCCTGCCATATTGCTGGCCTGGGCAAAGGTCTCGGGTTTGTGTATTGTCAGACGGTGTACCATTTCTACAGATAAACCAGGCACTATCTTATAATCCAGATCTTTTGGTATCTGAGTCCTCAAAAGATGGTTCATCTGCTCAAGCCGCTGATTCTGAATCCGTATATATCCTTCATACTTACAATTGGCTTCAAGATAAGCTATATCACTCTCATCCAGTTGCTCTTCGCACAGTATCCCCTCACCATCAAGGCCTTTCAGGACTTGCCAATTCACCTCGGGTCGACGCAGCAACTGAGCCGCATGGACCCAATTACCCTGCCAATCAACCCGCATCTTACCTAAAGCAACCAACATCCGCTGTCTCCGTCTCAGACGGACATCTATCTCCTTATACTCTGAAGCAGTCAAAAGTCCCAAAGAATATGCCATCTCTGATAAACGCTCGTGGGCATTATCCTCCCGCAATGACAAACGATATTCCGCTCTGGAAGTAAACAAACGATACGGTTCATCAACCCCCTGGCGAACCAGATCATCCACCATCACACCCATATAGCCCTGATGACGCTTAACAATCAGGGGCTCTTCTCCCCGTAATGCCAAAACAGCATTCACTCCAGCCAGCAAGCCCTGGGCAGCCGCTTCCTCATACCCCGAAGACCCATTCAGTTGTCCGGCACAGTAGAGCCCATTAATCCCCTTCAATCGCAAGCTGTGATCCAATTGCCGGGCATCTATTGCATCATACTCAATGGCATAGGCAGGCCGCATCATTACTGCATTTTCAAGGCCCGTAATGACCGAAAGCATCTTGCGTTGCACCCAGACAGGTAAACTGGTTGACAGGCCATTAACGTACACTTCGGCACACTTAACCCCCTCAGGTTCCAGATAGAAATGGTGACTCGTTCTGGATGTGAACTTGACAAATTTATCTTCAATTGAGGGGCAATAACGAGGACCAATTCCATCAATCCGCCCACTGTACAGAGCTGACAGATCGAGGTGATCCAGAACAATCTGACGCAATGATTCAGGTGTTCTTCCCATATGGCAAATGATGCGGTTCTTGAGAACCCGCCGTGTTCTCTGGGAAAAGGGTTGAGGCGGCTCATCTCCAGGTTGGGGAATAAATTGACTCCAATCAATGCTGCCACGGTGCAGACGCATTGGGGTACCTGTTTTAAATCGTTTCAAACTGACACCCAGATTCTGCAAAACTTTTGAAAGACAGGTATCTGCTATTTCATTGGCCCGGCCAGCCGAATAATGACTGGCCCCCACATGAATCACCCCACCCATAAAAGTTCCTCCGCAAAGGATGACTGCGTCGGCATTGAAGGTTTCACCGTTCTCCGTTTTGATGGCCGTGATCTTTTGCCCCTGACAGACAATGTCACTGACCATGCCTTGATAAAGAGTCAGGTTTTTCTGCTTTTCCAGGTAACGGAACATAAAATTCCGATAATCCCCTTTATCATTTTGGCAACGACCGGCCCGCACAGCGGGTCCTTTACTTCGGTTCAGCGTCAGAAAATGGATACCCGTGGCATCGGCAGCCAATGGCATCACCCCTCCAAACGCATCAATTTCCCTGACCAGATGGCCTTTGGCTATACCACCGATGGAAGGATTGCATGACATCTGACCGATACTCTCCAGCTGTAAGGTGATCAGCATCACCTCAGCTCCCAAGCGCGAGGCTGCGCATGCCGCCTCAATTCCAGCATGACCCGCTCCGACTACAATGATTTTTTCTTTCATTTTCCGATACAAAAAGAAGAAAAAATACGTTGCAGTACATCATCAGAAGTCACTGCACCGGTCAGAGCAGAAAGATGATCATTGATCGATCGGTACTCTTCGGCTATCAGTTCCATCATCTCTCCGTTTTTTAAACCGTCAGAAATACGTTTAAGCCCTTGCGAAATCAATTCCAGTAATTCCCGTTGCCTGAGACTGATCATCAGGTCTTCTGTGGAAGGCTTGAACTGCTGCGACCATTTCTCTAATACAGCACGGACTTCTTGCAATCCCTGACCTGATTTAACAGAAAGACTTATGCCCTGAAGTTCTTGCGGTATCTGTTTCCAGGAATGAGAATCATCCCCGACATTCAGATCACTCTTATTAAGTAAAAGCACTTTGGGTCCACTCTGAAAACGACTCAGAAAATCAAACTCCCAGCCCTGAGGCTTCTGACTGACATCCACTACAAAAAGGAGGGCGGAAGCATCCTTGAGGGCTGCGAGTCCACGTTCAACCCCTTCTCTTTCAATCTGATCAGAGCTGTGTGGGTTGATCCCGGCAGTATCGAGAAGTTCCACAGCCACATGGTGCAGGTAAAACCGTTCCTTGAGGATATCCCGGGTTGTGCCCGGATATTCACTGACAATGGCACGGTCATCTCCCAGCAATGCGTTAAACAGTGACGATTTCCCCACATTGGCCGGGCCGGCAATAATGATGCGCACCCCCTGACCGAGTCGATCGTAAAAAGCCGATTTCCCGAGTAACAGTTCAATTTTCTTCTGTGCCGTCTCAAGAAATCCCAGTTGGGATTCTATTTCCAGATGCTGATCTTCAGCGAACTCAATGCTGGTTTCTACCCAGGCTGACAGATCGAGCAGGGCGGAGCGAAGATCTCCTGCCAGCTGGGCCACTCCACCGCTCATGGCATTCAGAGACAAACGGTATGCGGTATCAGATCCGGCACTGATCAACTGACTGAGAGCCTCTGCCGACATCAAGTCCATCTTGCCGTTCATATAAGCCCGAAAGCTGAATTCTCCCGGTCGGGCCATCCGGACCCTTTCCTCTCGGATGATGGCAGTTAAAAGGGTCTGAACCAGAAACGGATTGCCATGAACATGAAATTCGGCCATATCCTCACCCGTGTAAGATGCGGGTCCCGGAAAGAATACCACCAATCCTTTATCAATCAGCTCATTGATATCCACCAGTTCGCGATAATAAAAGCGACGGGCTTGCCATTTCCGGGGCACTTGGCGCACAAGGTGCTTAAGAATAGCCTGGGTTCTTTCTCCGGAAATACGGACAACCGCCACCCCGCTTTGACCCGGCGGAGTGGCCAGAGCGGCAATGGTCTCTTCGTTCATCCCTTCATTTTGATGGTGACCACCTTCTGGAACTCATCTCCCGCACTTTCCGAGGTTAAATCCTTATACTTGTTGATGGTCATATGAATCACCCGCCTTTCGAAGGGATTCATTTCCTTGAGTTCCACTGGATCACCCTTGGCCTGAACCTGCTTGGCATAGCGATGGGCCAAAGCTGTAAGCTCCTGCTCTCGCTTCTGACGGAAGTTTTCACACTCACAGAAAATCTTTTTTTCAATGGCATCGGAAAAAAGACGATTGAGCAGATACTGAATTGAATTCAGCAGGTTTCCATTCTGATAGAGCATCAGTTTGTAGTCTTCACCCTTGAAATGGATCTTGACAAACTGCTTTTTGCTGCTGACAGTGAAGCCCACTTCCAGCCCTATGGCTGAGATGAGCTGTTTGACAAAGGCTTCTATTGGACCGGTTTCGGTATCTTCACTGGTCCACGCCTCGATGTAGATCTCCCGCTGACTGTGCCCGAAATACTTTGTTTTTTCAGTGATGATTCGGTACTGAACCTCTTCAACGTTGACCTTGAAGAGTTCTGCTGCCTGCATCAGCGCGTCACGCAGTGAGTTGGAAGAAAATTCCTGCTTCATCGATTGACTCCTTTATTGTACAGCTTTACGCTTTTCTTTTTTACGGACCTGTTGTTCCACTTTATGGGCTTTATGAACCTTCTGATTGATAATGTGCTGCTGCCCCATCTGCAAAAGGTTGGATACAAACCAGTAGAGGGTCAGCCCACTGGGAAGGTTGAGAACTATAAAAGTGAAGAACACAGGCATGAGGTACATAATCTTCTTGTTCATGGCATCCCCGGAGGATGGGGTCATGCGGGTAATCACAATCTGAGTGATACCGAACAGGATCGGCAGAATATACAGGGGATCCTTCAAAGACAAATCGCTGATCCACAACATCCAGGGTTCGTGCCGCACACTGATGGACACGGATAGCAGTTGAAAAAACCCGAATAAAATCGGCATCTGGATCAGTAAAGGCAGACAGCCGCCCGCAGGGTTAACCTTTTCACGCTTGTAAAGCTCCATCGTCTCAATGTTGAGGTTACGGCGCTGCTCAGGATCCTTCACATTCTTGTACTTTTTCTTCAGGGCTTTTATTTTGGGTTGCAATTCCTGCATCTTGGCCATGGACACACTGGATGTGTAGGTCAAGGGGAAGAGCACCAGCTTGAGCAGTACGGTGAACAGGATGATGGCCCAACCATAATTGGGCACGATACCATGGATAAGCTGAATGCCTTTGAGCATCCACTTGGCGATGGTTCCAAACCAGCCGTACTCGATTATTTCACTCAAATGAGGAAACTGTCCTTCGAGATTGGCGATGGTTTTTTCGTCCTTGGGACCAAAGAACACCGCAGAACAGTGATCCACGATAATGTAGGCAAGCTGCTCCATTTCATCGACACTCTTGCCATTCTTTTCACGCTTGACGGGTTGGCGAATTACCGCATAACGAACCTGACTCAGATGGGGAACGGTCCGGAATACGGCTGAAAAATAAGTGCTGTGGAAAGCGCTCCAGTAGAACTGACCTGCCAGTGTGCCCACAGCGGATTCCAACTGGCTGTCGGGCTGCCGAGGCGTTTTCACATCCTTGATGAGTTGAGACACCAAGTCAGTTCCGGTATGACCGCTGATTTTAAGCTTGAGCTGTGCCCCACGATCCGATTCACTGACACCGTTTTCGATATCGGGACCAAATATCAGAGGCGCTGATCTTTGCTGGCCATTAACGGTCAGTTTGACCTCTACGCCGACCTCATAGGAACCCGGGTAGAATATGAAGGTTTTTTCGATGGACAATTTGCGGGCAGGGTCAGCAAAGCGAAAACTGAGCCGTTGTTCCTGATCACTCACCGAAATGGTTTCTTGCTCGCCAAAACTGTAAAGAACCTGATTCAACTCCAGAAACAGATCGTCTCCATCAAATGGGGAAAGGAAAAAGGGGTAGAGATGATTTTTATCGGCACTGCGATGGATCAGATCTAAAAGGGGCTTCTGATCTTTGGGGATATCATGATTGCCAAAGCTGGTATCATCCGTGTACCCCTTCAGCTCAAATGAGACCAAGCCAGCCCCCTTATTGGAAAAACGGGCACGATAAAGCGGTGTATCCACCACAATCTGATCTGTTTCATGATCAGCTGAAACGGCTTCAAAAGTCTCAGATTCCGGAGTAAGCGTATCGGTCACCGCCTCAGGTTCAGACGCTTGGGATTTGAAAAGATTCTGAATCGCTTTCTGATCAACCTGTTTCTCTTCAGGTGTATTGACAGGGGGTTTTTGCACCGTCTCAATCGTCCCGACGGGCGCATTCTTCTTAACCGGTGGCATTATCACGGTATTGTAGAGCCAGAGAAAGCCCATGATAAGAACAAAGGCCAGTATCAAACGTTTGGTATCCATTTTATTTCTTCACCTCACAAGATTTCGGTACCGGATCGTAGCCTCCGGGATTGAAGGGATGACAACGGGCAATACGAGCGATTGACATCACCAGTCCCTTCAGCAGACCATGCTCCATCAGTGATTGTCGGGCATAATCCGAACATGTGGGATAAAAGCGGCAATGGGTTCCCAAAAATGGGGAAATAAAGCGCTTGTACCCTTTGAGCAGTAATAGTAATAGCCGGGTCATCACATCCCATTACCCACAGGAGATCCGTTACCCCTTGACAGATAAGCCAACAAAAGACTTTGAAAGGATTCAGTGGCCAAATCAGCATTATCCTTACTAAAGGGGGCACGCATGACAAACCAGATATCGTAGTGACCTGGTATTGCCGACTGCTGCACTCTGAAGGTCTCTTTCAGATGACGTTTCATATAATTACGTTCCACAGCCGAACCCAACTTTCTTTTAACCGAAACACCAACGCGGTGATGTGACAGGGTATTGGCTTTTATATAGAGAAAAAAAAAGGGGAGTAAAGACGTTTACCCCTCTTCAACAATCGCAAGAAATCTTCCTCTCGCTTCAACCGTTTGACAGCCGGCAAACGGAAACTCATCATAATCAGGCAGATAAGACCTTGCGCCCCTTACGGCGGCGACGACTCAGCACCAAGCGTCCACCTTTACTGGACATACGGGCACGGAATCCATGCGTCTTACTCCGCTTTCTATTATTGGGTTGAAATGTTCTCTTCACGTCTAACTCCTAAAACGAACAGCTTTAAACAACTGCCATTTCTTTTATCAACTTTTAATAGCTGAATATATCTGAGATTTGATCTTTTGTCAAGGGAATGCCCTGATAGGAAAGAATAGGTCCTATATGTCCTATAAGACCTATTCTCTCAAAGAGATCTGATATTTTCTAGAAAATACCAAACGGTTTCTTTCCACCCTCTTTTTCCTCTGGGATCAGAGAAATCTTTTCATATCCTACGGGTAATTCAAACAGTGAGGCTTCCAACGCTTTTTTTTCGATAGACAAGACCTCTGTTGTGGTGGTGCTCTCCCCTTGAACCTTTCCCTTCTTGTTCTTCTGAATCTGCTTACTGATGGTTTTCAGAGGGAAACCGATGCCTTGCATCAGTTTGGCTTCCTTCTCGATCAGTTCATCCAAATCGGAATGTCCTGTACGAAAAGCCTTACCCAGGTATGCCGCATTGACTTCATCCAGTCCATCCACCTTCTGACTGCCCCATACATCCCGAACCTCATTAATGATCATGGTTTTTTTAATGATGGTAATTTTCATATTCATGGTGTAATCACGGGTAATGCGTACATGCGTACATGGCAGATTCATAAGTGTTTCAGTGCCCAGATCTTCAATGTTGGAAGTGGAATCACTGATAGTGATTTTGACCAGCTCGCCCAGAGCTCCTGCCATTTGCAGCAACCCATCAAGAGACATCGGCGTGATGGTTTTCTCTTTGTCGTTGACAATATAGAGCATCTGTTCTTTACTCTTGTAGAGCCAGTACACATCATTGCTGTACAGAGTATCTTTCTTTTTGACTTCTTCAAACTGCTGACGGACATCGCCATTTTGGGCAAAGGTGGTGGACAGAACTTCGTTGCGCTGACTCTTATTGCTACTGTCGACAAGCATCTTTGTTTTCCAGACAATACCGGCGTTGAGGCTTAAAGCGGCGAAAATCACAAGCAAAACAGTTAATACAGATCGTTTCATAGTCATATCCTCCGTGTTCATAGTTAATATTTTTGTTGAGAAATGAATTATGCAATCGAAAGCGGGCGCTGTCAATCAGAAATTCAGAAAATCATTTTCTTTCAATCCAACCAAAGGGGCTATAAACCGATATCAGAAAGGGTCGGCCCAGTTGAGCTCAGGATGAATCTGGGGCAAGTGAACCGTCTCGGCAAGCAGCTAGTCAACAAAACGATCCAAGTCGGCAAATCCGACAGTTACAGAGCCGTCATTGCCCCGTTCCATCAGGAAAAGATCCTCATCCACCTGCATCTGATGGGCCACCCAAGCCTCTCCCTGCCCCTGCATGGTAAAGCTGCCTTCGTCGAGTTCGATAGTCGAACCGCCCAGGCGTTTACAGAGCAGTTTGGCTGCGGCCACATAAAAAAGAATATCCAGCTCACTGGCCCTTTCCCCGAGATTTTCTTTTTGCAGGCGCCTTATCTGCAGCAGGGCAGCAAAATTACGGGCACTGTGAATCGAGCGATAGAGATCGAGCCGTTCCTGTTCATCAGCAATCAGGTCCGCACTCAGACCGTAAGAAAAATTCACCTTGACCGACAACCAGCGCTGCCGTTCCTCCACTCCCCGCAGCACATCAACCGTCTGGCGCAGCATCTCATTGTAGTAATCGAAGCCCAGAGCCTCGATATGGCCATGCTGACGATTGCCCAGCAGTGACCCGGCACCCCGCAAACGGAGGTCAAAGGCTGCCAGTTGATAGCCCGCACCCAGATCACAAAAATCCCGAATCCCCTCCAGTCGTTTCTGTGCCTTCTCAGAAACAATCTCCGTTTCCACCAGAAAGTAGGCATAGGCCTGACGGTCACTGCGGCCAATTCTCCCCCTTAACTGGTAAAGTTGAGTCAGCCCGAAACGATCGGCGTGAATGACCAGTAGGGTGTTGACCCGGGGTATATCGATGCCATTCTCAATGATGGTGGTGGATATGAGCACTTTTAACTCTCCCGATAAAAAGCGGCTCAGTACCGTCTCAATTTCACGGGTGCTCATCTGGGCATGCATGACCCCCAGCTCCACTCCCTCCAGCCAAGGCCTGATGCGCTCAGCAAAGGCAAAAAGACTTTCAATGCGGTTGTATACTATGAATGCCTGTCCATCCCGCTCCAACTCCCGATTGATGGCCGAGACCACAATCTCCCGGGTGAAATAGCCGACAAAATTCTTGACTGCCAAGCGCCCCATGGGTGGTGAATTGATAATGGAAATATCCTGCAATCCGGCCATGGCCAGAGACAAGGTGCGGGGAATAGGTGTCGCCGAAAGGGTGAGTACATCCACTTCCGGCCATTGCTGCTTCAGCTGCTCCTTTTGAAAGACCCCGAAGCGCTGCTCTTCATCGATGATCATCAGACCCAAGCGTTTAAAAAGTAGCTGTTTGGCCAGCAGAGAATGGGTTCCCACCAACAGATCAATCTTCCCCAAACGAAGTTCATCA
>Ga0105099_10001989_pt1 | contig 12381 bp, 12 predicted proteins | sample PPLLak3cmMay2015_2_FD_79138 | JGI IMG/M metagenome (GOLD analysis project Ga0105099, IMG submission 79138) | Freshwater sediment microbial communities from Prairie Pothole Lake near Jamestown, North Dakota, USA - PPLs Lake P8 Core (1) Depth... | ecosystem: Environmental > Aquatic > Freshwater >...
AAGAAGATGATGATGTGAAAAAAAGGCTATAGAGCCAAAACACATTAGAGATATAATTATTATTTCTAAAATGATGCTTTTATATTCTCCTATGCTACCACCTACTGTGGCAAATCCACCTGTTGAAATCGCACACATTGAATGATTAACCGAATCCCAGATAGGCATACCAAAAATGGTTAACAAGATAATTCCTAATATTGTATAGAAAAAGTAGATCCACCACATTGAACGAATGGTTGAAACAACATTTGGCCAAATTTTTTCAGACCTTGATTCAGACGCAAAAAGAAAATAACTTCCTGTTCCAGGACGAGGAAGAATAGATACAGTCAGCAATACAACACCAACTCCGCCGATCCATTGTGTAAAAGAACGATAAAATTGAATTGTGTGCGAAAGCTCTGCTTCATGACCACCAAACATAGTAAGTCCTGTTGTTGTCCAACCTGACATTGATTCAAAAAAAGCACTTAAAATATCGAGATTTCCAATAAATTTAAAAGGAATAAGAGTAATGAATGGAATTATAATCCAACTAAGACCTGCGATGATTACTGCATGCCTTAATTTCGTATCTTCTGATTCTTTTCCAGCTATGATTCTTAAAAAAGCCCCAAAAATAATTAATAAAACAGATGATAATAGAAGATAGGGTATTGCATAATATTCTTTGAATATAACTGGTACAATTATTGAAAAAATATTTACAATTCCGACAATTATCAGAATTACTCCTAAATCTCTGCAAATGATTTTTCCGTGGTTCAATTGATAATCACCAGATTTATTTTTTATTCTATTAAGTTCAAAATAAACAAAAAGTTCTATAAATAACTTGGCCAATAATTTTAGACAAAAATTATAATAAGTTTAAAAATTTCAGATTAAATCTAATATAAATTGGACAAAGAAAAATATTTTAACTATTATTGTATACAAATATCTAAAAAATTGTTGATTGAATTAGAAATGTGTTGAATGTTTATGGATGAAATCGATAAAAAAATCATAAGAATTTTACAAAAAGATGCAAGAATACCATTTAAGCATATAGCTAAGAAATCAAGTGTATCCCGTGATACTATAAATAACAGATTCAAAATGATGTTAAAAAATGATATGATATCTAAAACAACATTGATATTAGATTCTAAAAAAGCAGGAGATGGAATCTTTGCGTTCATTGGAATAACAACAAAAATGTCAGATTCAGACGTTATCTTAGAAAAAATAAAAGAGATGCCCGGCATATGTAGCATCTCAAGAGCAATCGGGGAGTATAACATTGAAGGGATTTTTTTAGGTAAGTCAATGGAAGAAATGAGCCAAGCTAAAGAACAAATCGAAAATGTCCCAGATGTCATTGATGTAGTTGTTGAGGTTTTTGTTGATACTCCTTTATTGTGCCCTCAAAATTTTGAGTTTGATTAGAGGTGTACAAATATGGATTTGGATAAAATAGATAGAACAATAATAACGACACTTACTTCAGATGCACGCACACCATTTAGAAAGATAGCAAGAGACTTAGATGTTTCTCCTGATACAATCACTAATCATTTTGAAAAATTAAAAAAAGAAGGCGTAATTATTGGTTCAACAGTTGTATTAAATTCTGAAAAGATAGGTTATGCATCCATAGTGCGTTTTGGATTTAAAGTTAAACCAACATTTTCATCTGAAATTTTATCTATCGTTATTAAAATTCCAAGTATTATTGTTGCAACTAAATTGATGGGAGAATTTGATATAATGGCCCTTGGAGTGGTAAAAGATTTTAATCATCTTTTTTCATTAAGAGATAAGTTTGTTAAAATGCCTAATATCGAAAAAGTTGATATTAGTATTTGGATTAAAACAATGAGTTTAAAACCCGAATATTTCATAATTTAATTTATTTTTTTCACAAACTATATATATTAGATATTAATGATATGTAATTACATTTAACTAAATGTAATTGGGTGTAATTATGACTGAAGAAAATAAATTCACAACAATATCTATACCAATGCCTTTGGCAAACAAAATAAAAAAACGAATAGAAGGAACAGGGTTTACATCACTTTCTTCATATGTAACATACGTTTTACGCGAAGTAATATCCAGTGATGAAGAAAAAGACGAAGCTTTTTCAAAAAATGATGAAAAAAGAGTAAAAAACAAACTAAGATCACTTGGATATTTAGACTAAAAAACCTCAGAAGGACTAAAAATGACACAATATAACTTAACGCATCTAGACAAACTAGAAGCAGAAGCAATATTTATACTAAGAGAAGTAGCAACACAATTTGAAAGACCCGCGTTACTTTTCTCAGGTGGAAAAGACTCAATTGTAATGGGACATATCGCAAAAAAATCATTTTATCCAGCAAAAATCCCTTTTACATTTCTACATATCGATACAGGACACAACTTTTCTGAAACACTAGAATACAGAGATAACTATGTAAAAAAACTAGGAGCAAGACTTGTAATAGGAAGCGTAGAAGAAGAAATAAAAAAAGGCAGGGTTAAAGAAGAAACAGGTAAATATGCAAGTCGAAACTACCTACAAACAAAAACATTACTAGACACAATAGAAGAACACAAATTCGACTGCTGCATAGGCGGTGGAAGACGAGACGAAGAAAAAGCAAGGGCAAAAGAAAGATTTTTTTCACATAGAAACGAATTTGGAGAATGGGATCCAAAAAACCAAAGACCAGAACTATGGGATCTATACAATGGCCGCTACAACTTTGCAGAACACTTCAGAGTATTTCCACTAAGCAACTGGACAGAAATGGATGTATGGCAATACATACTAAAAGAAAAAATAGACATACCAAAACTATATTTTTCACATAAAAGAAAATGCATCATAAGAGACGGAGTAATACTAGCATACACAGAATACATAAACATGGATGAAGACGAAAAGAAAAATGCAAAAGAAATGCAAGTACGATGCAGAACAATAGGAGATATGACATGCACAGGGCTTACAAAATCAAATGCAAAGACATTAGACGAAATTGTAAATGAAATAGCACAAATAAGAAGCTCAGAAAGAGGCAGCCGAGCAGATGATAAACGATCAGAAACAGCAATGGAAGATAGAAAAAAGGAGGGATACTTCTAATGGTAGATTCAAATGCATACATGGATATGGAACTGCTAAGATTTACAACAGCAGGAAGTGTTGATGACGGAAAAAGCACACTAATAGGTAGACTTTTATATGATAGTAAAACACTATTTTCAGATCAAATAGAAAACTTAGAAAAAATAAGCCAACAAAGAGGAGAAAACCTAAACCTTGCACTTTTAATGGATGGCCTAAAAGCAGAACGAGAACAAGGTATCACTATAGATGTAGCATATAGATATTTTGCAACACCAAATAGAAAATTCATAATAGCAGATACCCCAGGTCACCCACAATACACAAGAAACATGGTAACAGGTGCATCAACAGCAAATCTTGCAATAATTCTTGTGGATGCAAGAAATGGAGTAGTAGAACAAACACACAGACACATATTTATTTCAGCACTTTTACAAATACCACACTTTGTAATATGTATAAACAAAATGGACTTAGTAGATTTTAAAAAAGAAGTATACGACAGAATCAAAAAAGAAATACAAAACTTTGTATCAAAACTAAATGTAAAAGACATGTATTTCATACCAATAAGTGCCCTTCTAGGAGACAACGTAGTAGATAAATCAAAAAACATGGCCTGGTATGAAGGACCAACACTACTGTACCTATTGGAAAACATACATATAGCAAGTGATGAAAACCTAATAGATTGTAGATTTCCAGTTCAATACGTAATAAGACCAAGAGACGACAAATTTCATGATTATCGCGGATACGCAGGAAAAATAGAAAGCGGGATATTCAAACCAGGGGATGAAGTAAAAGTTTTACCATCAGGTTTTATAACAAAAATAAAATCAATCGAAGGACAAAACAACAAAAAAATAGATGAAGCATTCCCACCAATGTCTGTTTCAATTCAACTAGAAGATGATCTAGATATAAGCAGAGGAGATATGCTTGTACGTGAAAACAACTTACCTCTCATATCAAAAGATATAGATTTAATGATATGCTGGATGAACAAGGAAAAACTACAAATCGGAAACAAGTATGTTGTAAGACATACCGCAAATGAAACAAAATGCCTTGTAAAAGAAATACTATACAAACTTGATATAAACACACTGCATAGAATAGAAGATGCAAAAACACTAGGACTAAACGAAATAGGAAGAGTTAAAATAAGAACCGCAAAACCCTTATTTTATGACAAATACAAAGACAACCGAGCAACTGGATGTATGATACTTATAGATGAACATACAAACGAAACAGTAGCTGCTGGTATGATAAGAGGATAAAAAAAAGAAAAGAGGATATAAAATGTTAGAAACACTAAAAGGAAAAGGACTTTTAATACACCACTGGGACGCAGATGGATTATGCTCAGCAAAAATAATCTTAGAATACCTAAAAGACAAACAAATAAAAAATGTTACGCCAACACTTGGAAACTACTATTTAACAGAAGAAGAATTAAAAAAATATTCAAAATATGATTATGTAATAATAGTAGATATGTCGCTTACACCTGACAACGTACAACAACTTGCAAAAAACTCAAAAGTAATGATTTTTGATCATCACCTTGGAAAAATATACGAAAATGTTTTTCATCACAACCCGATAATCAAAGGAGAAAATCCTGACCTTTATCCATCAGCAAGCTGGATAATAAATGATTACTTAGGAAACGATGTAAACTTATATGCACTCCTAGGTATTGTTGGAGATCACGAACAAAAAATCAAAAACAACGCCCAATTCAACAAAAAAATAAACGAATTCTGCCAAAAAAACAGTTTAACATTTGAAGATTTACACAAAATGGTATACTTACTTGATTCAAACTACAAAATAGGGGACAAAAAAGCAGTAGAACAAGCACCATATAAACTACTAAAAATACAAAATGGTAAAGAAATACTAAACAATAAAACATGGAATACAAACCTAAACAATCTAGATAAAGAAATGAACAAAATACTTGCCACTCCAAATGAACAAATAAACGATATAATATTTAAAAAAATCAGTACAACCTACAATATAATATCAACTATTACTAGAAAAGTATCATGGGATACAGGCAAAGACACACTAGTTATAAACACAGGTTTTTTTAATGATAAAGACCAAATTTATATGAGAAGCAAAAAAAATGCAGAGCCAATAATAAAAAAAGGAAAAGAACTAGGTTTTAAATGCGGTGGAAAAAAAGAAGTTTTAGGTGCAGTTGTTCCAAAAGATAAAACAAATATGTTTATACAAGAAATAATGCTATTTTTAGAAAACAAACAAGGAGATTAAAAACTTAATGAACACAACAAAACAAAAAAATATCAAATGGCACCAACACAAAGTAACAGATAAAGATCGAGAAAAATTACTAGACCAAAAAGGAGTAGTACTCTGGTTCACAGGTCTTTCAGGTAGTGGAAAAAGCACAATTGCAAATGAAGTAGCACACAAACTACACAAAATGGGAAAACTAGCATATGTTCTAGATGGAGATAACATTCGCCATGGACTTAACAAAAACCTTGGTTTTTCACAAGAAGACCGCGATGAAAACATAAGAAGAATAAGCGAAGTATCAAAACTGTTTGCAGATGCAGGAATAATAACATGCACAGCGTTTATATCACCATACAAAAAAATGCGCAATTTCTGCAGGGAAATAGTAGGCCCTACAAGGTTTTTTGAAGTATACTGCAAAGCATCCCTTAAAACGTGCGAAAGTCGGGACCCAAAAGGACTATATAAAAAAGCAAGAGAAGGTACAATAAAAGAATTCACAGGAATCTCAGCACCATACGAAGAACCAGAAAACCCAGAAATAATAATTGATACAGATAAACACGATATAAACGAAAGTGTAGAACTAATAATAAACAAACTCAAAAAAGAAAAAATAATTTAAAAGATACTATGAGGTTTTAAAATAAAATGAAACTTGAAAAAGATGTTAACTACATTGTATCTGGCTTAGAAAGATCAGGAACATCAATGATTATGCAAATACTAAATGCAGGCGGCATACCGACAGGTTTTGACGATGCACGACCCTCTGATGAAAACAACCCAAAAGGATACTATGAACTAGAAGGCGGAAAAATAATCAATAGGCTCATAAACAAAACCTTTCCATTTGAACAATACAAAGGAGAGTTTATCAAAATCACCTGTTATGGTCTCAAGTTTCTTCCAAAAGCAAAATACAAAATAATATACTCCGAGCGAAACATAGAAGAAATACTAGACTCAATGGAAAAAATGATGGGAAAAAAAGATGAAAAACGAGATGAAACAAAAGAAATTTTTATCAAACTTAACAACATGATTAAAAAAATAATACAAGAAAGAGAAGATATAGACTACATTATAGTGAACTATAATGAAATACTAAACAATCCAAAAGAAAACATAAAAAAAATACACAAATACTTAGAAATGCCTGAAGAATCACTTGAAAAAATGATAAATATTGTAGATAAAAAACTTTATAGAAACAGAAAAATAAATTAACTTTTCAGTTCAAGAGTGTTGAAAAGATACTCTTTAGCATCTGCTCAGCTTCCATAAGAATAAAATGAGTATTGTTTTCAAATGGTGTCTGTTTATTGTATAAATCAATAATTACATTATACACATCAGATATCATTTTTTCATCTTGCTCGAAGGTCATGATCTCAAAAGTTTTGGGACGTTATAAAAAATAAATATTTATATATCAATTATATCTAAAAAACCATAATTTGTGATTTTTACAAACAAAATATTTATATACTAACGATTGTTTTTTCCTGCTGAAAAATATGGACAAACGCATCGTGAATAACCTCCTTTTTTCATTTGAAAAAAAATTGATGAAACGAAAGGACATTCAAAAACGATTCCAAGATATTCTTCAAGATGAATATAATGAAAACATAATCCGAAATCTTCGGCATAGTCAAGATATCATCTATATTATGTTTGATTATTATTATATTGTAAGTCCTTTAGAAAAAAGTGGCCATTATCTTGATTATTCAACAAATGAGATGGTCTATGCAGTTTTAAACATGAAAAATATCCCGTGGTATCACGGACTTGATAGCGCTCTGGAATATCATCAAATCATATGGCAAGGCGTTGTTAACCCTGTTATCATCAACAATAATTTTTCTGGTAAAAGAAGAGTACAAGGCATTAATTACAATTTTCATAAGATAAAGGGTGATCTTTTTGGTTTTGGGATAGTACAAAATAAGACAAAAAACAATATCCGGTTTTATTATTCAGATATTGAAAAAACTTTTCTTGATTTTTTGTATCTTAAGAAACGCGTATCACAAGATCTTAAAAAAAGAATTAACTGGAAAACGGTGAAACATTACTTGAAAAAGTACCCAAAATCTATCAAAAGATGGGTGTATTATTAATGATTGATTTTGATCTTGGTAAATATATTGATTATGTTAAAAATAAACTAGAGGTACCAATTGAAGATTATTATATAGAAAAGGATTATTTATTAAGTCTTTTTCTTTCAACCTGGCAGAACCTTAAAGCGGAAGGGAAAATAAAAGCTCTGGATGATCTCATTTTTAAAGGAGGGACTCTTCTTATGCGCAATTATTTAGAATACCCTCGAATTAGTGAGGATCTTGATTTCACTCATAAAAAATGTGAAAAAATCCGTATTATGAGTCAGAACACAAGGATTAATACGATTAGGAGACTTATCATCCCACTTTTAAATGATATCAAAAAAGTTTGTAATAATTGTGGTTTTGATTTCATACCCAATAGAAGCGATACCAAATATGTTACAGCATATCATCATAAGGCAGTCTACAGTTTGAGCATGTATCGTATTTCTGAGATTACAAATCTTCCGATACGCATTAAAGCTGAAATCAATTTTGTTGAACATCTTCAGTATCCTGTGGTTATAGAGACCATAAAGCCTATTGTGCCCAGGGATGCTGTTTTGAATTCATTAGGATATACTATTGCTCCCCTGCAAGTACCCTGTTATACGTTAAAAGAAATTATTCTTGAAAAATACCGTGCTATTCTTACTCGTGATGTGCCAATGCAGCGGGATATCTATGATCTTTATATGATTCATAAAAATAAGTTAGATGTTTTTAATATTTGTGAAAGGGAGATATTTGTAAAGATAAAGAGTGGTGAACTTGCTACATCTCATTTGAAAAGTAATCTTTCAAATAGCTGTAAACATATATTGAAAAAAGGATTTTTGGATTACGAAGATGATATTTCACTTTTGAGTTTATCACCTATTGATAATGTAGAATATGAAAAATTTAAGAAAACATTGTTTAAACGATTACGTTATTTTTGTGAAAAAAAGAATGAAATTTAAAAATGATGCGCTGTTTTTTTTATTAAAAAATATGGTTGATGTTAAACGACAGATATGGTAAATCTAATTAGATGCAAGAAAGGTCTGCAGGCAACGAATATAGAGATATGGGTAAATATAAAATACCCAATTTAAGCTTACCTTTTACAAGGGAGAATATTATGAAAGCAGTAATTCTTGCCGCAGGCGAGGGAAAAAGACTTAGGCCTTTTACGGAAACAATGCCAAAGGTAATGCTTCCTGTTGCAAATAAACCAATACTTGAACATATTTTTGATGCAATTAAAAAGACAGGAATAGATGAAATAGTACTTGTGGTAGGATATAAAAAAGAAGTAATAATGGATTATTTTAAGGATTACAAAGGAATTAAAATTACATATATCACTCAAGATAAACAACTAGGGACTGCTCATGCACTTTTACAAGCTAAAAACAGCATAAATGAATCATTTATTGTTTTAGCGGGTGACAACATAATAGATGATAAAAGCATACAAAAACTGATACAAGACAAATCAGAATATTCAATTCTTATAAAGGAACATCCTCACTCATCAAAATACGGTGTAGTATTTCTAGAAAATCAAAATCTTAAAGAACTTGTTGAAAAACCTAAAGACGAGATTGGAACATTTATATCTACAGGGATATACAAACTACCAAAGAATATATTCAAAAAACTAGATGAACTATCAAAACAAGGAATATATGATTTATCCTCAGTTGTACAATTACTATTAAAAGATGATATAACCTTAAGCACAAATATTGCTGATTCATGGATGGATATAGTATATCCATGGGATCTTACACAAGTAAATGAAACAATGATGCAAAATATCAAAGCATCAACAGGTGGAACCATTGAAAAAAATGTAACAATAAAAGGCAGTGTATCAATTGGCAAAGATACAAAAATATATTCTGGCTCATATATAGTAGGACCTGTTATTATCGGGGAAGGATGCGAAATAGGACCAAATGCATGTATTTTTCCATCGACAAGCATCGGTGATAACTCTGTTGTAAACCCAGGTGCTGAAATTCAAAATAGTGTAATAATGAACGATGTTCATATTGGTTCAAGCTCATTTATTACAAATTCAGTTGTCGCTCGCGGTAGCATTCTTGGACATAATTTCTCAAGTAGCTCAGGTGAAAACGTAATAGAAATCGAAGGTGAATTTAAAAAAGTCAAAAACATAGGTTCACTTATTGGAGAAGACTGCACTATTGAAAATCATGTAGTTGTAGATTCTGGAGTTATAATTGGGCGAAAATGTAATATTTGTTCTATGAAAAGAATAAGAAAAAATATAGAAAGCAACAGCAAAGTGATGTAAAATTGTGTGGAATAGTTGGATATACTGGTTTTAGAGATGCAAAAGACGTAGTTATTGATTGCTTGAAAAGACTTGAATACAGAGGATACGACTCAGCAGGAATAGCAGTATTAAATAACAAAATAAATGTCTATAAAAAAGTAGGTGAAATTTCTAAAATTGAAAAAAACATTCCTGATTTTAAAGGAAACACAGGAATATCTCATACGCGGTGGGCAACTATGGGTGCGGTAAATGAAAAAAACGCGCATCCTCATAGTAGTTGTGATAAAAAAATATCACTTGTACATAATGGAATTATTGAAAACTATAAAAAACTTAAAGAAACTTTGGAAAAAAAAGGCCATATTTTTTCATCAAATACAGATACAGAAGTAATAGCACATCTGATAGAAGAAGAATACAAAAAAAATAAAGATTTTGAAAAAGCATTTGTTAATGCTGTAACAAAGCTACAAGGCTCATATGCAATAGTTGCAATATGTACGAATCAAAAAAATAAAATTTTTGTAGCAAGAAAAGAAAGCCCCATTGTTATAGGCGTTGGTGATTCTGAAAACTTTGTAGCATCAGATATACCTGCTCTGTTAAAATATACAAATCGTGTGATATATCTAGATGATGAAGAATTTTGTACAATCGCTGCTGATAAAGTAACAGTTTATGATTCTAAACATAAAATAATACAAAAAGAAGAACAAATTATTAAATGGGATATAAAAGACGCCGAGAAATCAGGTTTCCCTCATTTTATGTTCAAAGAAATCCATGATCAACCAGATACCATTAACCAGGTTCTTCGCGGGCGCATATCAGAAATCAATAGAACTATTAGTTTTAATGAACATGTGGAAGAACTGCTAAATAAAGATATCAGCTCTATTCATATCATTGCTTGCGGTACATCGTATTATGCAGGGCTTGTTGGAAGATATATAATTGAAAAACTTACAGATATACCTGTTTTTGTAGAAATTGCATCTGAATATCGATATTTTGGAATAAAAAATGAAAAATCCTTAGTAATAGGCATTACTCAATCTGGTGAAACCGCAGATACCCTAGGTGCTTTACGTGAGGCAAAAAACTCAGGATGCAAAACACTTACTATAACAAATGTTATAGGTAGTACCGCGACACGTGTATCCGATGGATATATACTAATGCAGTCTGGTCCAGAGATCGGTGTTGCTGCAACTAAAACATTTACCTCACAAATTATTGTTTTATTTTTAATTGCCTTAAAACTGGGTATCACAAAAAACAAGATTGGTGCTGATGAATTATATGAATACATTCATTATTTACGAGAACTACCCCGAAAAGTACGAAGTGTTCTTGATAAAAACAATGAAATCTTAAATATAGCAAAAACGCTTAAAAATGCAAAATCAGTGTTTTTTATAGGACGAGGTATAAACTATCCTTTGTCTCTTGAAGGTGCATTAAAACTAAAAGAAATTTCTTATATTCATGCAGAGGGTTTTGCTGCAGGGGAGCTAAAACACGGGCCTTTTGCACTACTTACAAAAAATACACCTGTTATTGCAATTGTTACAAAAGATAAAACCTATGATAAAATGATTGCAAATATTGGTGAAGTCAAAGCACGTGGTCCACAAGTAATAGCAATAGCCGAAGAAGATGACACAGAAATAGAAAAACATGCAGATTTTGTATTAAGCGTACCTGGCAATTCAAGTTTTTTATCAAGTATTCCTATTGTTGTTATCTTACAGTTACTTGCATATCATGTGGCAAACCTGTGTGAATGCAGTATTGATAAACCACGTAACCTTGCAAAATCTGTAACAGTTGAATAAAAAATGAGGAATCAAAAATATGGTTAAATGCGTAATACTTGCAGCAGGTGAAGGAAAAAGAATGCATCCTTTGACATATACTCGTCCAAAGGTAATGCTTTCCATAGCAAACAAACCACTTCTAGAATGGAATCTGATAAACGCTATTAATGCAGGACTTAAGGAATTCATTTTTATAGTATCATACAAAAGTGAAATGGTTCGTAATTATTTTGGATGCGGTGAAAAATACAAAGTAAAAATAGAATACGTAAATCAAGGAGAACCCAAAGGTACTGCACATGCAATAGGTGTTGTTGAAAGATTTGCTGATGACTTTATTGTATTATGCGGAGATACAATATTTGGGAAAGAAGATATAAAAAACTTGGTTAAAAAGAAAAACAGTATAGGGCTTTTTAAGGTAGAAAACCCGGCAGAGTATGGTGTCGTGGAAACAAAAAACGATAAAGTCGTAAAAATATATGAAAAAATAAACAAGCCTTTTACAGATATAATAAACGCAGGTATATATCATTTCGACAAAAAAGTTTTTGATTTTATTAAAAAAACAGTTAAGTCACCAAGAGGCGAATATGAAATTACAGATACTATAAACATGATAGCTGAAAAATTTGATGTTTCTTCTGTAATGCTTAAAGAATGGCGTGATGTAGTATATCCATGGCACCTATTGGATGCAAATGAAGAAGTTTTGAAAAAACTTGAGGGAAAAATAGCGAGAACTATCGAAAA
>Ga0105099_10001991_pt1 | contig 12376 bp, 10 predicted proteins | sample PPLLak3cmMay2015_2_FD_79138 | JGI IMG/M metagenome (GOLD analysis project Ga0105099, IMG submission 79138) | Freshwater sediment microbial communities from Prairie Pothole Lake near Jamestown, North Dakota, USA - PPLs Lake P8 Core (1) Depth... | ecosystem: Environmental > Aquatic > Freshwater >...
ACAATACAGTTAATCCAGTCAATGTACCTATTTGCGTTACAATAACGCAAGGATAATTTTTGGTGAATTTCTGTTACTGTATCGTTTGGAAGTTTCCCCGTTTGATAATCTGTTGCAAAGATATGCCATTTTGGACCAACTTCAGGACATTCCCTAATAAGTTTTACCTGTATATCTACTGGTATTACGCGAACTGTCCCATACTTTTCAGTATGTCTTCTTTCCCAAGTATCTTCTACTTTAAAGAAAGGAAATTCAAATTTTTCCATATTCATTTATTTTAATTTAACATTCTGTTTATTGTGAGATTCCAAATTCCATAAAGAACCTAAAATCTCACAACAAAACACAATCTAAATTTCTATGTCAAAAAACTTTCACTTTTTGTGAATATACCATATTGTATATAAAAATCAAGATGCGGCGGGCGATGAGGGAATCGAACCCCCGACCGCGGTTTTGGAGACCGAAGTTATGCCACTTAACTAATCGCCCATATCTTCTGACCGAAGTCAGAAGATACAGAAATGTAAAAGATATAAATATAATTACATTTCCTAGAATCTCGTTCTTAAGAGGACGGATTCATAAAAAATAAAGAACATACAGTAAACATTTACTGTTAGTTTATTATAGCACAACAAAAAAAGATAAAAGAAATTATTTCTTAATTTCTTTATGTTTAGTATTTTTTCGGCACCATTTACAGTACTTTTTAAGCTCGATTTTTTTAGTTACGAGTTTTTTATTTTTACTTGACCAGTAATTGATTCTTTTACAAGTCCCGCAAGCAAGTTTTATAAGTCTATCTTGTGACATATTTTTAGTATAATACAGAATATTTCAAAAAGCAAATGAAAAAAGTTGTTTTTTATATACTAAATATAGTATTATAGGAGATAATGATTTCAAGAATTTTTATCATTCCAAAAGGAAAAGATAGCCGAAGTAAGCTATATTTAAAATCTTGGACTTCTCTTGGTCTGACTGGAAAGCTGTCTAATTTAGCCATTATTGATTCTTATTTAATTGATTCAAATTTATCTGAAGATAATATTTTAAAATCAGCGCAAACTCTAACAAACCCTATTTTAGAGAAATTTTATATTAATAATATACCAGAAATAAAAAACCTATCATATTTAATTGAAATTGGTTTTCTTCCAGGGGTAACAGATAATACTGGGAATACTGCAAAAGAAACAATTGCTGACTTATTACATCTTGATAAGAATTTAAATTTGAAAGTTTATACTTCAAAAGTTTTTGCGATATCTGGAGCTATTAAATCAGATGATGTAAAAAAGATAGCTTCTTCTCTTTACAATCCTTTAATAGAACGTGCATATATTGCAAATATAAATGAAATAAAAAAAACAAAAGGATTACCATTGAAAGTACCTGAAGTAATTTTAGAAAATTATAATCCTGTGACAACTGTGCCATTATCTATTTCAGATGAAGAACTTATAAAAATAGGAAGAGAGGGAATATTGGATGAAAAAGGTGAACGCCGTGGTCCTCTTGCACTTGATCTTGCCTCGATGAAGATAATCCAAGAATATTTTAAGAAACTCGGACGAGACCCAAAAGATATTGAATTAGAATCTCTTGCTCAAACATGGTCTGAGCATTGCAAACATACAATTTTTGCAAACCAAATAGATGATATAAAAGATGGTTTATATAAAACTTACATTCAAGGTGCTACAAATTTAATAAGAAAACAAAAAGGTGATAAAGATTTTTGTGTTTCAGTATTTTCAGATAATTCTGGAGGAATTATCTTTGATGAAAATTATTTGGTCACACATAAAGTAGAAACTCATAATAGCCCCTCAGCTCTTGATCCATTCGGTGGAGCTATTACTGGTATTGTAGGTGTAAATCGTGACACTATAGGTTTCGGACTCGGAGCAAAGCCAGTTGCAAATGCTTATGGTTTTTGTTTTGGTAATCCAGAAGATACAAAAGTTCTTTATAGAGATAAAGAAAAAAAGCAGAAAATGTTTCTGCCAAAACGTATTATGGATGGAGTTATAAAGGGTGTAAATGTAGGCGGGAATTGTTCTGGGATTCCTACTGTTTCTGGTTTTGTAAAATATGATGATAAATTTAAAGGTAAACCATTAGTTTTCGTGGGTACAGTAGGTATTATTCCAAGAGAAATAAATGGTAAACTTTCTCATGAGAAAAAAGCTCAAATAGGAGATTATGTTGTAGTGGCAGGTGGTAGAGTCGGTGCAGATGGTATTCATGGTGCTACTTTTTCTTCAGTTACAATGGATTCCAAAAGTCCAGCTACTGCAGTCCAGATAGGTGATCCTATTACTCAAAAGAAATTAAGCGATGCCATAGTAAAAGAAGCACGCGCAATGGATCTATATAATAGCATTACAGACAATGGTGCTGGAGGTATTTCTTGTTCAATCGCAGAGATGGCAAAGGAATGTGGTGGAGTAGAAGTTTCTCTTGAAAAAGTTCCATTAAAATATCCTGGATTACAGCCATGGCAAATTTGGATTTCAGAATCTCAAGAAAGAATGACATTGGCGATTCCAAAGAAAAAATGGACACTTTTTAATAAACTTATGGAAAGCCGTGGAGTGGAGGCTACTATTGTCGGTGAATTCACAAATTCAGGTAAATGTATCGTAAAACATAATGATAAAGTTATTATGAATATTGACCTTGAATTTTTACATAATGGATTACCAAAAAGGAAATTAGAATCTTTAAATATTGTTAAAACTTTTGAAGAACCAAAAATAAAAAAAGGCTATGAAGGAGAAATTTTAGAAGAATTACTAAAGAATAAAAATATTAGCGGGTATTCATTTATAGGAGAACAATATGATCATGAAGTTCAAGCATCTTCAGTATTAAAACCTCTTTCAGGCAGAGGACGTATAAATACAGATGCTCAAGTATTTCGACCAGTTCTAAAATCCAACAAAGGAGTTGTTGTATCTACTGGTCTCTATCCTTCTTATGGAGACATAAGTACATACCATATGTCTGCTTGTGCCATAGATACTGCAATTAGGAATATTATTTCAGCAGGAGGTACGCTTTCTCATTTAGCAATACTAGACAATTTCTGTTGGTGTTCTTCATATGAAAAGAATCGTTTAGCTCAACTTGTAGATTCTGTAAAAGCTTGTTATGACTATTCTATAGGATACGGCACACCACTTATTTCAGGAAAAGATAGTATGTTTAATGACTTTAAGGGTTTTGATGAAAAAGGGAATCCTGTAGCTATATCTGTGCCACCAACTTTACTTATTTCATCTATTGGAGTTATTAAAGATATTTCAAAAGTTGTTTCTCCTGAATTTAAAAATATTGGAGATGTTATTTACATATTAGGAGAAACAAATGATGAACTTGGTGCAAGTGAATATTACAAATTACTTTCACAGAAAAATAAAAATAACGCAATAGGAAATAATGTCCCAAAAGTTGATTTGGAGAAAAATTTAAAAACTTATTCAGCTCTCGAACAAATTATAGAAAAAGGATTAATAAATTCATCTATTTCTGTAACTTCAGGTGGTCTTGCTATAGCACTAGCTAAAGCCTCTATTGGAGGGATGGTTGGATGTGAAGTTTCAATAAAAGATATTTATTTGGAGGAAGAACCTCCAATTGGAGGTTCTTCCTCCAAATTTACAAACACCACTCTGTTTTCTGAAAGCCAAGGCAGAGTGATTATTTCTGTGTCTGCCGTTAATATTTTAAAAGTTGAGAAAATTTTGAAACATATTTCATTTAAAAAAATTGGTAAGGTAACGAAAGATAATAAATTTACAATAATAGATCAAAATAATAAAAAAATAGTACAGAAAAATATCAAAAAATTATTCGATCTTTATCATGATTTTTCAAACAAAATGAAATAAATATGGAAAATAAAAATGTAAAAGTAAATATGGTAAGTTCTTTTAAGGTTAAAAAACCTAAGATAATTATCCTTTCAGGATACGGATTAAATTGTGAAGAAGAAACAAAGTTTGCTTTTGAATACGCAGGAGGTGAAGCAGACGTCATCCACATTAATGATCTTATTGCTAAACCTAAAATGCTTTCCGATTATAATATTATGGCTTTTCCAGGTGGATTTTCTTATGGAGATGATACGGGAAGTGGAAAAGCTTATGCAAATAAAATGAGGAATCATTTAAAAAAGGAATTAAATGAATTTTTATCTCGTGATACTTTAGTGATAGGAATATGTAATGGTTTTCAGATTTTGACATGCTTAGGTCTTTTGCCTGGTGCTTTAACTTATAATAAAAATGGAAAATACTTAGATAGATGGGTTGATTTGAAAGTAGAGGGTGTAAGTCCATGGCTATCTGGTATTAAACAGATTTCTCTTCCTATTGCTCATGGAGAAGGTCTTTATGTTGTAGATGAAAAGAAATATAAAGAAATGAAGAAAAAGAAAGAAATTGCTTTTTCTTATAGAAAAGGAGAAATTTGTAATTTTCAGAATTTAGAAAAAAATCCAAATGGTGCAATGCATGATATAGCAGGTGTATTGGGATATTCCGGAAGAGTTTTAGGTATGATGCCTCATCCAGAGAGAGCAATGTTTTTTCATCATTCTCCACTTTGGCAAATAAAAAAAACAAAAGGAATTGTAAACAAAGAAGGGGATGGAATCTTATTATTTAAAAACGCAATAAATTATTTCAAAAATGGTAAGAGAAAATAAATTAAATGAAAAATGTGCAGTTTTTGGTATTTTAAATGCACCTAAAATAGCATCTCGTCAAACGTATTTTGGACTCTTTGCACTACAACACAGAGGGCAAGAACAAACAGGAATTGTTTCAACTAATGGGAAAAAGATTTTTCATCACAAAGGCTCTGGACTAGTCAGTCAAGTTTATACAGAAAAAATAATAAAAAAATTATCTGGTTCTTCTGCTATTGGACACAATCGTTATTCTACATCTCGTGGTAGCCATTTAAAACATGCTCAACCAATAGTTTTTAATAACACTGTTTCTTTTGCTCACAATGGTAATCTTCCCAGTACGAAGGCCTTAGAGAATTTTCTGAAAAAGAATAAAGTTTCAGTAAAAGATTCTTCTGATTCAGAATTAATGGCAAAAGCTATTGGTTTTTATATGAAGAAAGAAAAGTTATCTTTATCAAAAGCAGTAGAAAAATCTTACTCTTTATTTACTGGATCATTTTCATGTGTAGCTTTATCTAATCAAGAATTAGTAGCCTTTCGTGATCCAAGAGGAATTCGTCCACTTGTGATAGGAAAAAGAGGTAAAGAAACAATAATCGCTTCTGAAACATGTGCCTTAAGGACAGTAGGGGCTGATTTTTTAAGGGAAGTTTCTCCTGGTGAGTTAATAATAGTCTCTAAAAAGGGAATGCAATCTAAAATTTTATCGAAAGAAGAACCCAAGCTAGATATGTTTGAATTTGTTTATTTTTCTCGTCATGATTGTCTGATGTTGGGTAAATCTGTTTATCAAGTTCGTAAAAATTTCGGTAAAATTCTTTTTGAAGAACATCCAAATATTAAAATTGATTTAGTCATACCAGTACCCGAGACTTCAGTTCCAGCAGCTATCGGATATTCTCAGGCATCTGGTGTACCATTTGAAATGGCTTTAAATAAAAATCGTTATATACATAGAACATTTATTGAACCATTACAAGTAGGTCGTGATGAAAAAGTAAAAATGAAATTATCTGTCCTTCGTAGTGTTGTAAAGGATAAAAGCGTTGGAGTATTAGATGATTCTATCGTTCGTGGAACTACTTCTAAACAGATTGTGAAAATGCTTTTTGATGCTGGAGCGAAAGAAGTTCATTTTTTAGTTGGTTCAGCTCCAGTCAAGTTTCCAGATTTTTATGGTATTGATACTCCAAAGCAAGAGAATCTTATCTCTTCACAAAAAACAATAGAAGAAACTCGCGCATTTTTGGGTGCTACGTCCCTCTCATTTCTTTCTATAGAAGGCATGGTAAAAGCTACAGGTTTGCCAAAAGAAAGATTTTCTCTTTCTGCTTTTAATGGAGAATATCCACTTCCTATTTTTGAACACGAAAAAGAGATAAAATACGATAGTTTAAAATTTAAAAATTAATTAAAAATATTAATTTATGAGAATAGCTTTACTTATTTCAGGAGGAGGAACAACAATGGAGGCTATCATAAAAGCTTGCAAAAATGATTTATTAAAAAATGTTATTCCATCACTCGTTATCTCGAGTAAGTCAAATTCAAAAGGAATAGAAAAAGCATTGAACTTAGGAATTCCTAAAGAAGACGTTATCGTTTTAAACCCAAAATCTTTTTTCTCTAGTGAAGAGTTTGGAGAGGAAATTATAAAAGAATGCAAGAAAAGAAATATTGATTTTATTGGGCAATATGGTTGGCTCGTTAAAACACCACAAAATGTTTGTGAGGCATTTAAAGGAATGATTACAAATCAGCATCCTGGCCCACTTGATACTGGAAGATTAGATTTTGGAGGAGCAGGGATGTATGGATTGCGAGTACATGAGACAAGATTAGAATTTGTTAAAAAAACAAATCATGATTTTTGGACGGAAGCTACAGCTCATCGTGTAACTCTTAATTTTGATGAAGGGAAAGTTGTAAAAAGTAAAAGAGTACCAATATTACCAGATGACACAGCTGAAACATTACAAGCGCGTGTTCTTCCGATTGAACACGAAGTTCAGATAGAAACACTAAAAGATTTTAGTGAAAACAATTTAAAAGAAATTAAAAGAGAAATTCCACTTGTTTTGCCTAGTGAAGAAAGAATTTTGAAAGAATGTAAAGAAAATGCGATAAAAATGTATCCTAATGGGTAAAATGTTATAATAATATTATGAGTAAACAAAAGATTTTAATAATAGGAAGTGGGGGACGGGAACATGCTATTGGATGGAAAATATCACAATCACCAAAGTGTGGTGAGCTTTATTTTGCTCCAGGAAACGCTGGAACTAGAGATCTAGGAGTAAATGTACCTATAAAATCAACTGACATCAAAGGTCTTATTGAATTCGTCAAAAAAGAAAGAATTGATTTAACTCTTGCTATACCTGACAATCCTCTTGCTCTTGGTATCGTAGATGAATTTCAAAAAGAAGGCCTAAGAATTTTTGGTCCTCAGAAATCAGCTGCCCAGCTTGAATCATCAAAAGTTTTCGCTAAAAAATTTATGGAGCAACATAAATTACCAACAGCTTCTTTTGAAACTTTTACTGATCATAAAAAAGCAGAAAATTATATAAGAACCCATGTATTTCCATTAGTTATAAAAGTAAGTGGACTTGCATTAGGGAAAGGAGTTTTTATTTGTGATAAATTAGAAGACGCTCTCTTTGCTGTAGAATTAATTTTAGTAAAAAAGAAATTTGGTGAGGCAGGTAGAGAAATTATCGTAGAAGATTTTCTAAATGGACCAGAGATTTCAATCCACGCTATTACAGATGGTAAAAATTATTCTATATTTCCACCTTCACAAGATCATAAACGCATAGGAGAAAATGATACTGGAGCAAACACTGGTGGTATGGGAACTATTTGTCCACTTCCTTTCGTTAAGGAAGAACTTTTAGAAAAAATAGAAAAGATGATAGTCGCACCAACTATTTCTAATATGGACAATGATGGGAATAAATTTTCAGGTGTAGTTTATCCCGGACTCATGTTGACTTCAGGTGGTCCTAAAATTCTTGAATATAATGCTCGTTTTGGTGACCCAGAAACACAAACATACATGAGACTTCTCGATAGTGATTTATTGGATATTATTGATGCTTGTATAGATGGTAAAATTGATGAAATAAAAATAAATTGGAAAAAATTATTTGCTTGTACTATTGTGATAGCTTCAGAAGGTTATCCTGAGAATTATGAAATAGGAAAAATAATTGACGGTATAAAAAGAGCAGAACAAAATGAAAATGTAATAGTATTTCACGCAGGTACTATCATGAAAGATGGCAACCTTGTAACAAATGGTGGAAGAGTGCTTGGAGTAAGTGCTACTGGAGAAAGCCTAGAAGAAGCACTAAAAAAGGCTTATGAAGCTGTAGAAAAAATTTCATTTGATAAAATGTATTACCGAAAAGATATAGGGAAAAAAGCGCTTGCAATGGATTTATAATTTGTTAGAATTAGAGAAATTAATTCTTTGAATATGGCAGACAATGAAGAGAGTTCTGATTTGTCTAAAGTAGATGAATCAAAAAGTATTGTTGTTGATACTATTGATGAAGATGATGAAAACACACAAAAAGGAGATTTTCATGATCTTCACGACAGTTTCTCTTAAAATAAAAGGCATCAAAATGGTGCCTTTTAAAATTGTGTTTGTTTTATTTTTAAGCATTTGATAAAATTAACTTATGAAAAAAGATTCAAAAGTTTTGATAGTTATGGGTTCAGATTCAGATTTAGTAGTTATGTCTGAGTCGGCTCAGGTTCTTGAAGAATTTGGAGTATCTTATGAAATAACCGTTGTTTCAGCCCATAGATCACCACTCATTGCTCATAAATACGCTCAAAATGCCTCAAATCAAGGTAAAAAAGTAATTATAGCTGGTGCAGGTGGAGCAGCTCATTTAGCAGGAGTTATGGCATCTTTTACAACATTACCAGTTATAGGAATACCTATAAAAGCAAAAACATTAGATGGTTTAGATTCACTTCTTTCAACTGCACAAATGCCTCCTGGAATACCTGTAGCAACAGTTGGAATAAATGCAGCAAAAAATGGAGGACTACTGGCTATTCAAATATTAGCTACTTCAGATAAAGATTTAGAGAAAAAGCTTATTGCATACAAACAAAAAATGAATGATGAAGTAAAAGCAAAAGGAGAAAAATTATCAAAAATCGGTTATAAAAAATATTTAGAAACAAAATAATTTATGAGTGATTTATATGCGAAAGCAGGAGTAAATATTGATGCAGGAAATGAAGTTGTAAAAAGAATAAAAGCTGATGTTGCAAGTACACATACAAAAGCTGTGCTTACTGGTATTGGAAGTTTTGGCGGGCTCTATGATATTGGAAAAATTTTAAAAACATATAAGAATCCCGTGCTTGTTCAAAGTATTGATGGAGTAGGTACAAAACTCTCAGTAGCTCGTATGATGAATAAGTATGATTCTGTAGGAGAAGATATTGTAAATCATTGTTGTGATGATCTACTTGCAATGGGAGCTATGCCACTCACTTTTTTAGACTATGTAGCTCACGATAAATTAGATCCTAGTGTTATGGAAAGAATGGTTGGTGGGATGTCTAAGGCTTGCAGAGAAAATGGTGTATCACTTATCGGTGGAGAGACAGCAGAAATGCCAGGCACTTACAGAGATGGTGAACATGACATAGCTGGTTGTATTACGGGTGTAGTAGAAAAAGATAAAATCATAACTGGAGAAAAAATAAAAGAAGGTGATATTATATTAGGTTTTCCTTCTAGTGGACTTCACACAAATGGCTTTTCTCTTGCACGAAAATTATTTTTTGAAATAGTAAATCATAATGTAAATACTAAATTGGAAGAATTGGGAGAAACAGTAGGAGAGGCACTTCTTAAAGTTCATGTAAATTATTCCATGCCAGTACTAGATATGCTTGATCAAGGTATAAAAATAAATGGAATTGCACATATTACAGGTGGAGGTTTTACTGAAAATATTCCACGTGTTTTACCTTCTGATCTTGACGCTGAAATAAAGAAAAATACATGGTCAATGGTTCCCATTTTCCCATATATGCAAAAAATAGGTAATATTCCTGAAGAAGATATGTATCGTACTTTCAATATGGGAATAGGATTGATTCTTGTCGTTCCAAAAGATGAAAAAGAAAAAATAGAATCGGTTCTTGTAGATTATCCAAAATTTAAAATTTTTGAAATAGGTAAGATTATAAAAGGCAATAAAAAAGTAGTTTTAATATAAAATATATGGAACTAGAAAAAATAAAAGGATATATAAATGATGTTTTAATAGAAACAGATTTTAAAAATCTTGGTATAAAAAAAGTAGGTAAAGTTCGAGATGTTTATGTAGAAGATGAGAAAATAACCCTTATTTCTACTGATCGCCACTCTTCCTTTGATAGAATCATAGCTTATGTACCTTTTAAAGGTGAAGTTTTGAATCAAATCAGTCTATTTTGGTTTGATAAAACTAAAGACATAATTCAAAATCACGTTATTTCTTGTCCTGATCCAAGTGTCTTAGTCGCAAAAAGTTGTAAACCTCTTCCTATAGAAGCTATAGTTCGTGGATATATAACTGGAGTTACTTCTACTTCGCTCTGGACTCACTATAAAGATGGCAAAAGAGATTTTGGTAATTTCGTATTATCTGAAGGGTTAAAGAAAAATCAAAAATTAGAGGAACCTGTATTTACACCTTCAACAAAATTTGAAGAACATGACAGAACTCTTTCTCCACAAGAAATAGTAGCCGAAGGATTGATGCCGAAAGAGTTAGTTGAAGAGGTTGAAAAAGTAGCAATAAAATTATTTAAAAGGGGACAAGAGATAGCTCTTTCTAAGGGATTGATCCTAGTAGACACAAAATATGAATTTGGATTAGATGAAAATGGAAAATTAATTCTTATAGATGAAATACATACACCTGATTCTTCAAGATACTGGAAGGCTGGAAGTTACGACGAGAGATTTAATAAAGGAGAGGAACCAGAATATTTTGATAAAGAATTTTTAAGAATTTGGTTTAAAGATCATTGTGATCCATACAAAGATGAAGTATTACCAAAAGCCCCAGCTGAACTTGTCGCTGAACTTTCTCGTAGATACATTGAGATATACGAAATGATTACAGGTAAAGCCTTTGATCACGATTTCAGTATCACAACACAAGAAAGACTTATCAAAAATCTTTCTTCAATTTAAGTAGAATTCTTTTCTCTAAATCTTTTTCTGAAGCGTCAAACCATTTGATGGTCTTATCACGTTTAAACCAAGTCATCTGGCGTTTTACGTATTTAAGAGTTTCTTTCACTACTTTTTCTTCTGTAGGCTCATCATATTCAAAACCAAATTCCTTTAGTCTTTTTTTTGGAACACCTTTCTTCTTTAATTTGTTTATTTCTTTCAACAAACCATTTTTAAACATCCCTTGAACTCTTTTTCTTATTTTATATTTATATTTATCTTGAGAAAGAAAAAGGCCTATTTTAATAAACTCATACTGAGGTTTAACCTCTGTAATGTCAGGGACACTACCTAAAGTTTTAACTATTTCTATAGCTCTAATAATTCTAACTTTATTATTCTGTTCATTTTTATTTAAAATATCTTTTGCTCTATTTTGCTCTATTTTTTGAAGTATTCTTAAAAGTTCTATAGTAGATTTTTTTTCTAAAACTTTTCTTAGTTTTAAATTTGGTGGTACTTCAGGAAAAACGACACCTTTAGTAATAGCATCAATATAAAATCCTGTACCTCCACAAATAATCGGTACTTTATTTTTTTTTATAATCTCAGCCATAGCATAGATTGCTTTTTTTTGATATTCAGTTACTGTAAATTTAATTTTAGGATTTACAACATCAAGTAAATAGTGAGGAACACCCCTCATTTCTTTTTTAGTTATTTTACCTGTACCTATATTTAAATCTTTATAAACTTGTCTGGAATCTGCAGAAATTACTTCACCTTTATATTTTAAGGCTATTTTAACAGCTAAATCACTTTTACCAGTAGCTGTCGGACCAAGTATTACAATAACTTTCGGTTTTTGCATTTTTTATTTCAATATTTTTATATCTGCACCGATAGAATTTAAGCGTTCTGCTATTTCTTCATATCCACGACTAATCATGTAGACATTTCTTAATATAGAAGTTCCGCTTGCACCAAGCATTGAAATAAGGATAACCATAGAGGGACGAAGCGCAGGAGGACAGACTACTTGTGCTGGTTTCAATGTTGTTCCACCTTGAATATATACTCTATGAGGATCTGCAAGTGTAACATCTGCTCCCAAACGATTTAATTCTGCAAAATATATTGCACGATTTTCATAAACCCAATCATGTATCATTGTTTGTCCCTTAGCTTTTATTGCAATAGGCACGAAGAAAGGAAGGTTATCTATATTTATTCCAGGATATGGATTTGAATGTATTTTGTCGGCTAAAGCTTTTAATTTACTAGGAAATATTTCAATATCAGCGAGTTTTGTACGGCCATTGTGTGAATAATATTTTTTTAGAATTTTAAACTTTAAATTCATCCTCTTTAGTTTCTCAAGTTCAAGAGATAGAAAATCAATAGGGCATCTAGTTATCGTAAGTCTGCCATCTGTAACAATACAAGCTGAAATAAACATC
>Ga0105099_10001992_pt1 | contig 12375 bp, 11 predicted proteins | sample PPLLak3cmMay2015_2_FD_79138 | JGI IMG/M metagenome (GOLD analysis project Ga0105099, IMG submission 79138) | Freshwater sediment microbial communities from Prairie Pothole Lake near Jamestown, North Dakota, USA - PPLs Lake P8 Core (1) Depth... | ecosystem: Environmental > Aquatic > Freshwater >...
AGATGATGGCAAAGGTTCGGCGGCGCAAGGCTTCTTTCTTTATGTTTTCACTCATTTTTACCTGATGGGAGGGACAATGGGAATTAATTTGAAAGAGGCCATTTTACCGCATCCAAAGCAAAAGTGCAAATTCTCCCTTAGGTTCTGTTTTAATAAATTGCTAACAAGGCCTCAATTCTTTTGTAGCAATATGATTATAGGGGAAGTATAATGAGTGCATGGATGATCAGGCAGTAGAAGCAACGGTGAAGTATTGGCAAGAGTCTTCAGTATACGATTTGGGAGTCGCCGAATCGCTGTTTGAAAAGAAGAAGTATCATTATGCCCTTTTTTTTGGCCATCTGGCATAGGAGAAACTTTTGAAAGCTTTGTTTGTTAAAAATTAGGAGAGAACATGCCCCCAGAACACACTCTCTTCCTATTGTCGCATCATCGATTCCGATAGAGGTTCCAATCTCAATGATGGAGAAATTGGCAGAATTTATGGAATTCTATATCGAAGGCCGGTATCCCAGAGATCTTAGCACCATTTATCACAAATTCAATGAATCGCTGACCTATAAAAAGATGAATGAAGTCAAAGAGGTTCACCAATGGTTGATCAAGAAATTATGAACAGCATCAAAAAATATCTTCAAGAGTTGAAGCGTCATCATATCGTTGTTTTGGAAGCCTATTTATTCGGTTCCCATGTTTCCGGCCAACCCCATCCATACAGCGACATCGATCTGGCCGTTGTCTGCCAACCCTTTGATCGGGATGAAATCGAACAGAACATGACCCTTTGGCGACTGACTGTTCATGTCGATCCCCGCCTCGCTCCGATCAGACTTTCTCCACAAGATCTCTTGAAAGAGCATATCCCGATCATTCCGGAAATTAAAAAAGGGCTGCCCATCGACTGCCCGGCGGCGTAATCAATTAGTGACAGCTGCAGCGCTGCCGCAAAACATCTTCTGCAGGGTGAAGCCATTCCAGACCCCCTTCTTCATTTTCAATTACCGGATAAAGGCGATACTGGGACAAAAGCTCCTCAGGACGGAACCAGAGCTTGATCTCATACTCTGACATATCTGAAAAACTGGCATGCAGTACATTTTCATACCGCACCAGCACATGACCTTTTTCATCAAAGCGTTCGTTGCCAAAATCATCCAGGATAATCACATTCCGGCCATATTTCTGACGCAAAGTGACGATCTTTTTCCCCTGGTCCGTATCCAGAGGGTTGGTACGCCCTACAATGTTGCGAATTTTTGTGCAGGCATCCTCGCCCCAATAGGCAAAGGCGTAGACCCACGGGAAGCTGTGATAACCTCCAGTCAGGTATTTGACAATATCTTCAAAGAATGTTTTTTCCCGATGTTCATAATAGTGAGCGGCTGCCAGTTCACGACTCACCTCAATGGTCTTGCTGCCCACAATCAAGAGATCCTCACGATCCAGATGGGTAATTACCTCTCCAGTCAATGACAGCTCAACTCCATCGGGCTTAATGAGCATCAGACAATGTTCCAGCATCCTTCACCTCTCTGTGTCAACACGAAAATGCACCATATGAAAATCATTGTATCTTAAACCGAAAGCCTTTTCCATGCCCCCATTTCTTTTTTTCAGAGTGTTCATCCTCATGGATTTACACCCTGTTTTTTTTACGGACATAGGTTATAATGGCAGAAACATGAAGGTCAAAATACTGATTATCGAAGACAACCGATCCATGCGGGAGATGTTGGAAAACATTCTGCGTGAGAATGGGTATACAGTTGAATCGGCAGCCCGGGCCAGTGAAGGGCTGCAACTCATTCAGAGTCGCTACTACGACGTCATTCTGTCTGATTTCCAACTTCCCGACACCGACGCCCTGACCATTCTTAAACGTAGCGACTGCGGTAAAACCCCATTTATCATCATGACCGCTTATGGTACCGTGGAACGGGCTGTCGAGGCCATGAAACTGGGGGCCTTCGACTTCCTGGTCAAGCCTGTTGACCCCACCCATCTGTTTCTCTTGATTGAGAATGCCCTTAAACAAAACCGTTTGCGCCATGAGCACCGCGTCTTCCAGGAGCTGATGCAGGAGCAGATGTCTGAAACCCCTATTATCGGGAAAAGCCCGGCTTTCCTGAAGGAAGCACAAAAAGTCACTCAGGTGGCCAGAACCGACACCCCGGTGCTGGTTCTCGGTGAAAGTGGCACTGGCAAGGAACTGATCGCCCGCTCAGTTCACCTGCTCAGCCCACGCCACGAGGCACCTTTTATTGCGCTGAACTCTGCAGCTATTCCGGAAACACTGCTGGAAAACGAACTCTTCGGACATGAGCCCGGGGCCTATACAGATGCCTCACGCCGCCAGACCGGTAAGCTGGAACTGGCTCAGGGCGGCACCTTTTTCCTGGATGAAATCGGCGACCTTTCTCTCTCTCTGCAGGGCAAGCTACTCCGGGTTATCGAGGAGCGAAAGATCACCCGCATCGGTGGGCAGAAGGAGATACCGCTGGACCTTCGTTTTGTATTTGCCACCAACTGCAGTCTTGAAGAGGCTGTTCGGGCAGGACGATTCCGTCATGATCTCTACTACCGCATCAACATATTCCCCATCAATCTGCCTCCTTTACGTGAACGCCCCGAAGACATCCTGCTGTTGGCCGATTATTTTGTCGAACGTATCGCCCGGCAACTCAAACGTGGCCAGATGCATCTAAGTGATAAGGCCCAAAAGAAGCTGCGCAATTACCCATGGCCGGGTAATATCCGCGAACTTCAAAACGCAATCGAGCGAGCCGTCATTTTGTGCCAGGAAAATGAATTGGCGCCCCATCACATCATGCTGCCCCAAAAGCCCCTGTTGGACAATGAACTGATTTTTACCTTGGATGGTGATTTAAAAACTGTTTGCCGGAGAGCAGCCGATGTTGCCGCCCGTTCCAAAATAGCAGCAGTTCTGGAAGAAACCATGGGTAATAAAAGTGAGGCCGCCCGGCAACTGGGCGTCAACTACAAAGGATTGTTGGAAAAAATCCGCTTATATGGACTGGACAGATAGCATTAAAAACCGCTTGGTCAGCTTCTTAGGTCATATACTGATCAGCATTCTGCTGCACAGCTGCCGGCTGCGTATCCATGGAGAACTCCCCGCCATAAAAGGATCCCGGATATTCATCTTTTGGCACCGACACCTCCTGTATCTGATGTTCCATTTCCGTCATCAGAATGCCCGACCATTGATTTCCCTTTCCAGTGATGGTGAAATAATCAGCACCATCTCCAAAAAATTCGGGATGAAACCCATTCGCGGTTCCTCTTCTCGCGGCGGTGCCCGTGCACTGCTGGAACTTATCGGCCTGGCCAAAACATCTGACAATGATATTCTGATTACCGCCGATGGCCCCAAAGGACCCTTGAGAACTGTCAAACCCGGACTGGTCAAACTGGCTGTTAAAAGCGGTGCCCCCCTCATCCCTGCATGCTGGAAAGCATCACGGAGCTGGGTCCTGACTCGCAGCTGGGATCAGTTCATTATTCCCAAACCCTTCTCAAAAATTGACTTCTTTTTTGGGAAAGCCATCGACCTGAGGGGAATCGATGAAGAAAAAGTAGCCGAAATAATGAAAACCCTTGAAAAGACACATAATTGCGTTTAGCTTTAATTCAGGAAACAGACAAAAGGAAATTTTTCGAATCATAATGACCTGATTGGCTGGCCCAGGAGGATATATCATCATGACAAAAGGAAAATTAAAAAGAATTGGCGTGTTAACGGGTGGAGGCGATTGTCCGGGTTTGAATGCGGTTATCCGTGCGGTTGTCAACACTGCAATCCGGAATTATAAGCTTGAAGTGTACGGTATACAGGATGGTTACGCCGGTTTAATCAACAAAAAAATTCTCCCCCTGGAGCTTCGTGATGTCTCGGGCATTCTACCAAGAGGTGGGACAATACTGGGCACATCCAACCGGGACAACCCTTTTAAGTACCCCAGTGTTGAAGAAAATGGAGAAAAAACACTTCAGGATGTCTCCCAGCAAGTCATCAAGACCGTTGAATACAACGAACTCGACGCCATCATTACCATTGGTGGTGACGGTACCCAGGCCATCGCTGAGCAGCTTTACCGCCAATGCGGCATCCCCGTGGTGGGCGTCCCCAAGACAATTGACAACGATATCGATGGAACAGATGTCACCTTTGGCTTCGATACAGCATTGTCTGTGGCCACCAGCTCCATTGACAAACTCCACTCCACCGCCGAGTCACACCATCGCATCATGGTCATTGAAGTGATGGGTCGTTACGCAGGATGGATCGCACTGGAATCGGGTATCGCCGGCGGGGGTGATGTCATTCTGATACCGGAAATCCCTTTTCAAATGGATAGGATTGTTGAAAAGATCGATGAACGGGCCACAAGAGGCAAACGATTCTCACTGATCGTTGTCGCCGAAGGTGCCACCTGGCAAGGGGGCGAGCGAATTGCCGCCCGTAAAGTGGCCGACCCCAACGATCCCATACGTCTTGGGGGCATATCAACAATCATTGGTAATCAGATTGAAGATCTGACCGGAATCGAAACCCGTTTCACCATCCTGGGGCACGTTCAGCGAGGCGGCAGCCCATCCCCCTTCGACCGGATCCTGGCCACACGTTTCGGGTATCATGCCGTAGAAGCTCTGGTCAGAGGAGAATACGGTACCCTGGTGGGTCTGCGGGGGCAAGAAATTAAAACCACCCCCATCAGTGAAGCCATTGCCGTCCCCCGTCGGGTCAAACCCGAGTCAGACCTGGTGGCTACCGCCAAAGCTGTCGGCACCAGCTTCGGAATTTAGAGGCTTTTATGACAGTTAAAAAAGGTCATCTTATCGCCGGTATCTGGCGTGAAACGCCCCGGAGCCCTGCTTTTCAGGCTTTTGAAGTCATCAGTGGCGATCCAATCAGCCCTTTGTTCAATGAGGCTGATCAGGAGACCGTCAATAACGCAGTATCAATAAGTCAGGCAGCCTTCAAAATAACCCGTAATTTCACACCGGGAAAGCTGTCACAGGGACTTTTATCGGTGAGTAAATCACTGCAGAAATGGAGCGAGGAAATCATCAGCCGCTGTCACAGGGAAACCGCTTTACCCATTGACCGACTGAAAAAAGAGATGTCAAGGACAACCGGTCAGATTCTTGACCTGGCAGACTACATCCTGGAAAAACCCTGGCTAAATGCCACTATCCAGACCGCAGATAAAAGCTGTATCCCGCCCAAGTCAGACCTTCGCCGCTGTCATCAGCCCATTGGACCCGTGGCCATTTTTGGGGCCAGCAATTTCCCTTTGGCATTTTCTGTTGCCGGTGGAGATACCATGAGCGCTTTGGCCACAGGTAATACCGTAGTGGTGAAGGGTAACCCCGCCCATCCCGGCACATCGGCACTGACGGCACTGGCGGTTCACGAAGGCCTGAATCGTATCGGTTTCCCGGACGGAACCTTCTCACTGCTTCAGGGTTGTTTAGCGGAAACATCTGAACAGCTGGTGAACCACCCCTTGCTTGAGGCTGTCGCCTTCACTGGATCTCACTTTGTGGGCCGACATCTATACAATCTGGCTGCGATGAGACCCCGGCCAATTCCGGTCTTTTCAGAGATGGGTAGCCTCAACCCAATCCTTCTGTTTCCAACGAAACTCAAGAAAGAGGCCCAGTCACTGGCTCATGCGATAACTGCATCCATCACCGTCGGAAATGGACAGTTTTGCACCAAACCGGGCCTCTTGGTGGCCGTGGACGGTAAAGAGCTTGACCGATTTATCTTTCTACTCAAAGCCACACTGTCAACTCAACCAGGTGGTCAGATGGTCACCCGGGAAATCAGTCGGCGCTACTGTGAAGCCATACACACCCACTGTAATCGCCCCGAGTTGACACCCCACACCATTTGTGACCTGACTGTTACCGAACCCATCCCACAGCTCTTTGAGACCTCAGCCGATCTGTTCATGAACACGCCCGATCTTCAGGAGGAGTTGTTCGGACCAGCCTGTTTGGTCGTCCGCTGTAAAGACGAAGAAGAAATGAGACAGCTGATCGACATGATGCCTGGACAATTAACCATCACATTCCACGCCGATAAATCGGAATTCGAATCAGTCATGCCCGTCTTGCGTGGGGCAATCCGCAAAGCCGGGAGGCTGCTATGGAATGGAGTCCCAACGGGAGTCGAAGTCAGTCCGGCCATGGTCCATGGTGGTCCTTATCCCGCATCAACTGACAGCCGGTTCACATCAGTCGGAAGCTCGTCCATTGAACGCTTCATTCGGCCCATTTGCTACCAGAACTTCCCGGATGAATTTCTGCCACCACCGCTTCAAAACGAAAATCCCCTGGGAATCATGCGCTGGGTGAATGGCATCCAAAGCAAAGATCCGCTTAAGTAGAGGCGGGCTTTGGTTGAGCGCTAAAATGACAGCTCGTAGAAACGGTAATGAGAAGCAGACAACCCCAAACGTTGGTAACTGGCTTGGGCTGATGTGTTAAACTCATCCACATAAAGCCTCAATGCATGAACATTTCCCGACTTTTCCGCAGCGGTGCAGACCGCTTCAAAAAGCCGTTTAAAAACGCCCTGCCGGCGAAACGTGGGCAACACATAGACTGACTGAATCCACCAGTAATAAGCGGATCGCCAATCACTCCACTCAGAGGTGATCATCATTTGCCCGAGCATGGACCGGGCAGACACAGCCAGGAAATAAACACCTTTGGTTTTATCCTCCAAAACAGCTTTGACACCGGACCTGGCCTTAATCGGATCCAGCACCAACTGTTCGCTTTCAAGAGCCAGAGCAATGTTATTTCCTGTTATCCAGTCCAGATCCATATCGTTTGGATATCGTATGGTTATCGTTTCATCATTGTTGATCACTTCAGCCACCTTTTTGTAAGGTTTTAACCATTGAAGGGAAATCGCAATTCACCCCGCCAAAGCCCAGTTCCACCAGGGAACGGGCCCGTTTTAAATCATCAGGTGTATCTACAGTCAGACGCAGATCCGGCCCATGGTGAGAAAGTGGAGCAATTGGGTAATGACATCGGAAAAGACCACTATGCTTGCAAAATAGGGTTACATGTTCAAGGTCTTCAATACTGTAAGCCCAGTCATGACTCTTATGCAGACAGGATTCTGTCAGCCCCTCTACAACGGCTCCCACTGGCAGCCCTTGCTCACAGACATAATCCCATTCCCCAGACTCCAGATATGGCAGAATACGGCCTATCCCCTTAGGATCAATCAAGGGGTTGTCACCGGTAGCCCGGAAATACACACTGTCTGGAAAGGATAGTGAAGCCTGATAAAAACGATCCAGGACATTGGTTTCCGATCCTCTGAAATGATTGATGTGGTATTGCCTGGCCAGATCAATCAACACATCATCCTGAGTTAAATTTGTGGTGCACAAAACCACTCGGCTGATTCGAGGCGTTTCGGTAAGGATTTCAATTACATGGGCCAGGAGTGGTTTACCGCACAAATCTGCCATAGATTTTCCCGGCAGTCTTGTTGAACCCATTCGGGCTTGAAGTAAAATAGTTGCCATTCCCCCATATTACCCTCTCAGCGATATAAATTCAAAATATTCCAAAATGGCATGGTTATTAACAAGGGGCATAGCCCCATCACGAAATCATTTTCGTCAATATCTCTGCTTTTGCCGAACGGTTTTATACTTGTCACTGGTCACCAGTTACTAGTCCCTGAATCGGGGTTGTGGGCGAAGCCCACGTTAGAAATAGCTGCGGATTGCACGCAAGCTCTCTTCCAGGTGATTTGGATGATTATTCTCAATGGTTACCAGACCGCTATAATCTGAGATTAACGAAAAATAAGGGGCAAAACGGGGAAGAGGATGATGTAAATGAACTGCAGAGGCCTGACTGAGACGTTCACGAATATCCCCAAGAGAGTACCCTTTATTCTGAAGATGTCCAATATCAATGGCGTAAGTAATAGCAGCAGCGTCAATTACCGGATCCAGATCCGGCAATGGTGTTTCCGTGTTTTCCAGAGAAAAGGAAATTCCGGGAAAACGGGACTTCATTTTTGAGAAAAAAAGTATATAGGCTTCACTGAGGCCTGTATTTTCCTGGCCCACCATATAATCTGAGGGAATATCAAAATGAAAGGTATAGGTAATCGGCCTAAGAGAATCCAAAACATCGATAAACCGGGCGGACTGTTCCATAACGAGATCCGAATTTTCATAAATTGGAACAGACATGGCCATATGAACAGAATAGCTGAGATCCTGTCCTTCTTTAAGCACTTGCATCATGTGCAGAGTTTCCGGGTGAAAAACTGTTTCATTTGTCACAAGAAGCTGGATATCATCCACATGCTGACGCAAATAGAAAAGGTTGTGCGTCAGATCTCCGGGTAGCACTCTGGAGGGGGCCCCGAGTCTGAATCGGGCGGCAGGCTGACACTTTATGGTCTGGGGGATACCCGCACTAAGCCTGACCACCTGATGAGATAAACGGGCCAGATGCTGATTCCACAACCCAAGGAGCGCCTGGATTCTTCGTTCTGCCGAATCTGCATAGCCCAGCTCATCACTGACCATGATCAAATTAATCCCTTTTTCCTTTTGAATACTGAGTAATTCATTGAGATAACCGCGATCATTCTCCCAGATTTGCTCATGACTGAGCTTATCCATACCCTCCAGAAGACGTTGTCTCAGATGATGGGTCAGACTGTCAATCAATACTGTCCGCCCGGCGCATTTGGCCAAAAGAGGTCGGAGATCGTGTTGTTCTGCGCGAAAGTCAAACTGATCACCATGCCTGCGTTGTCGCATCCGGATGTGCGCCTTGAAATCATCTTGCGGATGTTCTGTTGCCAGCAAACAAACAGGACGGCGTTCATAACCGAGCGCCAACTCTTCTCCGAAATGGGACTTCCCGCTATGGATGCCGCCGATTATCAATGTGATTTTTTCCATCATAAACCATCCTTAATCACGTGTTTTCATCTCTGAAAACTGCCCAAAGCCATCGGGTATTTACAAGCTATGTGCATTTCAATTCAAGTATTCGCTCGTGGTCGTGTACAAGTGGCCACAGTCTGCAGGAAAGGTTTGGGCTTTTTTATAGTGTTTTTTTGCTACACTTTCTCTGTCATTTTTTTACTAATTCTTTTGTACTGTTACTAAAACCAGAAAATTCATCAGCAGATATAATATTCCTTCTATGTAAACCATATATCTTGCCGAAAGCCGTTGTTCTTTTTATGTCATTAAAAACTTCATGCATTTCATCTTCAAAATCTTTTACTATTTTACGAATTCTATTATATTTATCAACATTTTCCTGCTTTTCTTTTATTAATATTGCCAATATTTCACCATTTATTTTTTTACATACGCTTTTGTAAAGCAATGGCATCAATTTTTTCAGATATTTGTAATCATGTTCACTCGCTTGATAAGTCATGATTGTTTTCTTCTTGTGTTTTTGTCAGTATTGTTAGCGTCATCTTCCCATTGTTTTTCCCGGTGAAACTATTCTCTCTTACGGACGATATCTCAGGAGTATTGTGGGGCTGTGGGGCACAGCCCCACCCCCCAAAAAACCGATACAGGGTATTGACCGCAGTGTGTGCAGGCTACCGCCGGACGATGCATACTCACCGCACTACAGAGCCGACTGTAAAGCATATTTTCAAACACGTTATAAAAAATTCTTCCGGTTCTGTTTATACCTCCACTTCAGTTTAAAATGCAATAGGGGTTTTATTTCCTTTGTAGCCCTTGACCCTTGTTGGATAGACGGGATACACTAAGCTTATCGTTCAGGGGAAAAGGAAAACTCATGGCATTTACGATTTATTCAGCATCGGCAGGTAGCGGCAAGACCTACACCTTGGTCAATGAATATCTGGCCCTGACTCTGCCCGACCCGTCCCGCTTCAACCGGGTTTTGGCCATTACCTTCACCAACAAGGCCGCCGCTGAAATGAAGAACCGCATCATCCTGGCTTTGGCAGAGTTGCGTGAAGGCAAAGACAGTGAACGACTCAGTCGCCTCAGGGATATGACCGGCCGGTCAGAGAAAGAGTTGATCAAAAGGGCTGACGAGCTGATGACCTGCATCTTGCATCAGTATGGTGATTACGCTGTGATGACCATCGACAGCTTCATCCTGCGGCTGGTCAGAGCCTTCGCCTTTGACCTGAATCTACCATTGCGCTTCGATGTGGAGCTGTCCCAGGATCGGGTGACCAGCCTGCTCATCGAACGGGTCATCGCCCGGGCTGAAGAGGGGCATCGGATCGGCCGCATCCTTAAGGACTACATCATCAGCAAACTCCGCGATCAGCAATCCTGGAATTACGAAGAGGAACTCTTGCTCACCACCCGGGAAATCTTCAACGATCAGAGTCTGCCGGCCATCACCGAGCTATTGGAATTGGATGATTCCATCATCTTGGGCATTGAACAGTCATTCAACGCTTTTCAGACAAATTTCCTCAGCCGGGTGAGGGCTTTGTGCGGACAAATACGGGACCAGATTGAAGGTCTAAAGCTGCAGATCAGTGATTTTGCCTATCAGAAACATGGAGTTTACGGGCAGATTCAACAGCTGCAGACAGCCTTTCTTAAGAAAGAATTTGAGATCAAAAAACGTTTGCGTGACGACGATTGGTTCACTAAGAAAAGCCCTCTGCGGGTAGTTCACGACCAGTACTTTGCCGAACATATCGACCCCATGCGTCACAAGTTGATTGACTACATTGATCAAAACCTGCCCCGTTACTGTACCATCTGGGATATCAAACGCACATTGCCCTCTCTGCAGCTTCTGAAAGAACTCAACCAGGAACTGATCAAGCTGGGTTTGGAAGACCGTCTGGTGCCCATCGGTGTTTTTAACCGCAAGGTGGCCCAGATCATCAGGGACGAAGTCATCCCCTACATTTACCTGCGCATTGGGGAACGATTCAACCACTACCTCATTGATGAATTCCAGGACACATCCCATCTCCAATGGCAGAATCTGTTCCTTTTGGTGGAGAATGTCATTGCTGAAGGCCACCACAGCCTGGTGGTCGGCGATCCCAAACAGGCCATTTACCGCTGGCGCGGAGGGGATCCAGGCATTATGGAAGATGAAATTTCCCGCAATCTGCCAGCTGAGCAGATTCACCATAAACATCTGGGCAGTAATTTTCGCAGCGCCCCGTTGATAGTGGAGTTCAACAACCGCTTTTTTTCCGATTTCCAAATGGACCCCGCCTTGCCATTAATGGATAGATTCTCCGCCAACAGGGTCTGCCAAAAAGCATTCCAAATCGGCCAAAAGGGTTATGTTGAAGTTCGCTTTTTCCCGGAAGATAAAAACCAAAAGAGGGATCAACTAAAAGAAAAGGCCATCAACTGGACAATTGAACATATCAAATCCGCCCTCTTTGGCGGACTAAAAGCCCGGGAAATTGCCATTCTCATCCGGGCTCAGAAAGATGCCCTGCCCCTGAGCCGGGCACTTATTGACGCCGGCATCCCCATTATCACCAGTGACAGCCTGTTGCTGAACCAATCTCTGGAAATCAGGGCCACCATATCCATATTGCGTTTTTTTCGGGACCATGACCCGCTGCACATCCTGGAGATTCTGAGCTTCCTCAAGGGCATTGATTTTCAGGCTTATCTATGCAGACTCCCCGATCAGGAAAATCAAAGGAATGAACTGCTGTCACTGCTGCCGGAATTCGGGCAATGGGAGGCCGAATCAAAGGCTCTGTCTCTCTATGATCTGGCCGAAGAAATCTGCAAGGCTTTGAGTCGTTTCAGCGCCACGCCCACCTCTTTGTTGGCCTTTCTTGAAGTCTTGTACCGGGAATCTCCCCACCTTGGAAGTGATCTAAACTCCTTTTTGGAGTGGTGGCAAGCACATGAAAATGATCCCGACACCGCCTTCGGCAATATTGAGAACCCCAATGGAGTCCAGATCATGACCATCCACAAGGCCAAGGGCCTTGAATTCCCCATGGTCATTCTGCCGTTCTGTGACTGGGAAATCGTCAGCCGCCAATATGGGACAAAGCCCAGTCTCTGGATACAAGACCAGGACAACCGCTTGGGAAATGGCCCCATGCATTACTTTATACCCATTGCCCGGGAAGACTCCCCCTCCCTTTTCAGCCGGGAAATACAACAGGAGCATCTGGCCAACCGCATCGACAACCTGCACCTCCTTTACGTCGCCTTCACCCGGGCCAAAGAGACACTGCTGGTGGCTGTCAGTAAGGCCAGTGAAGCACGTATTTCCAGCTGGATCAGGCAACGACTCGACCTGTGGCCGAATCAAACGGATAGTGAATGTTTTCGCCTGGGA